>OJPL01000014.1_pt1 | contig 66658 bp, 55 predicted proteins | sample 1598501 | NCBI WGS metagenome assembly OJPL01 (sample SAMN03922486, study PRJEB24848) | human gut metagenome | isolation source: stool sample | host: Homo sapiens | place: Germany | collected 2011-05 | reverse complement strand
GCCCCGATATGAGCATAAAAGTGGGATGATAATCCCACGATATGCGAATAGAGGGGAAGGATTGTGGGAGTGCGTAGCACGGAACAATCCGTAGGCATCAAAGTCGGGGGCTTTTGACCCCGACATCAAAATAATAAAAATAGAAATAAGAAATCAATATACTGCCCCCGGAAAATCTGATGCCGGGGGCAGTTGCTTTTTTTCTGCAAAAATGCGAAAATATAAGATAGCGCATTGAATGCATGAAAGTAAGGAGAAAGCTATGTATATTATCGCAGGGCTGGGGAATCCCGGCAAAGAATATGAGAATACGAGACATAATATCGGTTTTGATGTCATAGACAGATTAGCAGAGGAAGAAAATATCGCCGTCATGGAGAGCAAGCATAAGGCACTGATCGGCAAGGGTTATGTGGCAGGGCAGAAGGTGATCCTGGCAAAGCCCCAGACCTTCATGAACCTGAGCGGAGAGAGCATCCGGGAGATCGTAGACTATTATAAGGTGGACGATACGACAGAACTGATCGTGATCTCTGACGACATCAGTCTGGATGTGGGACAGCTCCGCATCCGCAAAAAAGGCAGCGCCGGCGGGCATAATGGACTCAAGAATATCATCAAGATGTTAGGGCATGATACTTTTATCCGTGTGCGTATGGGTGTAGGTGAGAAACCGAAGAATTATGACCTGGCAGATTATGTATTGGGACATTTCTCCGCGGAAGAACGCACCGTCATGGATGAAGCGACGAAGACTGCCGCAGAAGCGATCCGCATGATCATCACCGAGAGCGCGGATGCTGCCATGAACCATTTTAACAGTAAGAAAGCGTAACGGTCATTAAATTTAAGAGGAAAAAGAAATGCAGGCACTACTTGCGCCATTGAAAGAGCTGGCGGAATATGATGAGATCCGTAAAATCGTCAGACAGGGAAAGGGAACCATCGCTCTGTCCGGCTGCGTGGACTCACAGAAACTTCACATGATCTACGGACTCAGCGATGGCCTGAAATACAAGGTCATCGTTACTTATAATGACTTAAAAGCCAAGGAAATCTATGAGGAATACCGCTTTTATGACAGAAATGTCATGCTGTATCCGGCGAAGGACCTGATCTTTTTCCAGGCAGATATTCACGGTAATCAGCTGGTACAGGAGCGGATCAAGACCTTGCGCAGAGTCGTGGAGGGCAAGCCTGTCACCATCGTCACCACCTACGCGGCACTGATGACACCCCAGGTATTGTGGCAGGAGCAGGATATTATCCGCACCGAACGGGGCGGAAGCCTGGATGAGAGCAAATTGGCATCCAGACTGGTGGCAATGGGATATGAGAAGGCATACCAGGTGGAGAGCCCGGGACAGTTTTCCATCCGCGGCGGCATCGTGGACATTTTTGATCTGACGGAGGAGAATCCATACCGCATTGAATTGTGGGGGGATGAAGTGGAATCCATCCGCAGCTTCGATATCTTAAGCCAGCGTTCCATAGAGAAGCTGGAGAGCATCACGGTCTACCCGGCGACGGAGTTTGTATTGTCAGAGGAACAGATTCATAAGGGAATCGCGAAGCTGGAAAAAGAAGCAGTAAAACAGGAAAAAGTCTTCCGGGATGCCCACCAGCCGGAGGAAGCCCACAGGATCGCCACTCAGGTAAGCGAGCTGAAGGAACAGCTGCTGGAGTTCCAGAGCAAGATCAATCTGGAGGGTTACATCCGTTATTTTTATGAAGATACCGTAACCATGCCGGAATTGCTGGCAGATATGGCAGGACGATCTCTGGCTTTTTTCGTTGATGAGCCGGCGCGAGTGAAAGAGCAGGCGGATGCCATCGAGCTGGAATTCAGAGAGAGCATGGAGCAGCGTGCGAGAAAAGGTTACGTGTTGCCGGGACAGATGAATATTCTATACAGCGGGGAGCAGGTAGCGGCAACATTAGAGAAAAATGCTGTGGTGACACTTGCTACTATGGAGACAAAGTACGGGTATTTCCGGACGGAAAAACATATGGATATTGCAGCCCGCAACATTGCCCCCTATAACAACAGCTTTGAATCCCTGGTCAAGGATCTGAAGAAATATAAAAAGAACGGCTACCGGGTGCTGTTACTGTCCGGTTCCCGTACCAGAGCAAAGCGTCTGGCGGAGGATCTGCGTAATTCCGAGGATGCAGGACTGACGGCGGTATACACGGAAGACCCCATGCGGGAGGTACAGCCCGGAGAGATCCTGACCTACTACGGTCATGTGAATAAGGGATTCGAATACCCGTGGCTGAAATTCGTGGTGCTGTCCGAGAGTGATATTTTCGGGGCGGAGAAGCGCAAGAAAAAAAAGAAAAAACTCTACCAGGGGCAGAAGATCAATGATTTTAACGACCTGAAGATCGGTGACTATGTGGTGCATGAGACCCACGGACTGGGGATATACAAAGGCATCGAGAAGGTAGAGGTAGACAAAGTTGTTAAGGATTACCTGAAGATCGAGTACCGGGATGGCGGCAATCTGTACATTCTCGCTACCGGACTGGATGTAATCCAGAAGTATGCCTCCGCCGATGCGGCGAAGAAGCCGAAGCTGAATAAATTAGGCGGCAAGGAATGGGAGCACACCAAGACCAAGGTGCGCAGTGCGGTCAGCGCCGTGGCAAAGGATCTGGTGGAGCTGTATGCGGTCCGCCAACAGAGCGAGGGCTATGCCTTCGGAAAAGATACCGTATGGCAGCGGGAGTTCGAAGAGATGTTTCCTTTCGAGGAGACGGAGGATCAGCTGAATGCCATAGCGGATACCAAGGCGGACATGGAGAGCCACCGGATCATGGACCGTCTGATCTGCGGAGATGTGGGATATGGCAAGACAGAGATCGCCATCCGTGCCGCCTTCAAGGCAGTGCAGGAGGGCAAACAGGTGGTATACCTGGTGCCCACCACCATTTTAGCGCAGCAGCACTACAACACTTTTGTGCAGAGAATGAAGGATTTCCCGGTCAATATTGCCTTGATGAGCCGTTTCCGCACGCCTTCGGAGATCAAAAAGACGGTAAAGGATCTGGAAAAGGGAATGGTCGATATTGTCATCGGCACCCACAGAGTATTGTCGGCGGATGTGAAATTCAAGGATCTTGGACTTTTGATCATTGATGAGGAGCAGCGTTTCGGCGTCGCTCATAAGGAGAAGATCAAAAAATTAAAAGAGAACGTGGATGTGCTGACATTAACGGCAACCCCTATTCCCCGTACGCTGCACATGAGCCTGATCGGCATCCGGGATATGAGCGTGTTAGAAGAGGCACCCAACGACAGACTGCCGATCCAGACCTTCGTCTGCGAATACAATGACGAGCTGGTCAGAGAGGCAATCGTCCGGGAGATGGCGCGGGGCGGACAGGTCTACTATGTCTATAATCGTGTGAACAATATCGCGGATATTGCAGCACAGATCGCGAAGCTGGTGCCGGAGGCTAACGTGGCTTATGCCCACGGGCAGATGAAGGAGCATGAGCTGGAGCGGATCATGTTTGATTTCATCAACGGGGAGATTGATGTTTTGGTGTCCACCACCATCATCGAGACCGGACTGGATATCTCCAATGTAAACACCATGATCATCCATGACTCGGATAACCTGGGGCTGTCCCAGCTCTACCAGCTCAGGGGACGCGTGGGCCGGTCCAACCGAAATGCGTATGCGTTTCTGATGTACAAGCGGGATAAAATGTTAAAAGAAGTAGCGGAGAAACGGCTGGCGGCGATCAAGGAATTCACGGATCTGGGCAGTGGTTTCAAGATCGCCATGCGTGACCTGGAGATCCGCGGTGCCGGTAATCTGCTGGGGATGAGCCAGCATGGACATATGGAAGCTGTGGGATATGATCTGTACTGCAAGATGTTGAATGAAGCGGTGCAGAACCTGAAAGGAGTTCACACGACGGTGGATTTCACCACGGTGATCGACTTGGATGTGGATGCTTATATTCCCGCGGAATACATTGTGAACGAGACGCAGAAGCTGGACATCTACAAGCGTATCGCCGGTATCGAGACCATAAAAGAACGGGATGAGATGAAGGATGAGCTGTTAGATCGTTTTGGCAATATTCCCAAGGCAGTGGATAATCTGCTTCGGATCGCCCTGATCCGTATGGCAGCCCATGGTCTGGATATGACGGAGATCAAGGGCAAGAACGGCCGGATCACATTCAACTTCCGACCGGATGCAGGGATAGATCCGCTGAAAATCCCCGCATTTTTGAAAAAACATGGAGAGAATCTTAGCTTTACCGCCTATGGCAATCCGTTTTTTACTTATAAATATAAGAAAACGGAGCTGGTGGAGACCGATGCGGAACTTCTGATGGGCAAAACAGAGGAACTGCTGGAAGAGATGAAAGCCCTGGCGCTGGAACCGGAATCGGTGCAGAAAAATTAAGAGATTTTTATAGGACTGTAAAAATGATACCTTCTTATCAGAACAGTGAACAAAGGGCTTCTGATAAGGAGGTATTTTTATGAAAGGTTATGTAACAGCCAGCGGATATATGGGATATGTGGAGAACGAATATATCTTATTTGCCAGTGAAGATGATTATTTTGAATACGTGGATTCGTTAAATTTTTAATTAATGTCCAGCGTCTTTACCGCCACAGCCTATCTGTGATATAGTACAAATGTAAAGGAAAAATGTAAGGGGTTTCAGCACGCTCTGCGAGGAGCAATGGTGATACTCTGATAAAGCATTAGGCAAAATAAACAGATGGGAGTTTATATTATGGAACTGACTGAGAAGAAGGAATTTGATCTGCTCTCCCTGGGAGAGATTATGCTGAGATTATCACCGCCCGATAACGAGCGTATCACCAGAGGCGACAGCTTCAGCAAGCAGGCGGGAGGTGCAGAACTGAATGCCATCACCGGTGCGGCAATGCTGGGATTGCGTTGTGGTATCATTTCCAAGCTTCCGGCCAATGACCTGGGTGTATATATTAAGAACCGTGTACGTCTCTGCGGCGTCAGCGATGACTATCTGGTATACGATGATGACAAGGACGCCAGACTGGGTGTGTACTATTATGAGAATGGTGCTTATCCGAGAAAGCCCCGTATTGTATATGACCGTAAGAATACCTCTATCAACAAGCTGAGCGTTGCGGACTATGATGACAGCCTGTACAGCTCCACCAGATGTTTCCATACCAGCGGCATTACACTGGCGCTGAGCCCCGAACTGAGAGCAACTTCAATCGAGATGATCAAGCGTTTTAAGGAACAGGGAGCCATCATCTCCTTCGATGTGAACTTCCGTGGAAATCTGTGGACCGGTGCCGAGGCGAAGGAATGCATCGAATCCATTCTGCCTTATGTGGACATTTTCTTCTGCTCCGAAGACACCGCACGCCTGACCTTTCTGAAGGAAGGTGATGCCAAGAGCATTATGAAGAGCTTCACGGAAGAATATCCGATCTCTATTGTGGCATCTACACAGCGTATCGTACATAGCCCGAAGCGCCATACTTTCGGTTCTATCATTTACAGTGCCAAGGACGATACTTATTATGAAGAAGCACCTTACACCGATATCGAAGTCGTAGACCGTATCGGAAGCGGTGATGCTTATATCTCCGGTGTCCTCTACGGACTGCTGGCACATCCCGGCGAGTACCAGCGGGCACTGGAATACGGTAATGCCATCAGTGCACTTAAGAACACCATCCCCGGTGACCTGCTGTGCACCGACCTGAAGGAGATTCAGGGAATCATCAAGGAGCATAAGTCCACCGGACGTATTGCGGAGATGGACCGCTAAAGCATTTACCCTTCTGATCTGATCGAAGAAATAGAAAACACAAAGCTCTGCCATGTTAATTTAAGTGCATGGCGGGGCTTTTTTGTCTGTTTTTAACAATTTCAAACCTAAAATATATTAAGAAAATAATATATACAAGACTAAATTAATCTGCTATAATAAGGGAAAATTATCGCTAAATGAAATTAATAGGAAATAATAGGGGGACATAATGGAGAACTATGAAAAGCATTATCGTGAAATAGAAAAGCTGACGGACAATCCGTTTTTAAACCTGTATCATATCGATGCACTGGGGCGGGACGGAACGCCGTTTCACTACTATTTCGCTTCACGTAATGATAAAGATAATATCAAGCACAAGACTCACAGCATGAGCCCTGAAGGTATGGCGGTCTATGCGGTAACAGAGGATGGACAACATCTGGTACTGGTGCGGCAGTACCGTTACCCCATGGACGATTACCTCTATGAACTGCCAGCAGGATTGATCGAGCCGGGAGAGACGGCTTCGGAGGCTGCCTGCCGGGAGATGATCGAGGAGACCGGATGGAAACTGGAGGTTTATGAAGGCGGGGAACCGGCATTCCGAAGAGGCTTTTTCCTGGCACAGGGGCTGACGGACGAGAGCGGCAGTATGATCTTCGGCACGGTGACGGAGCAGGTGGGACAGCAGATGGAGAACACTGAGGATATTCAGGTGATCCTGGCGGACAGACAGGAGGTACTACGGATCCTGAGACAAGAGCGGGTTTCCATGCGTTGCGGACTGATGCTGATGCAGTTTTTGAAGGCAGAAAAGGAAGCACCATTTGCTTTTTTATATCTGTGACAGAACCCCTGGGTGATTTGCTATTCGGAAATGCCCGGAAGAACTGATATTGTGAAAACGGCTATCGGTTATTAATTTTTATAAAGGAAGAGGTAAATTATGGCAATCAGATACATCGAACAGGACAGAACCTTCTGGCTGGACACAGAACATACCAGCTATCTTCTGGCAATTGTAGATCAGGAGAATTTTGTGGGACACATATATTACGGTAAGAAATTGCAGTATACCGAAAATGCACCGGCTCCGTTATATTTAATGCGTACGGGGGAGGCACCCTTCGTCCCGTCACAGAACAACAGAGAGCGTGTGGCATTCCTGGATTCCTTCCCCATGGAGTATCCGGGGAACGGGCTGGGAGACTACAGAGAGAGTGCTGTCTCCATCCGGACCGCTGGAGGACATGTGGGAGTGCAGCTAAATTATGTCTCCCATGAGATCGTAAAGGAGAAGCCCACGCTTCCCGGGCTGCCTTCTACTTTTCCGGGAGAGGAGGATTGCGACACCCTGATCCTGCACCTGGAGGATCAGACGACCGGATTGACGGCAGAACTGATCTATACTACATTTGAAAAAGCAGATGTGATCACCCGCAGTGTGATCCTCAAAAATACAGCAGAACAGCCGATTTATCTGACGAAAGTTATGTCTGCCTGCCTGGATCTGGATTGCACGGATGAAAAGTATGACATCCTTACCTTGCATGGTGCCTGGGGGAGAGAACGTCAGATGGAGAGGAGAAGTCTGATGCATGGTAAGCAGAGCGTTGGGTCTGTCAGAGGAGAATCCTCCCACCAGGAGCATCCGTTTATTGCATTGCTGTCGGAAAATGCGACACAGGATACGGGTGAAGTCTATGGCATGCATTTTGTATATTCCGGTAATTTCCTGGCACAGGCAGAGCTGTCACAGTTCGACTCCATCCGTATGACAATGGGGATCCATCCGGAGAATTTTGTATGGAAGCTGGAGCAGGGAGAAAGCTTTGCTGCGCCCGAAGTAGTAATGACTTATTCTTCAGAGGGACTTAGCGGTATGACACATCATTATCATGATATGTACCGCGAGCATCTGATCCGTGGAGAATACCGGGATAAAAAGCGTCCGATTCTGATCAATAACTGGGAAGCTACGTACTTTGATTTTAATACCGATAGATTATTAAAGATTGCAAAGCAGGCATCAAAGCTTGGGATTGAAATGTTGGTCATGGACGACGGGTGGTTTGGACACCGTAATGATGACAGCACGAGCCTGGGTGACTGGAAGGTCAATGAGCAGAAGCTGCCGGGAGGTCTGAAACTTCTGGTGGATCAGGTAAATGCCATGGGACTGAAGTTCGGTATCTGGTTCGAACCGGAGATGATCTCGCCGGATTCGGAGCTGTACAGAGAACATCCTGACTGGGCAATCGCCATTCCGGGACGTGCGGGAAGCTTGTGCCGGAATCAATATGTGCTGGATCTGTCCCGTAAGGAAGTCAGAGATCATGCCTTTGAAAGCGTGGCGGCAGTGCTGCACAGCGCCAATATCGAATATGTGAAATGGGACATGAACCGTCAGCTGTCGGATCTGGGCAGCGTGGAACTGCCTGCGGATCGTCAGGGAGAGTTGTACCACAGATATGTGTTGGGGGTATACGAACTGCAGGAGAGACTGCTTGCGGAATTTCCTCATCTGCTCTTAGAGAATTGTTCCGGTGGTGGAGCAAGATTCGATCCTGGCATGCTGTATTACAGCCCGCAGATCTGGTGCTCCGATGATACGGATGCAATTGAGAGACTGAAGATTCAGGAAGGAACGATGCTGCTGTATCCATTATCCACTATTGGAGCACATGTGTCGGATTGTCCGAATCACGCGTTGGGCAGAAGCACACCCTTCGAGACGAGAGGTCATGTGGCATTGGCGGGTACCTTCGGCTACGAGCTTGATATCACGAAGATTCCTGAGGAGGACAGGCAACAGATCCCCGCACAGACCGCTATGTATCACAAATACAACGATCTGATCCGCAGTGGGGATTACTGGCGGATCGCGTCATATTTAGAAAACGGCAGCTACGACTGCTACATGGTAGCTTCCAAGGATAAAAAGGAAGCGCTGGTAACTTATGTACAGGTATTATCAAGACCGAATTTTCACAGCAGAAGAGTGCGTCTGAAAGGATTGTCACCGGAAAACCGCTACCGCATAGAGGAGACCGGAGAAGTATTAGGCGGTGATGTGCTGATGCAGGCCGGCATGTTAATAGCACCTTTGTGGGGTGACTACCGCAGCAGGCTGATCCATTTGACTGAGGCGTAAAACTGGACAGGAGCATGCCTCGACAAAAGATTTTTGGATTACTAAGATTTAAGTAGGGTTGATGATTTAACGGAGATGATAGTGAAAATAGCGATAAGGAGTACACGAATATGGCAAAAGCAGTAAAATTAGCAGATATCGCAGAGAGAGTCGGAGTCAGCACGGTAACAGTGTCAAAAGCACTGTCCGGACAAAAAGGCGTCAGTGAGGAAGTAAGGGAAAAAATCCGTAGTATTGCGGAAGATCTGGGTTATCAGCAGCCGTCAGCGGTAAGAAAAAGCCAGAATCACAAGAACTTCAATATCGGCATTCTGATCTCTGAGAGATTCCTCGTTAAATATGAATCCTTTTACTGGCAGATGTACCAGGCGGTAGCCACCAGAGCCACGGCAGAGGAATGCTTTACCATGCTGGAGGTCATCGGAAAGGCGGAGGAAGAGAGCAGCAGAATGCCGAAGCTGGTGCAGGAACGCAAGGTGGACGGTATTATCGTCATCGGTAAAATGATGGATGCTTACCTGCAGCACCTGAATACGGAAGCCGGGATACCTGTGATCTATCTGGATTACTATAACGGCAGAGAAGCCAGTGATTCCGTGATCTCCAACAGCTACTACGGAACCTATGAGCTGACCTATTATCTGTACCGTATGGGACATCGCAAGATCGCTTATGTGGGAACCCTGCTGGCCATGGAGAGCATTACGGACCGGTATTTTGGTTACCAGAAGGCTCTTTTAGAGCTGGGACTGGAACAGAAGAAGGGATGGGTGCTGGATGACCGCCATATTGAGACCGGCGAGATCGATACCGTGAACATGCTGCAGATTCCCAAGGACATGCCTACGGCGTTCGTATGTAACTGTGATCTGACCGCAAGCTTTCTGATCAAGAAACTGAAAGATAATGGATATCGTGTACCGGAGGACATCTCTGTGGTCGGTTTTGATAATTACCTGTATCCCGGATTAAGCGATATCCAGATAACAACTTATGAGGTAGATTTGAAGGAGATGGCAAAAAAGGCGGTTTACAATATGATCAGTAAAATAAGTAATGAAAACTATAAACCGGGTATTCATATTGTGGAAGGTCATATGGTCTTAAAAGAAAGTGTTGCACAGATACCTTCTGGAAAGGCATGAGAGATGACGAATTCGGTGGCTATTACGGCTACCTGGATTATGTATTCCACACCCCTTCCGATCCCGGAAGAAGTGTGGAATGTGTGGCACAGAGATGTGAACTCATTCACAAAAATGAAGAGTTTTTAAAACAAGAAAAATGATTTATTTCCCAAGTACGACGGATAGCTTGATTTCTTTTTCTGTTTCGCTCAGGTCGAAATCACCGCCGTCGGAGACGGTCACGCGCAGTTCATAGAGCACGCCGTCTGTCAGCTCCGTCACATTTGCTCCGGTCTCGTCTGTGAGCGACCACAGTTCAGAGCCAACCTTTTCCAGCTTGCCGTCTGCACCATAGGCGTAGAGCGTCAGATCGGAGGCACTGCCGGACAGGTTGTTCATGCGGAAGGCTACCATGGTGTTGGGATGCACGTTGCGGATGGTCGCGGTGTTGTGCCAGCTTGCAACCGTACCTTCACCGCCATCCTGTTCAAACTGATCCTGCGAAAGAACATTTCTTGCCGCCTGATCAAGATCAACCTCACGGTACGGAAGCTCGGGCAGGTACACAAAGCGATCCTGCAAACGCAGCAGTTCCAGATAGCCTGTCGGGCAGTAGAGCGTATTTCCGTTGCTGCCGGTGTACATGCCGATAGCCATATTATTGTAGCCGTATTTGTTGGATACATCCATCGTGAAGACGGTTTCGCCTGTTGCAAAGTCCAAAATAATGTACTGCCACATGCCGGTATCCAAATCCTGTACGTAACCGTAGATATAGCCTGTTGCAGTGGAGAGCTTCATGATCGCCGTGTCGCGCAAATCGTTCCGGCTCCAGACGCTCTTCATTTCATAGCCATCGGCGGTTTTTAGGGTGTCCACCCGCTCAACGCCCGGGGCGATCATAACATTGCCCTTCATCAGCCAGTTCTGGTCATAAATGTTGGCGTAGCTCTGAATCGAAGAGTCATTGTCAGGGTCGGCAAGCCCTGCGTTACCGGCGCCGAACCAATTGCAGACGATCGTGCTGACTGTGCCTTCACCGTCGTCATAAACGATGGCAGAGTTCTCAACCGCCACCTGATACCCATCGGGCAGATCATCCAAAACAGGCATGCTGGCTACGACCTCTCCGGTCTTCATGTCGAGCGCAAGAAGCTTAACGGGGTCTGCGTTGTCGGTGAACAGTACAAGGTTTGGTGTCAGTGTGGGCGAGCAGCCGCCACCCCAGGCAAGGCCGCCGCCGGTTGTCTTATCGCCATCATGACTGACCTTCGCACCGACACTCTCATATGGCGTGCACCACACAACGTTCACACCTTCTTCCGCGCGCAACAGATAGCAGTTCTGGTTCGTCAGAATGACCGCACCGTCTTTGGAGGCAGCAATGCCGTTTTCTGCGCCCTCGCCAAGGGGCAGCCCGTAAACAAAGACAGCCTTTGAAAGATCGGTTTGTTCGCCATTCAGAATCGATTCTATCGCTGTGTGGGCAATGTAGCCGAGAACACCCTGCTGCTGCCGCTCGGGATAGATTCGGAAGCCGCCGGTGGCGAACCAAAGGTTTCCGTCGTAGTCAAAGACCACGGACAGAAGATTCTGTGTCAGCTCTTTGCCGAGCGCGGTCTCAGCAGCTGCCTTGATATCGATATCCAGAACCTTTTCAAATTCCGGAATGACGCTGCCGTCTTCCTCTGTCGTACGCAGTATCAGTACATGGTTGTTGCTCGTCGGGCAGACGACACGGTTTTTAGAGTCAAGGAATGTGTAGGAACTCTGGATGACGTAACCGCCGCCATCATGTTGCATCGGTGAAAAATAGCCGAGCGTCTTCGTCTCTTTGGCATTCAGATCACGGATGGCGATGCCGCCGAGCAGTGGTACGACCGCGTGACCGTAGTTGTCAAAGTAAATCGCGGGTGAGGCGTTCGGGTTCGTTGTCTCAAAGGAAACATTGATTTCCGGATAGATGCCGAGCGGCAGAATTTCATCCGTTGAGTCGGTGTTGTAGCCGTCGTGATGGATGTTAGCATCGCTTTTTGCCATATAAGGGTTTTCATCTACCTGTTTGGGCTGTAAAGCCTTCACGGGCAGTGCACCGGATAACGGTGCAGAAGGTGTTGTTTCGTCCTCTGCCGGTGTGGGCGTTTTGCTGCAGGCCGTCATAGATAGGCACAGTGCTCCCACCAGAAGGAAACTAAATACAGAATAAATCTTTTTTTTCTTTTTCATCAATAATCCTCCTCATTGTTATGTTTGTTGTGATCCACTCGGGACAAGGCAGACGTTTTTTTCCCATTTAACCATGTAGAAAGTCCTTGCTGAAACGCTTCTTCTGTTATTGGCTCTAACAGAAAATAGTCTACACGCAGCCGAAACGCATGCAGGGAAAAATCCAGATCGCTGCACCAGATGATGCGCGTTTCGGGAAAAAGCGTTCGCAGATGCTCCACCGCATTCAACCCTTCTACTCCCGGAAGTGCGATCACAGTGCAGGTTGGCGTATTTTTACGCGCCACATCAAAGAACAACTCCTGCCCACGGTAACAGTTCATTTTGGGAAACAGACCGCGTTCAAAGCAGAACCGTGAAAGCTGCTCTATATAAAAGGCTTCCTGTGTTTCGCTACTTGTCAGCACGGCAATGCGGTACACAGCACTCCCTCCCTTCTGCCGTCATTGATGCTTTCTGCTTGTCAGTATACGGATATGCAAACGCTTTTCAAGCCGTTTGGCACGAAACCCTCAATTCCGTCACGAAATCTGAGTTTTTCATTGTGTCGGTGTTAGACAGGTATGATATAATTTAATTGGAATCTTTTACAAAGGAGTCAGTCCGGTATGAGAATAGCAATAGTGGATGATATCGAGACCGAACGTGCGCTGTTGAAAATGCGGCTTGAGCGACAGCTGAGCTTGTACGGTGTAGAGACAGAGATTTTAGAATTTGGCAGCAGCGAGAGCTTTCTCGCAGCAGAAAAAGAACGGCACTTTACTGTGGTATTTCTGGATATTTACATGAAAGGATTAAGCGGCATGGATGCGGCAAAGGAACTTCGGAAGACGGACGCAGACTGCTTTCTGATCTTCACCACAACATCTACCGACCATGCACTGGAGGGATTTCAGGTGCGGGCATTTCACTATCTCGTGAAGCCTTTTTCCGAGGGAGAACTTGCCGGTCTGCTTGCTGAACTGCTCGCTAAACTTCCGCGTCCGGAGCCGATTCTGACAGTGAAAGTCAGTGGCAGTGACGTTCGCCTTCGCTATAGGGACATTATTTTTGCCGAGCATTTTGCTCATATGATCAACATTCGCACGACTGCCGGGAAAACGCTTGCCACGCGGCAAAGCTTTAAGGCATTTACCGAGCCGCTTAAAAAAGATCCACGCTTTTTTGTCTGCAGCCGCGGTGTGATTGTCAATTTAGAACATGCCGCTGATTTTCAGGCCGCCGCTTTCTGCATGACCGACGGCAGCCACGTATATGTCAACCAAGAACTTTTGAAGCCTGCCAGGCAGGCATTTATGGAATTTCTGCTGCAAGGGGGGTGTATGAGATGAAAGATATTCTGCGTCCGATCCTGGAGTTGTCCGTCGTACTCCCCGGTCTTTTACTTGCATATTTCCCTGTAAAATCCTATCTGAAGCAGTCCCCCGGAAAGCTTGCCGCCCGGATTCTCCCACTGATGGCAGGATTATGTATCGGTGGTGGGATCGCCTGCTATCAGCTTCATGCGTCCACTGCGTCTGCCCTGGCAGGGATCACATTGCTTGCAATTGGGCTATATACCGGAACACTCAAAATCTCCCTCTGGAAATCCGGAACAATTGCACTGACTGTTTGCGCAGTATTTGCATGCATCAACAGCTTGTCTCGAGCTATCAGTGTTATGATTGCTCTGCATATGCAGCTGCCACAGGGCGAACCGTGGTTCTGCCTTGCAGCCTGTGTATTTTATAATGTTGTTTGCTGGATTTTGGTGCTGACAGCGTTCTATCCGTCAACCCATGCAGTTCGTGTGATGGTCGAGGATGATAATTTTGCGCAAACATGGTATGTGTTCTGGGTTTTGCCGCTGGTGTTCATTTTTTTGAACCTTTTTATGATTCCGCGCTATCAGACGACGCTTAGGACCGGTCGTGTATTACAGGGATATATTGTGATAAGTATTGCACTTTTGGTGCTTTTGCTCTGGTTCAACGCAATTTTCCTGCTAATGGCCACCAGTCTCAACCGCAACGCGAGACTACAGCAGGAAAACCAGCTTTTCTTCATGCAGCAGCAGCGCTATGAGAATCTCAAAGCTTCCATCGAAGAAGTGCGGCAGGCGCGGCATGATATGCGCCATCAACTGAATCAAATTTCCGCACTGGCTGAGACCGGCGATCTGGAGGGATTGAAAAGCTACCTTGAAAAAAACATTTCCCGTATCCCAAATCTCGGTATACACTTCTGCGAAAACCGTGCAGCAGATAGCGTCATCGGCTATTATTGTGCCATGGCAAAGCGCGAAGACATTCCCTTTTGCGCAAAGCTCGATCTGCCGCAGATTCTTCCGATCGATGAGATCAACATGTGTCTGGTCTTGTCCAACTTGTTGGAAAATGCGCTTGAAGCCAGTATCCGTACTGCGCAAGACCGGCGGCAGATCAAAATTACTGCATATCTGCATGCCGAGCGGCTGCTTCTGATCGAAGTTGAGAATGCCTATGACGGCGAAATCAGGGAGAAGGACGGTGTTTTCCAATCCTCCAAACGAAAGGGAAATGGCGTCGGCATCCAGTCTATCCAACATATTGCAGAAAAAAGCGGCGGTGCAAGTACGTTTACCTATCAGAATGGTGCTTTCTGTGCTAAAGTTATGCTCTGTGGATAAATGCACATTTCTGCCGGCCGGACCGCTGTGATGCATGCAGACACCGCAGAGAGACATCACGGATATCAAGGCAGAGTTCTATCTGGTGTCGGTGACCGTGTCCGGTGTGCGGGAAGAAAATGATGCGAAATGATTGACAGCACCATAATGTTGAGTTATTAGTATAAATAAAAATGTATCAGGGACAGATTCAAAGAAAGCAGGAACAGGACCATGAAGAAAGATATTATATTTTTAAATCCGGTGTGTACCCACAATATCTGGGGCGGTACCAGGTTAAACAGAGAATTCGGTTATCCCATCGAAGGAGATAACATCGGCGAGTGTTGGGGAATCAGCGCCCATCCCAACGGAGACGGTACTGTGGCAAGCGGAGTTTACAAGGGAATGAAACTGTCCGAGCTGTGGGAGAAGCATCCGGAGCTGTTCGGAGACACGGGAATGGATCGTTTCCCACTGCTGATCAAGATTATTGATGCGAAGGATGACTTAAGCATCCAGGTGCATCCGGATGATGCGTATGCGAAGGTACATGAGAATGGATCCCTGGGCAAAACCGAGTGCTGGTTCATCTTAGACTGTAAGGAGAATGCCACGCTGGTGGTTGGACATAATGCGAAGACCAAGGAAGGACTGGAGCAGATGATCCATGAGGGCAGATGGAGGGAATTCATCCGTGAGATCCCCATTAAGCCCGGCGATTTCATTCAGATCGATCCCGGTACCGTACATGCCATCAAGGGCGGTACACTGCTTCTTGAGACCCAGCAGAGCAGCGACATTACCTACCGGGTGTATGATTATGACAGACTGAGCAACGGCAAGCCCAGACAGTTGCACATCGCACAGAGTATCGATGTGATCACGGTCCCCGCAAAATCCGCGGATAACAGTGTGGTGCATACCGAGAAGAAGGATGATGTCATTCAGCAGCTGATCCAGTGCCCTTACTACACCGTATACCGTATTGATGTGGAGCATCGCGTGGAGACCTGGCAGGATAAGCCTTTTGTGTTGATGAGTGTGGTAGAAGGAGAAGGCACCCTGAACGGCACTCATTTAAAAAAGGGCGATCATCTGATCCTGCCCGACGGTTATGGAAAGGTAGAGTTACAAGGTAAAATGCAGATCATCGCATCTACGATCTAAGCTATCCTTTAATCAATATACGCAACAGACAGTCCCTTTGTATTTCTGAGCAAGGGGCTGTTTTTTGTTATACTTGACTAAAAAATATGGTTGTGGCAGTAACTATGGTAAGATATAATACATTTTGGGATAAAATTGGAAATTGCCATTGGTGAAGCGAGAGCAGAAGCAACGATGATAGAGAAAAGCATTGAGGAAGTACGAGAAATCATTGATGATTGTGAGAACAAACAGAAGGAATAGAAAAAATGGATACCATCAGAGGTAAATTTTTTAAGCAGCATTTACTCTCAGACCAGTTTTTGGATCTGATTGAGAAGAATAAGCGCCCCATGGACGAGCTGATGTCTTATTATCAGTGTGCCATCATGGAGGTGGAGACGAAATTTAAAGTATTGAATCAGGAGTATTCCCTCGAATATGACCGTAATCCCATTGAGGGCATCAAGACCCGGGTGAAGTCCTACGACAGCATCCTTAGGAAAATCCGCCGGAAAAATATTCCCATGACGCTGGAGGGTATTGAGGAGAATATCCGTGACATCGCCGGTGTCCGGGTCATCTGCTCTTTTCCGGATGATATATACGAGCTGGCAGAGAGCTTTTTACGACAGGATGACATTACCCTGATCGAGCGCAAGGATTATATAAAGAATCCCAAGGAGAGCGGTTACCGCAGCCTTCATCTGATCGTGCAGGTGCCGATCTTTTTGCAGAACACGAAGAAGCTGGTCTATGTGGAGGTGCAGTTTCGTACGATAGCCATGGACTTCTGGGCGAGCCTGGAGCACAAGCTGCAGTATAAGAAAAACATTCCGGAAAGTCAGGCGAAGTTTTTAAAGGATGAGCTGTATGACTGTGCACAGCAAAGTGCGGCGCTGGATAATCGGATGCAGAATATCCGGAATGTCATTGCGGAGAGTGAGACCGCAGAAGAGGAGAAACAGGATTTCCTGCCGATCTTTTTGCGGGAAAACAAAGGGTAATTACGTAGCCTGAAGGTATGTAGATGATGGAAGGGCGAGAAGAATTGTATGAAGATCAGAGATATTTTGAATAAAGATACAGCAACGATTTCTTTTGAGGTATTTCCTCCGAAGAAGAGCACAGATTTCGGAAATGTGGAGGCAGCAGCACTGGGGATCGCGGCATTGCAGCCTGCTTATATGAGCGTGACTTATGGCGCCGGCGGCAGTACCAAGGGACATACCATTGCTTTGGCAGGAGAGATTCAGAAGCAGTACAATGTGCCTACTGTGGCGCATCTGACCTGTGTCTGTGCTGACAGGAGCAGTATCGGCGCAGCTCTTACAGAAATGCAGGCAGCAGGGATCGAGAATATTCTGGCTCTAAGAGGAGATATTCCAAAGGATTTCGACGGAGAAGTATTTACAGATTTTACCCATGCATCGGATCTGGTGCGCTTTATTAAGGAAAACGGAGATTTTTGCGTAGGAGGTGCCTGCTACCCGGAGGTGCATCCCGATTCCGCTAACAAGAATGCGGATATTCAGGGACTGAAGGCAAAGGTGGATGCCGGATGTGAGTATCTGACGACCCAGATGTTCTTCGACAACAATATCTTCTTCAACTTTATGTACCGTGCGCGGGAAGCTGGGATTACAGTGCCCATCGTTCCCGGCATCATGCCCATTACCCGCGGTGTACAGGTGAGAAATGCCGTAAAACTGTCCGGTTGTAATGTACCGGAACGCTTCAAAAATATCGTAGACCGCTTCGGAGACAATCCGGAAGCCATGAAACAGGCGGGCATTGCCTATGCCACTGATCAGATCATCGACCTGCTGGCGAACGGTGTAAAACATATCCATGTCTATTCCATGAATAAACCGGATGTGGCGGCAGGGATTCAGCGGAACATTTCGGAGATTTTGAAGGCCTGAAATGGTAATCAAATACATTGACAGACGAAAAAGATGTACTATTATCTAAAGCAGAGGATAGTACATCTTTTTATGTTGTGCTGAGGAAAGAAGCAGAATTAATGGGTGACGTGAGAAGGACAGGATTTGTCAATGCGGAAAAATGTGTGGAAGAAGGAGCCGGAGAGGATGAAACAGATATATGAGGCAGCGAAAAAGGATCAGATCCTGTATTATTTCAAAACCCAGTGGCCGGTGCTGCTGGCGGTAACAATCTCCGGTCTGATCTATAATCTCGGACTGTTGGCAGGACCGTGGTTCGAGGGTCGGATGACGGGATGTCTGGTGGATATTCTGGGCGGGAAGGCCGGATACCGGGATATGCTGGTGCTGGTGACGGCATATGTGATATCTATTGCCATCGTGCAGATTGCCCGTTATATCAAACGTTTTTATGTCAGACGTTTTGCCAATAATGTAAATCGTGACATGAAAGAGATCCTGTACCGCAGCCTGGTGCACAGAAGCCGTGCCGAACTGGAAGAAGAGGGTGTCGGAAATGTGATGACCAAGGCAATCCTGGATGTGGACGACTGCGCGGAGGGTATGCGGAAATTTACCACAGAGATCTTCGATACCGGTGTGGCACTGGCAGCATATGTGGGAATGCTGTTATTTTATGACTGGCGGCTGGCGATCTTAGGTATGCTGTTTTTACCGGTATCTTATGTGCTGGCGGAGAAGATGAAGCGTAACGTGCAACGCACCGGAGCTGCTTATAAGGAAAAGTCCGGAGATTTAAGTGCCGCAACACTGGACAGAGCCACTAACGCTATCACTTACCGTGTCTATGGCAGAGAGGAAGAGCGCAGGCAGGCCTATGAAGCGAACCTTACCGCTTATGAGAAATCCGCTGTGAAGGCCAATATCTGGAGTACCGCGTTTCCCCCGCTGTACCGGATCATCTCCATGACAGGAGTATTGTTTATCCTGTATTTCGGCAGCAGAAATGTGCTGGGGAACGGTTGGAAAATATGGGATGTGGCAGCCTTTACCACGTTTTTATCCTGTTTTTTGAAGTTAGCCGTGAAATCTTCTCATGCCGCGAAGCTATTCAATGCAGTACATAAAGCCCAGGTCTCCTGGAAGCGCATCAAGCCACTGATGAAGGAAACCACTTATGAGGACGACAGCTTGGTACAGGAGCCGGGAACGCTGGAAGTATCGGATGTCAGCTTCGCTTACCCCGGCGGAGAGAGGATCTATGAGGACTTCAACCTGTCAGCCACTCCGGGACAGATCATTGGTGTCACCGGCGCAGTGGCGTGTGGTAAATCCACATTGGGAAAGACCTTCCTCTGTGAATACCCTTACGAAGGAAGGATCTGTTTCCACGGCAAAGAATTATCCGGGATGACCAAGGCAGAGCAAAACGGCATGGTGGGATATTTAGGACACGATCCGGAGCTGTTCAATGACAGTGTCCGTAACAATATACTGCTGGGCGATGATGACGATCCGGAGAAGTATCTGAAGGCAGTCTGCTTCGACGGTGAGGTGGCAGAGATGGAAGAGGGTATGGACACCATTGTGGGAAATAGTGGCGTCCGGCTCTCCGGTGGTCAGGCACAGCGGCTGGCATTGGCGAGAATCCTGTGCCATAAGCGTCCGGTCCTGATCCTGGACGATCCTTTTTCTGCACTGGATCGCAAGACGGAGAAAGAGGTTTTTGCCAATCTACGGAAGCTGACAGCAGACAGCATCGTGATCCTACTGTCCCACAGACTCTATCTGTTCCCCCAAATGGATCAGGTGCTGTGGATGGAGGATGGAAAAGTGACCGCAGGAACCCACGAACAGATCCTTGAAAAGTTCCCGGAGTATGCGAGACTGTATGAAGCACAGGCGGATGGTGCTGATGCACACAGTACGCAGGAGGGAGGCCTGGATCATGCAGAAAAATAAACAGATGCAGAAAAATAAGAGACGGAATGTGAAAAATGTCCACAGCGTGATCCGGCAGACTGTGACAGGCTATGCAGGACTGTCACTGGGAATCCTGTTGGTAGTCGCAGGTGCCATTGTAACCGCGCTTCTGCCGCCCTGGATCCTCGGTAGTATTGTGGATACGATCACCGAAGGAAACGTAGTTCCGGTTGCATTGGTGATACTCTATTTTGCCTTTACGGTGCTCACCGGACTGACAGAGAGTATCAGAGAGGGATTGTTAACGGTATTTGGTCAGAAGATCACTCATGCACTGCGGGGCAGCATGATGGACAAATACACGAACCTGACGGCAGGGGAACTGACGAAGCAGGAGCCCGGTACGATCGTATCCCGGTTCGTGGGAGATGTGGATACGGTGGAGAACCTGTTTACCTCCGGAATCATCAGCATGTTCGCCGATGCCTGTAAGATTATAAGTATCCTGGTGGTGATCTGGTTAAAAAACAGAGGACTGGCGATCGTACTTTTGATCCTGTTGCCATTTCTGTATTGGTTCACCCGGACGGTGCAGAAAAACATGCTGAAAGCCCAGATCGAGAACCGTCGTGCCGTGGGCAGAGCCTCCGGACATGTGCCGGAGACGCTGCACAATATCCGCACCATTCATACGTTGGGAAAAGAGCGCTACATGGAGCAGCGGTATGATGAATATATTGCGGAGAGTTATCGCGCGGTAGATCGCACGAATTTTTATGATGCCATTTATTCCCCGGTGATCCTGATCCTGAATGCTATCGTGGTGGCGGTTGTGATGCTGTTTTCTGCCTCCGGTAATGCAAAGGTGTTGACACTGTTCGGTATGTCTGCAGGTACAGCGGTAGCGGTAATTAACTATATCTCCCAGATCTTTACCCCTGTGGAGAGTCTGGGAATGGAGATCCAGACCATACAGTCCGCCATTGCGGGTGTGCACCGGATCAATGAATTCTATGCGTTAGAGGAATTACCGGAGAGAGTACGGAATTTGGAGATCCCGGTGGTCCCAGAGGAAGAGATGCCGTTTGTGGAGCTGCAAAACGTGACCTTTGCTTATGAGGATGACAGCCGTAAAATCCTGCATCACGTAAGCTTCAAAGTGTATCCCGGAGAACAGGTCACTCTGTCGGGCAGAACCGGTGCAGGGAAGAGTACCATTTTCAAACTGTTGTTGGGACTCTATCAGCCGGGAGAGGGTAAAGTGTTGATTCAGGGAAGAGATGCTTTTCAGATTCCGGAAAATGAAAAGCGTAGCCTGTACGGCTATGTGGAGCAGACTTTTCACAGAGTACCCGGTACCGTGAAGGAGCAGATTACGCTGTATGACGATTCTTTTACTATGGAAGAGGTACGGGAGGCCGCAAGGATTGCGGGACTGGATGCAACGATAGAGCAGCTGGAAAAAGGCTATGACACTCTCTGTACTTCGGAGATCTTCTCGCAGGGACAGTGGCAGCTGTTATCCATTGCCAGAGCCGCCGTGGCGAAGCCGAAGCTTCTTCTGCTGGATGAGATTACGGCAAATCTGGATGCCCAGACTGAGGAAGAGGTGCTGCAGGCACTGAAGAGGGCTTCCGAAGGACGTACCGTAATCTCAATTTCGCATAGAGTAAATGCGGAAACGGGACGAATTATTACATTTTAATCCATCCAAATGCATTTGCTACAGAACTTAATAAAATAATGGCAGCAAATACCGGGCAGAGATACTTGATCATGAAGTTGAATATTTTTTTGCGGCGGAAAGCGGCTTCACCGTGCATGACTTCTTCTTCCACAGCCTTTACTCCGATGACGCGGGATACCAGCAGACAGATGGTGATGGCAGCGATAGGCATCATCACGGAGTTGGTGAGGAAATCGAAGAAATCAAGGAACTGCATGCCGATGATCTTCACAGCACCAAGCGGTCCGTAACCCAGTGAGGATAACGTTCCCAGTGCCAGCATGATCACACCCATGATCACGGTAGATTTTTTACGACCCCAGCCAAGCTCGTCCTCGAAAGTGGACACAGCACTTTCGGTAAGTGCAATGGAGCTGGTCATGGCTGCGAACAGTACCAGTACGAAGAACATAATACCTACGAAGGTGCCCATACCCATGCTGTCGAAGACTTTGGGAAGTGTGATGAACATCAGGGAAGGACCTGCCTGTAAGGTATCGGGATCTCCACCGGAGAATGCGAACACGGCGGGAATGATCATCAGACCTGCCATGATAGCGATGGCGGTATCAAAGATCTCCACATTTTTCGTGGAGCCTTCAATGGAGACATCTTTTTTCATATAAGAGCCGAAGGTGATGAGAATACCCATGGCAATGGACAGAGAGTAGAACATCTGACCCATGGCAGCTACGACTGTCATCCAGGAAAAATTCGCGGGATTCGGGATCAGGAAATACTTCACACCGCTCAGTGCTCCCGGTCTGGTAACAGAATAGACTGTGATGATCACGGAGAGCACTACCAGGATCGGCATCATAATGCGGGATACGCGCTCGATACCGTTGCGGACACCGGCGTAGATGATGCCCAGAGTACACAGAGTGAATACGATAAAGCACAGCTCAGTAGAGACACCATTGGAAATAAACGTGGAAAAATAACCGTCTGCTGCCAGATTATGTCCGTGACCCTTGGCATATTCCACCAGATACTTGATCACCCATCCGCCGATGACGGAATAATAAGGAACGATCAGAATAGGAATAATAGCGTTGATCCATCCGCCGAAGGACAGCCATTTGGATTTCCCGAAGGTATGAAAGGCACCAACGGGACTTTTACCTGTCATGCGTCCCAGTGAAGTCTCTGCCACGATCATGGTATAACCGAAGGTAAGCGCCAGGATAATATAGATCAGCAGAAAGATACCGCCGCCGTATTTGGCTGCCAGATACGGGAAACGCCAGATATTGCCCAGTCCCACTGAGGCACCGGCAGCAGACAGGACGAAGCCTATCTTGCCGGAAAACGAACTTCTGTTATTATTTTTGTGATTCATAGTTTAAATTCTCCCACACTTAATATTTTGTCGCAATTAGATTAAGTGTAACACAGAAATATAGGAAATACAAAGAAAAAAACATTGTGGTAAATGTCACATAATTTCTCCATGCTTTCCACATACTACCCACACAGCACAATTATGGAAAGTAATCTGGAAAGCAGGAGGTTTATCAATGAAAGCAACCGGAATTGTAAGAAGAATAGATGACTTGGGACGCATCGTGATCCCGAAGGAGATCCGCCGCACGTTACACATCAGAGAGAGTGACCCGCTGGAGATCTTCACCGACAGAGAGGGGCAGGTGATTTTGAAAAAATATTCCCCCATCGGAGAAATGACAACTTTTGCAAGACAATATGCGGAAAGTCTTGCGCAGGTGTCCGGACATACGGCACTGATTGCAGACAGGGATCAGTTTATTGCGGTTGCAGGTGGCAGTAAGCAGCTGCTGAATAAGGCAGTAAGCCGTCAGCTGGAAGAGAAGGTCAATAACAGAGAGACTGTGATCGCTGCAAAAGGAGATCGCAACTACGTCAACATTGCGGAAGACATTGCCGTGGACTATGCCTGGCAGTTGATCACCCCGATCCTATGCGAGGGAGATATCATTGGAAGTGTGATCCTGTTGGAAAATGACGGGAAGAGCAAAATGGGAGAAGTGGAACAGAAACTGGCGCAGTCTGCAGCGGGCTTCCTGGGCAGACAGATGGAGCAGTGATTACTTTGTTTATTTGCAATTTGAAATAGAAAAGTGCAACCAGTTGCAAAAATCTATTCCGAAAATGAAGCAAGTATATTGATTTTCAGTTAAATTATCCATATAATAGAATAGAAAAGTGCAACCAGTTGCAAGAATCTATTCCAGGGAGAAAATATATGGATATTCGCAGAGATTTCTATTTGGAAAAGTTAATAAAAAGAAAGAACAATGGATTAATCAAGGTGATTACCGGGATCCGCAGATGTGGTAAGTCTTATCTGCTGAATAACATTTTCTATCATCATCTGCTGGATTCCGGTGTGGAAGCAGACCATATCATACGGTTTGCCTTTGATTCTGCGGATGATCTTTACCTGATCGGCGAAAGTCTTATTCAGATCGAGAAGGAAAAGAGGGGTGCGGATCCGGAGAAATTTATGGCATATATCCGGTCGAAAACCACAGGAGAGGGAATATATTATCTGCTGTTGGATGAAATTCAGATGCTGGATTGTTTTGAGGCTGTTTTGAATGGATACCTTCGCAAAGAGAATATTGATGTGTTTGTGACGGGAAGTAACGCAAAACTGTTGTCAAAGGATATTGCTACGGAATTTGCAGGCAGAGGTGATGAAATTCATATGTACCCTCTCAGCTTTGCTGAATTTATGTCTGTTTATAACGGAGATAAATATACCGGGTTATCTGAATATATGCTTTACGGTGGAATTCCATTAGTGGTTCTGCGGGATGGTGCCGGGGATAAAGCAACAGCGTTGCAGAATTTATTTAACGAAATTTATATCCGTGATATTACGAAACGGAATCGTATAAAGAATATTGGGGAATTGGAAGATCTGCTAAATATTCTTTCCTCTGCGATCGGTTCGTTGACCAATCCGGAAAAACTAAAGAATACTTTTAAAACCGTGAAAAAATCTAAAATTACTTCTGCAACCATAAAGAAATATCTGGATTACTTTGAAGATTCTTTTTTGATAGAGTCAGCACAGCGTTATGATATTAAGGGAAAGGCATATATAGAGACTCCTAAGAAATATTATTTTTCTGATTTGGGGCTTCGGAATGCCAGAATTAATTTCCGACAGTTGGAGCAGACGCATTCCATGGAAAATGTAATCTATAACGAACTCCGGATGCGGGGATATAGTGTGGATGTAGGTGTTGTCCCTATCGCAGAAAAAGATTTGGAAGGAAAGGTAAACCGCAGGCAGCTGGAAGTGGATTTTGTCTGCAATCTTGGTTCTGCCAGATATTACATTCAATCGGCATATTCTCTTCCGGATGAAGCAAAGCGGACGCAGGAAATCCGACCGTTCCGGAAGATTGATGACTCTTTTAAGAAAATTGTCATTACAAAAGATATTGTGCAGCCATATTATGATGAATATGGTATTCTGACAATCAATATTTATGATTTCCTATTGAATCCGGAATGTCTGCAAGGTTAAAGATAACAAAATCAGAAACAAATAAAAAACGGTCGTAACCGGGTTAGGAAACCACCTGGTTACGACCGTTTGTCTTACCAATATATAATTTCTCATCAGCTTCTTTTAATAATGTATGAATGTCTTCGTCGGACTCACAGACCAGTCCGAAGGTCATATTTACCTTCACGTGTTGCCCTTCATAGAGCGTATCCAGTTCGTGGATTTTGTCCATGAGAAGCTCCAGCTGTTTCCGTGCTTCTGCAAGATCTACATTTTCAAATACCAGGAGAAATTCCTCACCACCCCAACGCGCGGCAAAGCCACAGCGCCACATATGCTGCTTCAGCAGGGCAGAAACATTTTTCAGTACGGCATCCCCGCATTCGTGACCGTAGGTATCGTTAACCTTTTTGAAAAAGTCAATATCTCCGATAGCGAGCGCAAAAGAATGGCGGGAGGATCGGGCTTCCTCGAAGATCTGGCGCAGCTTTTTTTCCCCACTGCGGCGGTTGTACAGCTCGGTCAGGGCATCCTGCTCGATCATGGTACGAAGAGAGCGCTGCATGGACAGGGCACAGCGACCGATATCACCTAATTCATCACTGCGTTTTGTTACGGAATGATCCAGTGTGGCGTTCAGATTCCCGGAGGCTACCTCCGACAGGAAGCTGTGAATATGGAGTAATACAGCCACGAATCTTCTGGTGTAAAAATAGATGCAGCCAGCCACGAGAGCCACAAAACCGATGATCAGCCACGTCAGCGGATAGACATAACGTTGAATGGACTGAGATACGGAGGCACTGGATTTTCCTATAAAAAGCATGCCGACTATGCTGCCGTCCTGATTGCGGACAGGACTATAATAGGAGAAATAAGACCTTCCGTTGATCAGAGTGTGGGTATAAAAATGATCTTCACCGGTATTCAGGACATCACGGATCACCACGTCCGGAGCACCGGAGCCGATAATGCGGTCACCCTGGGCGTTATACAGAGTCGTCAGAACGCGGGTATCCTGATAGAACAGAGTGATGTCCAGTCCGGTATCCTCTTTGAATTGATCAAATAGAGAATATTCACGGGTGATATCTACATCGCCCTTATACAGAAGGTAGGCAACATCACCTTCCAGCCGGTAATCGCCGGGATAGGCAGCGTTCAGAAGTGTAGTGGCACTTTTTGTGGCATCATACAATTCACGTTCCACTTCCTGATACATAGTTTTTGTGAACCATTGGGAAGTGAAAAATAACATGACGATCCCCAGCGCCATCAGGGGAATCAGGCCGATCGCCTGCAGAGTATATGATATTTTACCGCCGCTTCTTTTCGGCGTATTTTGCGTATTTTTCATAGAATCCCCTGCCTCTTCCGGTAAGATCGGTACACATATCAGTATTAATATAATTATATGAAATAAATGTCGGAAAAGCAAGAAATAAAAGCTTTACAAGCAAATCTCAACATCTGGCTTGACAACGCAAAAAAATGAGATATATAATAGCGGTATATCTAAAATGCATTGACGAAGAGAGTAACTTTTCTGCAGAAAGGCAAAGCGAGCCGGTGATGGTGAGAGACCGGTGCGAGTAAGGGAATCGTGAAAATCACTTCTGAGCTGTCAGAACAAAAGCCCAGGTCAGTAGTTCTGAACGGAATCCCGCCGTTACCGGGAAGCATATCACTCCTGTGAGATTACACATGTGGAATCGTATGGGAAGTATGTTGTAAGAGGTGGTCAACGAATGCATGAGCTTCGTCCTGTTACGGGACGAAGCTTTTTTTGATACTATTCAGGAAAGCATCGAAACTGCGATTTTGTGAATGAGGTGCTGAATAGTATGATGCTGTAATAAGAAAAGAAAGGAAGCGCACTATGTACAAGCAGGTACCCACAAGCCTGAATTTCGTAGACCGTGAGAAAGCCGTCGAGAAATTCTGGGAAGACAACAACATTTTCAAAAAAAGTATGGAGCATCGTAAGGAAGGCGAGACCTATACCTTCTACGACGGACCGCCTACCGCCAACGGTAAGCCTCACATCGGTCATGTAGAGACCCGTACCATCAAGGATATGATCCCCAGATACCGTACCATGAAGGGATATATGGTTCCCCGTAAGGCAGGCTGGGATACCCACGGACTTCCCGTAGAGCTGGAAGTTGAGAAGCTGCTGGGTCTGGATGGCAAGGAGCAGATCGAGGAATACGGTCTGGCACCTTTCATCGACAAATGTAAAGAGAGCGTCTGGAAATACAAGGGAATGTGGGAAGATTTCTCCCGTACCGTTGGTTTCTGGGCTGACATGGATAACCCTTATGTTACCTACGATGACAACTTCATCGAGTCCGAATGGTGGGCTTTGAAGACCATCTGGGATAAGGGACTTCTGTACAAGGGCTTCAAGATCGTTCCTTACTGCCCTCGCTGCGGAACCCCGCTGTCCAGCCACGAAGTGGCACAGGGCTATAAGGCAGTCAAGGAGCGTTCAGCTATCGTACGTTTCAAGGTAAAGGGCGAGGATGCATATTTCCTGGCATGGACCACCACCCCCTGGACTCTTCCTTCCAACGTGGCACTGTGTGTGAACCCGGAGGAGACCTACCTGAAGGTGAAGGCTGCCGACGGTTATACCTATTATATTGCAAAGGCACTGGCAGACAAGGTACTGGGCCGCCTGGCAGAAGAGGGCAAGGATGCTTACGAAGTACTGGAGACTTATGTTGGTAAGGATCTGGAGTACAAGGAGTACGAGCCTCTGTACAAGTGTGCGGGAGATGCCGCCAAGAAGCAGAAGAAAAAGGCACATTTCGTAACCTGCGACGGTTATGTAACCATGACCGATGGTACCGGTATCGTTCATATCGCGCCTGCTTTCGGTGAAGACGACAGCCGTATCGGACGTAACTACGAGCTGCCCTTCGTACAGTTCGTAGACGGCAAGGGTGACCTGACTGCAGAGACCCCTTATGCAGGCAAATTTGTAAAAGACGCAGATCCTCTGGTACTGAAGGATCTGGATGCAGAGGGCAAGCTGTTCGATGCACCGAAGTTCGAGCATGATTATCCCTTCTGCTGGAGATGTGATACTCCGCTGATCTATTATGCAAGAGAGTCCTGGTTCATCAAGATGACCGCTGTGAAGGATGATCTGGTACGTAATAATAAGACCATCAACTGGATTCCTGCTTCCATCGGTGAGGGACGTTTCGGCAACTGGCTGGAGAATATTCAGGACTGGGGCGTATCCCGTAACCGTTACTGGGGTACTCCGTTAAATATCTGGGAGTGCGAATGCGGACACCAGCATTCCATCGGCAGCCGTGAAGAGCTGTACAAGATGAGCGGCAATGAGAAGGCGAAGACCGTAGAATTCCATCGTCCTTACATCGACGAGATCACCATCACCTGCCCCGAGTGTGGCAAGCAGATGAAGCGTGTTCCCGAGGTGATCGACTGCTGGTTCGACTCCGGAGCAATGCCTTTTGCACAGCATCATTATCCGTTTGAAAACAAGGATCTGTTCGAGCAGCAGTTCCCCGCTGACTTTATCTCCGAGGCAGTGGACCAGACCCGTGGATGGTTCTACTCTCTGTTGGCAGAATCCACCCTGCTCTTTAATAAGGCTCCTTACAAGAACGTTATCGTTATGGGCCATGTACAGGATGAGAACGGTCAGAAGATGAGTAAGAGTAAGGGCAATGCGGTAGATCCTTTCAACGCACTGGAGACCTACGGTGCAGATGCCATCCGCTGGTATTTCTACACCAGTTCCGCACCTTGGCTGCCGAAGAGATTCTCCGGCAAGGCCGTACAGGAAGGACAGCGTAAGTTCATGGGTACCCTGTGGAACACCTACGCATTCTTCGTACTGTATGCAAACATTGATAATTTTGACGCTTCCAAATATACACTGGAATATGACAAACTGCCCGTAATGGATAAGTGGCTGCTGTCCAAGCTGAACTCTACCGTTGCAGAAGTAGACAGCAATCTGGACCAGTACCGTATCCCTGAGGCTGCTAAGGCTCTGCAGGACTTCGTCGATGAGATGAGTAACTGGTATGTAAGACGCAGCCGTGAGCGTTTCTGGGCAAAGGGTATGGAGCAGGATAAGATCAATGCCTACATGACGCTGTACACCGCACTGGTGACCATCTGTAAGGCAGCAGCACCCATGATCCCCTTCATGACAGAGGATATTTACCAGAACCTGGTAAGAAGCAACGATGCAAATGCACCTGAGAGTATCCATCTGTGTAACTTCCCGGTAGTGAACAAGGATCACATCGACAAGAAGCTGGAAGAGGATATGGAGGATGTACTGGATGCTGTGGTTATGGGTCGTGCATGCCGTAACGAGGCTGCCATCAAGAATCGTCAGCCTATCAGCAGAATGTATATCAAGTCAGACTTCACCTTGAGTGAGTTCTACCAGGAGATCATCGAGGATGAGTTGAACGTCAAGGAAGTCGTATTTACCGATGACGTACGTGACTTTACCTCTTACACCTTCAAACCTCAGCTGCGTACCGTAGGACCCAAGTACGGCAAACAGTTGGGCGGCATTCAGAAGCACCTTGCAGCACTGGATGGCAATGCAGCAATGGATGAACTGAATGCAGATGGCGCATTAAAGTTCGATGTAGACGGTGTGGCTGTGGAACTGACCAAGGACGATCTGCTGATCGATATGGCACAGAAGGAAGGCTATGTGTCTCAGGAAGACAACCGGATGACCGTTGTTCTCGATACCAATTTGACACCGGAACTGGTAGAGGAAGGCTTCGTATACGAGATCATCAGCAAGATCCAGACCATGCGTAAGGAGAGTGGCTTCGAAGTGACCGATCACATCCGCGTATCCATCAATGGCAACGATAAGCTGTCCGAGATCGCACAGAAGAACAAAGAGGCCATCAGCGGCAAGGTTCTGGCTGATGAACTGACAAGCGGTGCGGAATACGGCGTATCGAAGGAATGGAATATCAACGGCGAGAACGCAGTGATCGCTGTGGAGAGAGTATAAAGATAAAGATTCTGCGGTTTTTCCGGAAGGGGGGACCGCAGAATCTTTTCTGTTTCGGAAAAACATTTACGAAACTTACGAAAACCGGCGAAAACAGTTGGAATGCGCATGGAAGTTTGTTATAATATTACCTGTATTTGGTTAAGAATATGGATGAAATCATAACGCTATCCGGCGCGGAATATCTTGAGAAGAGTACAGTACCGGAGAGGTAATGGAGAGGAGAACATAGGTGAAAAAATCAGTAGTAGCCAGCGAGAAGCCGGTAAAGGCAAAAGAGTTCGACAAGGAGCTCTTCAAGAGAAGTGTGGAATATAATGTGCGCACCCTGTATCGTAAGAATCTGGAAGAGGCAGATGCACAGCAGATCTTCCAGGCAGTATCTTATGCGATCAAGGACCGTATCGTAGAGAACTGGATGGAGACCCAGAAGGCATATGAGAAGGAAGACCCTAAGATGGTCTACTACATGTCCATGGAATTTTTGATGGGAAGAGCACTGGGCAATAACCTCATCAATTTAAAGGCATACAAGCCCGTAGCGGAAGCTCTGGAAGAGCTGGGACTGGATCTGAACCTGATCGAGGACCAGGAGCCGGATGCAGCACTGGGTAACGGTGGACTGGGACGTCTGGCAGCATGTTTCCTGGATTCCCTGGCAACTCTTGGATATCCCGCATACGGCTGCGGTATCCGTTATCGTTATGGTATGTTCAAGCAGGAGATCCGCGACGGTTATCAGGTAGAGGTTCCCGATAACTGGCTGATGAATGGCAATCCTTTTGAACTGCGTAGACCTGAGTATGCGAAAACGGTTAAATTCGGTGGCTATGTAAGTGTGCATACCGACGAGAATGGCAGAAATGTATTTACCCAGGAGGGTTATCAGTCTGTTAAGGCCATTCCTTTTGATTTTCCCATCGTGGGCTATGGCAACGGTATTGTAAACACACTGCGTATCTGGGATGCGGAGCCCGTAGAGTGCTTCCAGCTGGATTCCTTTGACAAGGGTGATTACCAGAAGGCGGTAGAGCAGGAGAACCTGGCACGTAATATCGTAGAGGTTCTGTACCCGAACGACAATCATTATGCAGGTAAGGAGCTGCGCCTGAAGCAGCAGTACTTCTTCATCTCCGCATCCGTACAGGAAGCAGTTGAGAAGTACATGAGAAAGCATGACGATATCCATAAGTTCTATGAGAAGGTTACCTTCCAGCTGAACGATACCCATCCTACCGTAGCTATCGCAGAGTTGATGCGTGTGCTGATGGATGATTATTATCTGACCTGGGAGGAAGCGTGGGAGATCACCACCAAGACCTGTGCTTACACCAACCACACCATTATGGCGGAAGCATTGGAGAAATGGCCCATCGAACTGTTTTCCAGACTGCTTCCCAGAATCTACCAGATCGTGGAAGAGATCAACCGCAGATTCATCATTGACATTCAGCAGAAGTACAGCAATGTACCCGGAGTGGATGTACAGGAGAAGATCCGCAAGATGGCGATTATCTATGACGGACAGGTGAAGATGGCAAATATGGCAATCGTCTCCGGCTACTCTGTCAACGGTGTGGCAAGACTGCATACCGAGATCCTGGAGAAGCAGGAGCTGAAGGACTTCTATGAGATGTTCCCGGAGCGCTTCAATAATAAGACCAACGGTATCACCCAGAGACGTTTCCTGCTGCATGCAAACCCGCTGTTAGCTGACTGGGTAACGGCTCATGTAGGTGACGACTGGATCACCGATCTGCCTCAGATCTCCCGCCTGAAGGTATATGCGGATGACAAAAAGGCACAGCAGGAGTTCATGAACATTAAGTACCAGAACAAAGTACGTCTGGCAAAATACATTTTAGAGCACAACGGTATCGAAGTAGATCCCAGATCCATCTTCGATGTGCAGGTAAAGCGTCTGCATGAGTACAAGAGACAGCTGCTCAATATTCTGCATGTAATGCACCTGTATAACGAATTGAAGGAGCATCCGGAACTGGATTTCTACCCCAGAACCTTTATTTTTGGTGCGAAGGCAGCAGCTGGCTACCGTAATGCGAAGCTGACCATCAAGCTGATCAATTCCGTAGCGGATGTGGTAAATAACGATCCCGCTATCAACGGTAAGATCAAGGTCGTATTTATTGAGAACTACAATGTATCCAACGCAGAGATCATCTTCGCAGCAGCAGATGTCTCTGAGCAGATCTCTACCGCAAGTAAGGAAGCATCCGGTACCGGTAACATGAAGTTCATGCTGAACGGCGCCCTGACCCTGGGAACCATGGACGGCGCTAACGTGGAGATCGTAGAAGAGGTAGGCGAGGAGAATGCATTCATCTTCGGTCTGTCCGCACAGGAAGTTATCAATTATGAGAACCATGGAGGATATGACCCCATGGAGATCTTCAACAATGATCAGGATGTCCGCAAGGTACTGATGCAGCTGATCAACGGAACCTTCGCACCGGGAGATCCCGAGCTGTTCCGCCCGCTGTACAATTCTCTGCTGAACACCCAGTGCACTGCGAAGGCAGACACCTACTTCATCCTCAAGGACTTCAAGTCCTACGCAGAAGCACAGAAGAGAGTGGAAGCCGCTTACCGCGACGAAGACAACTGGGCTAAGAGCGCTATCCTGAATGTGGCATGCTCCGGCAAGTTCACCTCTGACAGAACCATCCAACAGTATGTGGATGAAATCTGGCACCTGGATAAAGTAGTGCTCAAATAAATTGAGAGCAAATAAAAAAAGTAATAGTAATATCGCCTGGAGGGATTTATAAATTAGCCTGTTTTATTATAAGCTCATGAATTCGTGCTGGTGCTGTTCTTGCAGTCTACCGGAATTCTGTCTTAGGAGTTGTCAGGATCAGAATATCCTGCATTACGGGTGTTTCGTAACTTGTGTATTGGAGCCGGACGGTTTCAAGGATGCGGTTAAAGTCCGCTTTCAAAGCATCCCAGGCTGTTAACGAAAGTGTGGATTTTAACTGCAGGGTATTTCCCTGCAAGGGGATGTCCGGATTGGACAGAGTAATGTAGATCCAGTATTTCTGCTCGGTCTGGTAGATCTCAGTGTATTTCCAACCGCTGAGATTGCTGTCAGGCAGGGTGATCTCTTTGCTGGTGACACCGGTACCGCAGATCCCCGGCACGGGCGCATAGACAAGCGTAAAAGTATCGTCGGGATAAGCAATGTTCCAAAAGACGATTGCCTGGGTCGTGGTGACGTTTTCAAAGGTTATGTAGCGGATCTCATAGTCCCAGGTCTCCGGAAGAGACAGGGAGAACTGCACCGAGTCCAGGTCGCAGACGGCTTCCTTACCTATGGCTATCGCCAGATCATCCGCGGGACCGGATTCCGGACACTCCGTCGGAGAGAGAGATTCTGCGATGACCGGATCGATTGGTCCGCCTATAGTATCCCCGGAACCGCAGCTGGTCAATGACAGTGCAAAGAAAGCGGAAAGCGATAACAGTAAAATAATTTTCTTCATAAAACATTCCCTCCCAAAGTCGTGAATAAGTATTGTGATCTATACTATACAACGACTTTTGGGAGGGAATGTTTCGGAGAGTGGTGAAATAAATGTGGAACGTCCTTTGCGACACATTTATGAATTGGGTGAATGGCTCGTAACGTAGGGCGTCCAGCAGTCGGTCGAGCTCCTCCTATGTCTTTTTTTCTCACCTCAGCGTGGGCACAGGAGACAGGAGCAAGCTAGTCTGTATCCTTAAACCAAGGTACGGGGCACTATACACAAGATTTGATGATTGTGCCTCGCGTAATGAAAGTTACTCGTAATTGGCTATGCTTTCGTAGCTCTCCAGTTTGGTGTAAAAACCCTAAAAACAATGAATTCCGTACAAAAAAGTTCCCAAATCAGGAATTTTTGTACGGAATTTCTTCATTTTGCACGCTCAGCGAAAATAACAGCTTTTTACATGGCAAAATCTCAGGTTTTTGTATTTTTTTAGCAAAAAATGGCGTTTATAATACAAACAGAACTCCCCGAGTGGTCTACGACAACCCTACGTTACGAGCCATGCATTCAATTCATAAATGTGTCGCAAAGGACGCTCCACATTTATTGGCAGTTCTCCGCAATGAGCCACGCTATTCATAAGATTGTCAGCAAAAGGCTCTGCCAATCGTATTTCTCTTCGCGGCGTTCGCCGCATCACGGCACCCCTACGTTACGAGCCATGCACTCAATTCATAAATGTGTCGTAAAGGGCACTCCACATTTATTTCATTGACGGTTGTCGCCGTATAAAAATAGAACGAAATAACCTCTTGTGTGAGCAAGCCCCCACCGAGGTATTCCGTTCTATTTTTGCATGGCTCGTAACTTTCAATTTAATCTCCGACACGATTCAGTGTTACATCATCCAAAGTTCCCCAACTGTTCATATTACACTGATATCTCACTCCAATAGTCAGGGTGCCGTCGGTGACTTTGATCCCTGAGATGGTGGGATTCTGCCAGTCGGCATAGGTGGTGAGCATAAAGGGATCCACCAGCACCATGTCATCTACGATTGCATACAACTCCATGGAAGCATCCGCAGACAAATCCCCGCCCTGTGAGAAAGCGGACAGCTCATAAGTACCCGGTTCCAAATCGGTGAAGCTCTGCGCAATGGAGAATTCCATATCGGAAGCTCCGGACCAGAAATGAAACGCTACTTCACCGCTGTGGGCATCCGCAGCCTTCACCTGATAGTCGGTGGGATCTGTATCCCCTGCGTAGGTTACGGTCCACATGGAGGTATCGGCATCTTCGAAGCTGGGATTCTGCACGTAGTTCACCCGCTCTACCGTTACTGTCGCAGTAACTTCACTGCCATCATCCAGAGAACCGGAAACAATGAAAGTACCTCCGGTCTCCGTGTCAATAGCAGCCACATCATCCGCATTCCAGGTAACGGGAACCTGTTCTTCGGACCGATCGTTGTAGATGACACTTACGGTCTCCGGAAGTTCTGCTTCTGTACCGAGATTGCAGGATACGGTAAGCGCGGGGATACTCTCTACTGTCAGGGGTGCCGTAGCACCGTATTTCAGATACTTAAAGACATTCAGAGAAGCCAGAGGATGTCCGGTGAAATCAAACATTGCCTGATTATCCCAGGAGCATCCGCCGTAATACTGTCCGGCATCTTTGGGATCGTAATCGGAAGCGTAGCTGCTTGCCCAACCGCTGCCGTATTTTTCCCAGATAGCGGAATTGTCAGCATCTGCGGGACCTACCGGGATCCAGGTGCCTTCCCAGTAGAAGATACCTTCGGCACCGGCTTCATTGGCTGCCGCACAGACATCCCTTACTTCATTTGCTTGTCCCTGCACACTGGCGGAATAGCCTTCTGCAAGATCGCCTGTTCCCTCCACACTGTTGGAGGATCCATCGCCGTCTTCTGCGGTATAGCAATAAGCATTTTCAGCGACATATACCTTTTTGTCATAAGTATCCCGGATATGGATAATTGCATTTTTTAGATCATCCATGGTCCCATGCCAGTAGGGATAGAAGGAGAGCCCAACAATATCGTAATCAATCTCTTTCACCTGCAGACCGGTCAGCAATGTATCCAGCTTCTTCATATCATCGATATTTGTATAGTGTACAGCTACGAGTATATCTTTGCCGGAATCCGCTGCTGCTTCCCGGACAGCCTTGCTGCCGGCGGTCAGAAGCTTTCTCACATTTGCCACATCCGTTTCACCGGACATACCATTGTTGATCTCATTTCCGATCTGTACCATGCCCACATTGACGCCGGCTTCCAGAATCTGAGTGAGACTGTCCAGTGTGTAGTTGTAGAGAGCATCCGCTTTTTCTTCAATATTCATGCCTTGCCATGCCTTGGGAACGAATTGCTTCTTCGGATCCGCCCAAAAATCGGAATAATGGAAATCGATGCAGACCTTCATGCCATACTGCGTAGCACGCTGACCCAGGGCAATTGCGGTTGCTACGTCGTTGTTACCGCCGCCGTAACCGTTACCGTTCTCATCATAGGGATCATTCCAGACACGGAGACGGATATAGTTCACACCGGCCTGTGCCAGCGTCATAAATACATCCTGTTCTTCCCCGTCGAAATTATAATATTTTACGCCGCTGTTCTCCAGAGCCAGTACTGCAGAGGCGTCCATGCTCCGGTAAAAATCATCGGAAATGCCGTCGACCGGCTCCACATAGATGGTAGATTCCTCCGGCCCTTCCGGCATGGGAAACGCAGTAATATCGGTAACATCTGTTGAAGACGTACTTGCGGATTCGGCTATGGTATCCGTGGTACCGTTGCCCTGACCCTGATTACTACAGCCGGACAGACTGCCCATAATCAGTCCTGCGCTGAGACATAGAGCCAACAGGCGTGTGTGTGAATGCTTTGTAAAATGATGCATAAGTAATCCTCCCGTAAAACTATAATTGCACAACCGATTGCGCGCATATATTATAACATATTATAGCGTATATGCATTATAAAATATTGCAAAACTGCGCAATAAATTCAGAAAACATTGCGCAAAAAGAGCAGCTGTGGCGTATGCACGGCTGCTCTTAAAATTTGTGTATGAATATTGGCATTACGGTGTTCCCAGTCTGGAATCGTAGTAGTATTCAGTACCGGTACGGATCAGAGTGGATAAGTCGGAGGCATGTCCGGTCTGGATATATTCCACCATGTGCTTTTCACCGACACCATCATTGAGATCATAATATAGGTATCGTCGTTCCCTCTGCTGCCCCTCAGTCCAGGCAAAAGCCTCTTCTCCGGATTGTCCTTCCATCAGATTGATAAAAGATGCAGGCAGATCAGAGAAGGACAGCGGAATGTCCGATGTAGTATAAGGATGATGCTCGCCGACGCCTTTTACGAACAGAATAGGGTTCTGTCTGGCCTCAAATGTCCGGCCTTCATCCGACAATTCGGAGTTGAATCCGTGATCCGCCATCACAATGATGACAGAGTTATCATATACACCGGCTTCTTTTAATTTCTTCAGATAGCTGTCTGTCAGAGTCATGGAAGCCTGGATACAGGTAGGATAATCGGAAGATTCCACGATATTTAGGTCTTTGTCATAGCAGAAGGGAGCATGGGCACCCTCTAAATGGATAAAGCGGAAACATTTGTCCGGTGTCGTGGTGATATCGGTGGTCTGAAGGTCGTCGTAGAAAGTACGGTCGCCCCATTCGAAGACATCGAAATCATAGCTGTCCGGAAGCTTACGGACTTTGCCGAAATTATAAGCGATGGCGTAGCAATAAGGCTTCAGGTCATAGGGGGCGAATTTGATTCCCCCCAGTTTTACCAACAGTTTGGCAAAACGAAAATAAGAAGTGACTTCCGCCTGAACCGGCTGCATGTTCTCAAAACGATCCAGATTGCCTTCCGCAGAGGGATTCAGTTCACTGTCATAGAGTCCCATGCGGTAGGAATCCTTCTCCAACGCCTGAAATACCGGTGAATCTTTAAATACGGTATTCAGATAATCGTTATAAGTGCGATCATTTTCATACCAGAAGCCGGACAGAATATAAGGTACTGCATGCTTGGTACAGGAATAGGCACCTACGGTGTTCGTATAATAGGTGAAATCCTCAAAAGTATCTTCCAGTCCCTCCATTTTACCGTCGGCAATCATCTGATTCAGGGTCGGAGCATCTACGGCATCCAGCAACAGAATGATAAAATTGGTATCCTTAGACATTTCAAACATATTTTCCGTCGTGGCGGTCAGCACATCCTTGTTGAGACTATCCCGGGAGGACAGAGACAATGTAAATAGTGTCACAAGCAACATCAGTGCCATGCAGAAACTTACGATTCCGGCAGCTTTCAAAAATTTCCGCAGATGAAATATCCGGATCAGGACGATAAACACGATCAGCATGATGATCCATAAGCCGATGGATTTATAACGGGAAGCCTGGTACTGATTCCATTCGATTGCCAGTCCGTCCAGTCCCGGCAGACCAAAGATCAGGAAAGTTCCCTGAATGTAGGAGCAGATCATCAGGAGAGCGAAGCCGGCAGATGCAATCTGATAGAGTGTATGAGAGATCAGGTTGCAGAAAAACAACAGCAGAACAGAGGCGAGTACAGTAACCGCAAAAGTTCCGAGCACTGCGGGGAGCATGGTATACAAAGTGAACCAGAAGCTGGACTGATTGGTTAAAAACAGCTCCGTGGGCGCATACACAAACAATAAAAAGCAGGTAGAAATGGCAATAACGGCACCATTACCCGTAGAACGGATTATATCCGTTAATTTTCTTTTCACATTTTTTTCAGATACAGACATTCTATGATCTCCCTTAAATCTACACAAACAACTCAATTAAAAATACCAGCACACAACAGATCACGGATACCGGGAACAACCCGGCACCGAGCCATGCGGCGATGATTCCGGCGATCAATGCCACCAGTCCGGAGATGGGAGTCTGGGTAGCATGGATGATGGCCGGGAAGGTCATGACAGCCAGTGTCACATAAGGTACATAGTACAAAAAGGACTGAATAAACTGATTCTTAATGGGCTTGCGGATCAGTGTCAGGGGTAAGACACGGATCGTATAGGAGACGGCTGCCATAACGGCAATATAGATATAATTATTCATTTGTCAGAGTCTCCTTTCCGGGTACATTCACTGAATTATCCTGTTTTACCGGGAACAAAATCGCTGCGGCACCGGAGATGATCACGGTTAACAGGATGGTTCTCGTACCTTCCGACAGAGAAGAAATCCCGGGCAGGTAGTTGCAGGCAAAACTCAGCGCGAAGCTGATGGCTACCAGTGCTGCCACGATCTTACTTTTTCTGGCAGGAGGAATAATGATCGCTAAGAACATGCCATATAAAGCAACGCTCAGCGCACTGACCGCACGTAAGGGAAGCGCATTTCCGGCGATGATGCCGCAGGCGGTTCCTACAGCCCAGGCCGGAGCAGCTAACAGGATCGCGCCGTAGGTATAGTATGGATTCAGAATGCCGGGCCGGGCAATGGTGATGCCGAACAGCTCGTCCGTCACATCATAAGCAATGATCAGACGGTGGAAAAAAGGAGTTCCGGGGGAGAACTTCTGCGCCAGTGCACAGCTCATGAGTAGATATCTGGCATTCGCGATCAGCGTAATGATCGCCACCTCCAGATAGGTTGCCTGAGCAGCCACCAGGGTAAAGGCGGCATACTCTCCGGCGGAAGCATTATTCAGAAGACTGGCAAGGAATCCCTGCAAGGGAGTGAAACCAGCGTGTCTTGCGGCAATTCCAAGGGAGAAGGATACGGCGAAATATCCCAGCGCGATGGGAAAACCGTCCCGCATGCCGTCGCAGAATACTTTTCTGCTGAATTTATCATCCATAATTATAATCCTCATCTTTCTGTAAGGCGCCTTTGGGCGCACCTGCTCTATTATAGCGCACATCCGGATCAGAGAAAAGGAGTAAAATTAATGTATATCGCTACATTTTCCACATAAATATAGGATAAGTAAGTATTCGCGGTGGATCGTGTATGAAAATCAAGAGAAAACGGTGGAAAAATGTGGCGGCTGCAATGCTTTTGCTGTGTGTGGTGCTGACCGGATGCGGTATGTCCGGGGAAGGGAACATCAAACTGCGTGATCTGGATTTTACAGTGCTCAGTGAAGAAAAGATTCCGGAAGAATTAAAAACTGTGATTGCGGAAAAGGGAAGCGAACCTTTTCGACTGACATATAGCGATAATCAGAATCTCTATATCAGCATCGGTTATGGGGAACAGAAGACCGGCGGTTACAGCATCGCAGTGGACGAATTATACCTGACGGACGATGCTGTTCATGTCAGCACAAGCCTCTTAGGTCCCGATATCACCGGACAAAAAAGCGGCGCAGGGAAACCCACTACGCCGTATATTGTGATAAAAACAGAACTTTTGGATAAGACAGTGATCTATGACTGACCCCTGATTTAAAATGTATTTTAAAGCTCCCTCAGATAATGACAAAAGGTAGCGGCTGCGCGGCTCTGACTGCGGCTTTTATCCCACAACATTTTCACCTCGCGGGAAGGAAGCGGTACATTTAAGGTCAGGGGAATGAGACTGCCGTTTTCAAAAAAAGGAGTCGCTAACGGCTCCGGCACAAATCCGACGCCCAGATTGTTCTGAAGCAGTGGGATGACCAGATCAGCAGTGGCTACTTCCATGGCAGGTTCATAGTCCAGATGCTGTTCGATAAATACTTTCCGGTAGTATTCGTAGCTGGCGGTTCCATACCCAAGACCGATGATAGAATGGTGACGGAACTCCTTCAGAGTCATGGGATGGTCGGACAATGCAGCGTAGTCGGGACCGCTTGCCGGAACTTCCCGGAAAGTCATCAGATCTTCACATTCCATGGTATCTCCCAGTTCAAAGGGAGTGGTTACGATGGCGAGATCCAGACGACCATTCGTCAGGGCTTTCAGAATCTCAGGCGTTGTATTGTTTTGAATACGGATTTTAATATCAGGGTAAGTGCGCTGAAAATCATGCAGGTTCCTAAGCAGGAATAAATGCAGGGCAGTCTCGGTGACACCAAGCTCTATGGTCCCGGCACAGATGTCTTTCTCCCGGCACAATTCATCTTCCGCATCCAGCAGATGCTGGCAGGCAATCGCTACATGGGCGTAGAGTCTTCTGCCTTCCTCGGTAAGCTTCAGTCCCCGGGGCTCCCGGAGAAAAAGACGGCAGTCTAACTGATCCTCCAGAATATGTATGATCCGGGTGACATTGGGCTGGCTGCTCTTTAATACCATGGCAGCCTTTGTAATATTTTCATATTTGGCAACATAATAAAAGATTCTGTAATATTCAAAACTGATATTCATATAAAAATAATATGCCTCACATATAAACTATATATTTTTAGTATTCATCAGAATATAGTATAATACGCGGTTGAAAAAAAGTAAACAGAGGAGAAAAGGTTATGCGACATTTGATTGATTCACTGGATCTGTCGGTAGCGGAAACGCAGGAGATCTTAGACCTGGCGGACAGAATTGCAGGAGATCCCGCAGCGTACGCTCACTGTGCGGACGGGAAAATACTGGCTACTTTATTTTATGAGCCAAGCACCAGAACGAGACTTTCTTTTGAAACAGCAATGCTGAACTTAGGCGGCAGAACACTGGGATTCGCAGGGGCGGAGCAGTGCAGCGCCACAAAAGGCGAGACCGTGGCGGATACCGCACGAGTGATAAGCTGCTATGCAGATATTATCGCCATGCGTCATCCGAAGGAAGGCGCGCCGCTTCGTGCATCCATGTATTCTAAAATTCCGGTGATCAATGCCGGGGATGGTGGACATAATCACCCGACACAGACTATGATCGATCTGTTGACCATAAGACAGCGCAAGGGACGCCTGGATCATCTGAAAGTAGGTTTCTGCGGGGATTTGAAATTTGGCAGGACCGTACATTCTCTGGTAAACAGTCTGGTTCGCTATTCGGGCAACGAATTCTATTTCATCTCTCCGGAGGAGCTGAAGGTACCGGATTATCTGGTGGAGGATACCCTGAAACCGACGAAAACGCCTTACCATGAGGTGATCAGCCTGGAGGATACGCTGCCCAGGCTGGATGTACTTTATATGACCAGGGTGCAGAAGGAACGTTTTTTCAATGAAGAAGATTATATCCGTCTGAAAGATATCTATATTCTGGATCAGGAGAAATTAAACTTGGCGAAAGCGGACATGCCGGTTCTGCATCCCTTGCCAAGGGTGGATGAGATTGCCACGGAAGTGGATGCTGATCCGAGAGCTGCATATTTTCAACAGGTATTAAATGGAAAGTTTATCCGTATGGCACTTATCTTAAGTCTGTTAGACCTTACGGATCCTGTGACGGGAAAGAAGGTGCTTGTATGTTAAACGTAGAATCGATTCAGAACGGTGTCGTGATCGACCATATTCCCGCAGGAAAGGGAATGGATATTTACAGATTGCTGGAACTGGAGTCCAAGACCCAGTCCGTAGCTCTGTTGCAATCCGTAAAAAGTCAGAAATACGGATGTAAAGATCTGATTAAGATCGAAGGAGAGACACTGCCGGAACGCCTGGATATTTTGGGATATCTGGACAGTCAGATCACCTTGATCGTGATCCGGGAAGGAGAAGTTGTAAAAAAGTATCATCCGGTTCCTCCACAAAGACTGGTAAATGTGATAAAATGTAAAAATCCACGCTGTATTACCAGTATAGAGACGAACTGTGATCATATTTTTGAATTATCACCATCCGGAAGATATCGTTGCTTATACTGTAATCAGGAGATGCCTGTAGGGAGGTAGATTTTTATGCAACGCAAAATACATGGACAGATGTCAGAGTCTTTTCTGATCGCCGGGATCCTGTCAATCTCCGGTGGTCTGCAGGATGCTTATACCTATATGTATCGGGGAAAGGTATTTGCCAACGCGCAGACCGGCAATATTGTATTACTCAGTCAGAATCTGGTAGACCGGAACTGGCAGGCGGCACTTCGTTATTTTTCCCCGTTACTTTTTTTTGCACTGGGTGTGGCAATGGCGGAATGCATCCGCATGAGATACCAGAAGGCACAGAAAATCCACTGGAGGCAGCTGATACTGGTAACGGAAATAGTTTTATTATTTGCAGTCGGATTCTTTCCGAATGAGATGGATCTGCTGGCCAATGCCATGGTATCTTTCGCCTGCGCTATGCAGGTACAGGCGTTCCGCAAGGTGAACGGCTATGCTTTTGCCAGTACTATGTGTATCGGCAATCTGCGCAGCGGCATGGAATCCCTGTGCGCTTACGGAAAAACGAAAGATAAAAAGATATTGAGAAAATCCGGCTATTATTTCGGAATCATCTTCCTGTTCGCCATCGGTGCGGCACTGGGAGGACATATGATCAAATACATAGGAGCGAAGACCATCTGGATCTCCTGTCTGATTTTACTGATCAGCTTCTTATGTATGTTCATTAAAGAAGAAAAAGAAGAGCATCCCGAGATTATGGAAGAAGAGCAGGAGATCCGGGATAATCTGAAAAACATCCGCAAAGAAGCAAAAGATGTGGAGCATATTTTGGAGGATGACTTCCGTTCCCAGATCGAGAAAAAATAACGTAAAGCCTGGAGAAAAAGACAGAAATCTTACTAGGCTATGCCTTGTTCGAAATTCCTTCCGGAGAGACCTGGACGCAGGTATTGTTTGCCGGAATGCGCTGATTGCGTTACTCTTAGTATGCATTGGTATCTGTATTGTCAATGTAAAAATAAACACCGGAAATAAAACGGTATAATCAAAATGTTAAAACTTCATTCCGTATTTTGCCAGATCAACCCGGTTATTTATCACCGCAATGCCATCTGCCCGTAAGCGGTTTGCCTGTTCATCGGCGCCGCCGAAGGCAAAGGCGCCGGAGAGTTCTCCCTTGGAATTGACGACGCGGTAGCAGGGGATATGGTCGGGATCCGGATTTTTATGCAGGGCATTGCCCACGGCACGGGCCATCTTCGGCTCTCCCGCCATGGCAGCCACCTGCCCGTACGTGGCGACACAGCCCTTCGGAATCTTTTTCACCGCATCGTAGATCCGCTTTGTGGGACTGTAGGTGACGAGATCATAGCTCTCTGCGATCATGCGGCGGATATCTTCATCAGGTATGGTGCCGTCTAAGATAATGGTGTTCCAGTGTTCTTTATTCTGATGATATGCGGGAATAACGGAAGAGAAGGTGCTGCGCCAGAAGTCCCGCCAGGCAGGATCGGTCTTCACATTCAGATGCAGACAGCCATCTTTTTCGTAAGTCCATAAAAAAGCTTTTTTACTGCCCTTCACCCGTACCAGCTGCCAGTTGGGATCGTGGAAGGGCATTTCTGTATAAGTATCCGGAAAAGACAATCCGTATTCCAGTGCTTCTTCTCGTGTTTTCATGCCGTCAGACCTCCGTTGTAAATCATTTCCTATAATGATGCCTACGGATTGTTCCGTGCTATGCACTCTCACAATTCCCTGGCATCTTATTATTTTACTATAACTCCCTTTTCTTTTCTATGAAAACATGGTAAACTTTTTCGAGAAACAGGTCATGGAAACGGGCTGCAAAAGCCTGGGAACGGAGATAATATGATACTGATACAGGATGGTTATATGATCGATCCCAAGTCAGGAAAAGAGGGCAACTTTGATATCCTGATCGACGGAGACAAGATCGTAAAGATTGCAGAAAAAATCGAACCGAAGGGTAAGGTGACAAGGATCAATGCGGAAGGGCTGTTAGTCGCTCCGGGACTGGTGGATGTGCATGTGCATTTCAGAGATCCCGGTTTCACGGCGAAGGAAGATATCAACACCGGCGCTGCGGCTGCGGCGAAGGGCGGTGTGACCACCGTGGTGCTGATGGCGAACACGAAGCCCACCGTGGACAGTGAGGAGACGCTGAAGTATATCCTGGATAAGGGAGCAGAGACAGGGATCCATGTGACGACCTGCGCCAACGTGACCATGGGTATGCAGGGGAAACAGCTGACGGATATGAAGAAGCTGGCAGCGGCAGGCGCTGTGGGATTCACGGATGACGGTGTGCCCCTGCTGGATGCGGAACTGGTGCGCCATGCCATGGAGATCTCCGCAGAACTGGACATGCCCATCAGTTTCCATGAGGAAGATCCGAAATATATCGAGAACAACGGTGTGAACCGGGGAAAGGCCAGCGAATACTACGGAATCGGCGGCTCTTCCAGAGAGGCTGAGATCGCTTTAGTGGAACGGGATCTGAAGCTGGCGGAGGAGACCGGTGCCTGCATCGACATCCAGCATATCAGCAGTAAGGAAGCGGTAGAACTGGTGCGGCAGGCGAAAAAGAGATGTTCCAATATTCATGCGGAAGCCACACCCCATCATTTTACCCTGACTGAAGATGCCGTGATCAAATACGGCACTCTGGCGAAGATGAATCCTCCTTTGAGAGAGGAAGAGGATCGTCAGGCAGTGATTCGGGGACTGGTAGATGGCACGATCGATATGATCGCTACAGATCATGCGCCTCATACCGCCGAGGAGAAGGCAAAGCCCATCACTGAGGCTCCCAGCGGGATTACCGGACTGGAGACTTCTCTGGCGCTGGGTATCACAGAACTGGTGGACGAGGGGTATCTGACCATGAAACAGCTGCTTCGTCTGATGAGCACGAATCCTGCGGCCATGTATCATCTCGATGCCGGATATCTGGCGGAGGGAGGTCCTGCAGATGTGATCCTGATCGACACCGCGGCAGAGTTCATCCCGGAGACTTATGCCTCCAAGGCAACAAACACTCCTTTTACCGGATGGAAATTAAAGGGTGAAGTGAAAAAGACCATCTGTGGCGGTAAGATCGTATATCAGGAGAAGCAGGCATAGAAGTGACAATATAGAAAGAGAAAAGGACAATCAAATGAAGCAGAAAATCACAGCAACCGTGCTTTCTCAGAAGGAGATCGCACCCAAAATCTATGATATGTGGATCGCTACGGATCTGGCGGCATGCGCGAGGGCCGGTCAGTTCATCGGCGTCTACCCTAAGGACCGCAGCACTCTGTTACCCCGCCCCATCAGTATCTGTCAGGTGAGCGATAAAAAGGATGCCCTGCGCATCGTGTACCGTATCGCCGGACAGGGCACTGCGGAGTTTTCCTCTTATCAGGAAGGAGACAGCGTAGAGATCCTGGGAACCTTAGGCAACGGCTTTCCCACAGAGGCAGCGGAGGGCAAAAAGGTATTTCTCATGGGCGGCGGCATCGGTATCCCTCCTATGCTGGAACTGGCAAGAGAACTTCCGGCATCTGCCAGGAAGCAGATCATTGTGGGCTACCGTGACAGCCAGCTGTTCTTAAGGGATGACCTGGCAGAGAACGGTACGGTATATATTGCCACCGAGGACGGCAGTGTCGGCACGAAGGGCAATGTCATGAATGCCATTGAAGAGAACCATTTGCAGGCAGATGTGATCTTCGCCTGCGGACCGATGCCTATGCTTCGTGCGATCAAAAAGTACGCAGAAGAAAAAGGAATTGAGGCATATATCTCTCTGGAAGAGCATATGGCGTGCGGCGTGGGAGCCTGTCTGGGCTGCGTCGTGAAGACGAAGGAAGTGGATCATCATTCGCATGTGCACAACGCGAGAATCTGCACCGACGGACCCGTATTTGAAGCCAAGGAGGTAGAGATCTGATGAATACACAGACAACGATTGCAGGAGTTACTTTTAAAAATCCCGTCATGACAGCTTCCGGGACCTTCGGCTCCGGTATGGAATATGAAGAATTTGTAGATTTAAACCGTCTGGGTGCGGTAGTGACCAAGGGGGTGGCAAATGTACCCTGGCCCGGCAATCCTACCCCCCGCGTGGCAGAAGTATACGGCGGCATGCTCAATGCCATCGGATTACAGAATCCCGGCATTGATGTATTCATGGAGAGAGACATTCCTTTCCTGAAAAAATATGACACGAAGATCATTGTAAATGTCTGCGGCAAGTCCGTGGAGGATTACGTGGACGTGGTGGAACGTCTGGGAGACGAGCCGTCAGTCAGCATGCTGGAAATCAACGTATCCTGCCCCAATGTGAAGGAAGGCGCCATTGCCTTCGGACAGAAAGCGGATGCTCTATACAATATTACTTCCGAACTGAAAAAGCATGCAAAACAGCCCATCATCATGAAGCTGAGTCCCAACGTAACGGATATCACAGAGATGGCGAAGGCAGCGGAGGCAGCAGGAGCGGATGCATTGTCCCTGATCAACACCATCACTGGCATGAAGATCGATATTCACCGCAGAAAATTCGCCATTGCCAACAAGACCGGCGGCATGAGCGGTCCTGCCATTAAGCCCATCGCAGTCCGCATGGTATACCAGGTGGCGCAGGCAGTTAAGATTCCCATCATTGGCATGGGAGGCATCGCTACGGCGGAAGATGCTATTGAATTTATTCTGGCGGGAGCCAGTGCTGTCAGCGTAGGAGCCATGAACTTTGTGGATCCCTATACTACAATCAAAGTCGTAGAGGGTATTGAAGATTACATGCGCACCTATCATGTAGAAAACCTGACAGATCTCATCGGCGCGGTGGAATAAGCGGACAGAGAACAGAATACGGTATAAAACAGCACAGACCTTCATATATATAGACATATCTGTATATATGGAGGTCTGTTATTGTGGAACTGATCAAGAGAAATATACATATGGACCGGGTGAAACGGTCCACCGTCATGCAGTTTACCATGGAGGAGGATCTGAATCTTCCGGAAGATAAACCGGATATCAGTACCCTGAATCTGGAAAAGGGGGAGATCGTCATAGAAGAGATCCGTCCGGGTATGGACGAAGTGACCGTGCGGGGAAAGCTGGGCTATGCCATTTTGTATCATACCCAGGAGGCGGGCAGCAGTCTGATCCTGTTAAGCGGAGCGCTTCCTTTTGAGGAGAAGATCCATATGGAGGGAACCCTGCCTTCGGACACGGTGGCAGTGGATGGAACAGTGGAGGATTTCACTGTTAATATGATCAATTCCCGAAAATTGAACCTGCAGACACTGCTATGCCTGACCGCCCGGATCGAGGAAATCTACGACGAGGAACTGCCCGTTGGAATCCAGGGGGACAGCGCGGGAGACGGCGTGGAATATCGGATATCTCCCATGGAAGTGACACAGCTTGCCATTTGCAAAAACGATATTTTCCGGAAAAAGGAGGAGATTCCTCTGCCATCCAGCTATCCGAATGTGTATCAGATCCTGTGGAGCAATATATCCCTTCGGGATGTGGAGATGAAGCCTCAGGAAGAGAGTATTTCCATCCGGGGAGATATCCAGATCTTCGTCCTCTATGAGGCGGAGGGAGAAGAGCGGTCCATCCGGTCATACGAGACGACGATCCCCTTAGACGGGACGCTGGAATGCCAGGGCTGCAGGGAGACTCTGCTGCCGGACATCCGCTATGCGCTGGTCAGACAGGAACATGGACAGCCGGAACTGACGATCCAGCCGGACCTGGATGGGGAAGAGCGGATCCTGGGACTGGAATGCGCGCTGGAATTGAATATCCGCCTCTATGAGGAGGAAGAAATTGACATTCTAAGAGATATCTACGGGGTGACGAAAGAAGTCATCCCTAACACAAGGGATGCAAATGTGCGTCAGCTGCTTTCGAGGATCACGGGCAAGACCAAGATAACGGATCACAGGCAGACGGATATCGGTGTCCCGGTACTGCAGATACTTCACAGCGAAGGAAATGTTACGATCGACCACCGGGAGATCACAGAGGAAGGGATCCGGCTGCAGGGCAGTATTGATCTTACGGTGCTGTGCGTTACGGAGAAGGATGAGACCCCTTATATGAGCATCAGAGAACAGATCCCTTATGACTATACGTTGAATGTAGCGGGAGTGACTTCGGAAGATCAGGCACAGGTACACAGTGAACTGGAACAGCTGCAGGTGAATCTCTTAGAGGGGGAAGAACTGGATGTGAAGGTGGTGCTGTCTTTTTCCACAACCGTGATGAAGAATGTTCCGGTGAATGCCATCGAAGAAGTGGAGGAACAGGAGATCGACAGTGCCGTGCTGGCAGGTCTGCCCAGTGCGGTGATCTACATTACCGCACCGGGAGATGACCTGTGGAGCATCGGCAGAAAATATCACATGCCGGTGAATACTGTGAGAGAATTGAATGCCCTGGACAGTGATGAATTACGACCCGGGCAGAAAATATTGCTGGTAAAAGGAATTTAGCTATCGAAATTTAGCCTTCGGTGGTCAGTCTGGCGTCTGCTGCCAGCTTGTCGAACTTCTCCATTACGGCATCGTAGGTCTTCTGGGAGATCTCGGGAAGGGAACCGCCCCAGGTCTTCTCTGCCTGTGCATAGCCTTTCTTGAATGCATCACGCATAGCTTCGATCTTGTCCGGGTCGCCGCCGGTCAGAGCAGTGGCGAACTGGATGATACGGTCGGAGGTCTGGCCCACACCCCAGTAACCGTCCTCTGCGATATCCGCCTGTGCCTGTGCCTTGGTCGCAGGATCTACGGTATAATTGCCGGAACGCAGGAAGGACCAGATATCATTGGCGTTGCCATAGGTGGTAGCCTGCTTCCCCATCATCTGCTCTACCAGAGAACGCAGCTGGCTGGTACGTGCATCTGCATCTGCTTTTAATTTGTTGATCATAGCGGTGTTCGGCTTATAAGTCTTTTTGGTGGAAGAAGTATTGGTGTCGGTGCTGTGCTCATAGATCACACCGGTATCTTCCGTAGTCTTAGTGGCTGCTTCCTCTGCGGAAGTCTTTTCTTTTGCTGCGCTTGTGCTGTTATAGCTGTAGGCTGCAGCTGCCTGGATAGATGTAACTCCGTTTACGCTCATAGTTTCCTCTTTTCTGTCATCCTTGACTTCGATAAAAATACCTTTTGAGAATTTTTGGTTTCACTTGCTATATCGTCCCATAATAGTGGATTCTTTAGATGATTTTGGGGAAAATAGAAAAATCCGCAGAAACCCCCTCACTCCATTGACAAAGTACACAGGATTGTATAAAATTAAGTACAATATGTGTATACAAGCTATTCTGGATAGCGCAGCTAGGAGACAAAAATGAACGAATATCGGATAAAAGCGTATGCCAAGATCAATTTGGGACTGGATGTGGTCAGAAGACTCGAGAACGGTTATCACGAAGTGAAAATGGTCATGCAGACCGTAGGTATCTATGATGTGCTGGATTTTAAACGGATACAGAACGGCATCGTCATCACCACGGATTCCGGCGAACTTCCGACGAACGAGGATAACCTGGTCTATAAAGCGGCTAAGCTCATGATGGAACAGTATCATATCAGCGAAGGCGTGGAGATCCACCTGGAGAAGCACATCCCCATTGCAGCGGGAATGGCGGGGGGCAGCACAGATGCGGCAGCTACCCTGAAGGGAATGAACAGGCTGTTTGATCTGGGATGTACGTTGAAGGATCTGATGGAACTGGGCGTGAAGATCGGTGCGGATGTTCCCTATTGCGTCATGGGCGGTACGGCGCTGGCAGAGGGCATCGGCGAGAAGCTGACGCCGCTTGCTCCGGCACCGGACTGCTATGTGCTGGTAGCGAAACCGGACATTAATGTATCGACGAAATATGTCTATGAGCACCTGGATGCCCAGGAGATCATAAAGCATCCGGATATCGACGGCATGGTGGAAGCCATCGCCGAGGAAAGCTTACAGGGAATTCTGGATCGCATGGAAAATGTGTTGGAGACGGTAACGGTGAGTGCGTATCCTGTGATACAGACCATCAAGGACAGGATGAAGGAGCTGGGAGCCATCAACAGCCTGATGAGTGGCAGCGGTCCTACCGTATTCGGTATTTTTGTAGAGAAGGATATGGCCCGCAGGGCATATGAAAAATTAGAGGAGGAACAGCTGGCTAAGCAGATATTCCTGACGGAATTCTGCGAGTAATGTCAGAGAAGAGGTATGCAGGATAATTTACAGGTGACAATGGATGAGTTTCTGCCACTCAGAGATGTGGTATTCAATACGTTGCGGCAGGCCATTCTCACGGGAGAACTGAAGCCCGGAGAGCGGCTGATGGAGATCCATCTTGCCAACAAGCTGGGAGTCAGCAGGACCCCGATCCGGGAAGCTATCCGCAAGCTGGAGCTGGAAGGACTGGTGACCATGATCCCCAGAAGGGGCGCGGAAGTGGCACAGATCACGGAGAAGAGCATGAACGATGTGCTGGAGGTCCGCAGGGCTATGGATGCTCTCTGTGTGGAGCTGGCATGCGACCGGATCACCACGGAAGAACTGCAGGAACTGAAGAAAGCCTGTGATAATTTTGAGGCGGCGGTGAAGACCAAAGACGTCAAGCAGATTGCCCAGGCGGATGTGGCATTACATGATATTATCGTGGAAGCCACCGGGAATCAGCGACTGATCCAGCTGGTGAACAACCTGTCCGAGCAGATGTATCGTTACCGGTTCGAATATATCAAAGATTTCAGCCAGCATGACCGGCTGGTGGAGGAACATAAGGTCATCTACCAGGCAATCGTGAAAAAAGACAAAGAGACGGCATCGAACATGGCGAAGGTGCATATCGATAATCAGAAAAAGGCAATTATCCGCCAGATCCGTCTGGAGCGGGAGAAAAATTAATAATTTCAATAGTTTTCCAAAAGTATAATCTGTCCGGAAAGTGGTAATGATTTCCATATATCAAATAAATATGGAAAGAGGACTACTGATGGATAGATTATATGTTTATTATGAAAAAATTCGCAACATCGTTCGTAAGAGAGGATTCCTGTGCCGGCTGGTGCAGGGATGGAAAGTCGCTGTGGTGGCACTTGCATGTTATGGCTGGTGGGGAGTGATCTACCCGGAACTGACCATGCTGCCTTCCACCTATGAGATCGTATACGAGGAGCAGGCAGAGGAGACCAAGACTGTACAGAAGGATGCGGAAGTGGTAGAATGGAATTCCGACAGTCAGATTTACTGGAAGCTTCTGGAAGCGGATCCGGAACAGATCCACTTCAAGAGCAGACTGCTTGCGATGTTAAAAAGATAGAAGGAGAAATCCCATGTATCAGGAGAATATAACTGCGCTGAAAAAAGATGCCCCTATCGGTGTATTTGATTCCGGCATCGGCGGACTGACCGTAGCCCGGGAGATCATGCGGCAGATTCCCAATGAGAAGATCATATATTTCGGAGATACGGCGAGAATGCCCTATGGTAGCAAGTCCAAGGAAACGGTCACCGGCTTCTCCAAACAGATTGTGCGTTTCCTGGAAACTTTTCAGGTGAAGACCATTGTGGTGGCATGCAATACGGCAAGCGCCTATGCACTGGATGAACTGGAGAGGGAACTGGATATTCCCATCATTGGTGTGATCAAGCCGGGAGCGAAGACCGCAGCGGAAGTGACCCGCAACGGCCGTATCGGCGTTATTGCCACCGAGGCTACCATCGGCAGCCAGATGTACAATAAATACATACAGGAACTGAACAAAAATGTTACCATCTACGGGAAAGCCTGTCCCCTGTTTGTGCCACTGGTGGAAGAGGGGCTGTGGGAGGATCCCGTGACGGATGAGATCGCCAGAAGATATCTGACGGAGCTGATCGACATTGATATTGATACCCTAATCCTGGGATGCACGCATTATCCGCTGATCCGCTCTACGGTAGGACGGATCATGGGAGATCAGGTGACACTGGTGAACCCGGCATACGAGACCGCCAGAGAGCTGAAGGAGCTGTTGCAGCAGTATAATATTCTCAATGAGGAAGAACCTCATCTGGGAGAAAATAAATATCAGTTCTATGTCAGCGACGGTGCGGAGAAGTTCAAACGTTTTGCCAACTCTATTATTAAATATGGTATTTTGTCAGCGAAGACGATCAAGATCGATGAGTATTAAAAGGACGGATGAAGATGAATCGGGAAGTAGAACTCGTCCTGTCCGGTCTGCACGATACCGAGGGCGCTTCGGATAAGGATGCAGTTAAGACCGCACAGACAGCACAATATTTTAAGAGAAACGACAGCCATTATCTTCTCTATGAGGAGAATATGGAGGGATTCGACGGAGTCTGTAAGAGCCGGATCAAGTTCCGGGATAACCTCCTGGAGCTGACCAGACAGGGAGCCGTGGACATGCATATGATCTTCGAGGAAAATAAGAGACATGTGGTGCCCTACAATACGCCCTACGGACAGCTGATGCTGGGGATTGAGACCCGCAGGGTGCAGGTGGAAGAACAGGAAGATCAGATCTGTGTGACGGTGGAATATATCCTGGACCAGGAGGGAGAACCCTTCAGTGAGAGCTGTTTAAAGCTACATATCCGGGAGAAACAGTAACGATTCGGAATTCTATGCAAAAAAATAGCAGATGCTCATATCTGCTATTTTTTAATGGCTCTGAATCGTTATTTACTTGACAGGCTTTGCTCCTGCCTTTTCCTGTGCGGAAGCGATCATGCGCTTGAAGAAGCCTTTCTTTTTCTCCGGAGCGGCTTCGGTCTTGCCGTGCAGTCCCTTGACATCCAGTACATAGATACCACTGACAACGGCCTTAACTTCCTTTTTCACGGGAACACTTTCGAAGATCTTCTCATCACAGATCAAGGATACGATCTGCGGACCAACCTTTGCCTTGATGATGGGAAGCTTGGAACCACGCATCATCTTCGGTGTCTGATCGATCACCATCTGGGGAAGACCGGCATCTTTCATTTTCATGCGTTTCTTATCGATGATCAGCATGGATACGGTCTGTTTGTTGGCATCTAACAGCTCCTGCTGCTCTGCCTGCTTTTTCTGTGCTTTCTTGCCTAAGAAATATAATACTGCAATGATGATAGCCAGAACTATCACGATAACTAATAATGTAATTGTAACCGGACTCATTTTCAGTCCCTCCTTCAGTTAATAGGAACAAATTCCTAAAAAACATTGTAACATAGATGTGATGAAATACGCAACTATACATTTATGATTTCCGTTTAAATCATCTTTTTCTGATTACCGTGGTATGTTATACTATATCCGGAGGGTATTTATGGACGAAGCATTTGAGATCATAACGACAGGAATAGATTTTTTCTGCAGTCATCTGGTATTTTTTAATATGTTATTTGCCATCGTGATCGTGTTTTTCCAGCGACGGGATCCAAAGAGCGTGTGGGCATGGCTGCTTTTATTGTATTTTATACCGGTACTGGGATTCGTGTTCTATCTGTTCCTGGGACAGGATATGCATAAGCGGAAAATGTTCCGGATCAAAGAGGTGGAGGATCACATTAGCAAGGATATCAGACAGCAGGAGTACCGGCTGAGATCCCGGGATGTTCAGGAGCTGGATGAAAATATCCGGGGGTATGAGGATCTGGTCATGTATAATCTGGAGGCCGGAGAAGCCATGCTAACGAAGGACAACGATGTGGATATCTTCATCGACGGCAATGAGAAGTTCCGGGCGCTGATGGAAGATCTGCGGAATGCGGAGCATTTTATCCATATCCAATACTACATTATTAAAAACGACGTATTATTCAATCAGATCAAGGATATTCTGATCGAGAAGGCGGCACAGGGCGTGGAGGTCCGGGTGCTGTTCGATGCCATGGGTTGTCGTTCCGTGCGGCACAGCTACTGGAAATGGCTGAACGAAAAGGGCGTGCAGACCGCGGAATTTTTCCCGGCGATCCTGCGGAGACTTCAGCTTCGTATCAACTACCGCAATCATAGGAAAATTGTGGTCATTGACAATAAAGTGGCTTATGTGGGAGGATTTAATGTAGCTAAGGAGTACATTGATCTGGATGAAAAGTTCGGTCATTGGAGAGATACCCATCTGCGGATCCGTGGCAGCGCAGTACTGGGGCTCCAGGTGCGATTTATTTTAGACTGGAATTATGCGGCAGGAGAGAATCTGTTTTTGCGCCCGGAACTGTTCCGGGGGATCGAAGCCGGTACGAGGGATTTCTGTGATATGCAGATCATCAGCAGTGGACCGGATAAGACGACCCAGCAGATCCATGACAATTACCTGCGCCTGATCAATAAGGCACAAAAAAGCATCTATATCCAGACACCGTATTTTATCCCGGATGAGGCGATCCTGAATGCACTGATGATCGCAGTGAAATCCGGAATTGAAGTAAATATCATGATCCCGTGTATGCCGGATCACCCGTTTGTCTACTGGGCGACCTATTCCTATATCGGCGATATGGTCATGGCGGGAGCGAACTGCTACACTTACAATAACGGTTTCCTACACAGCAAGGGCATGATCGTGGATGGAAAGGTGCTCTGCTACGGGACGGCGAACATGGATATCCGCAGCTTTGCGTTGAATTTTGAAGTAAATGCGGTGATCTACGATGCAAAAAAAGCACGGGAAATGGTGGATATCTTTCAAAAAGATCTGGAAGTCTGCCGCCAGATCACCCGGGATTATTATGTAGCCAGAAAGCTGAAAATCCGTATCAAAGAGCAGATCTGCCGGTTATTGTCACCCTTGTTATAGCCCGGAGGATGTGCTATAATGGGCGGTGCTACAATGCTTTTATGCATAAATGGCAGTAATAGAAAGGTATAGGAAGTAACACAATGAAGAAAAAAACATTAGGACTTCTGGCAGCAGTTTTAAGTGTATGCATGCTGGCAGGCTGCGGAGCAAAGGATGCAGGAGACGGCACTGGTACATCAACCGGCGCTGGAACGGAAAGTACCGCATTGAAGGATATGGATGTGGACAAGTATGTGACCCTGGGCGAGTACAAGGGGCTGGAAGTATCCGTAGATACTGTGGAAGTAGATGAGGACGAGTGGGATACTCTGGTCAATAATGTATATTATGGAAACATTACCGCAGAGAACGGCGGAATCATGGATCGTGCCGTGGAGACCGGAGATACCGTAAACATCGATTACGAAGGCAAAAAGGACGGTGTGGCATTTGACGGTGGTACTGCACAGGGATACGATCTGACCATCGGTTCCGGAAGTTTTATTGCCGGATTCGAGGATGGACTGATCGGCGTGATGCCCGGCGAGATTGTGGATCTGGATCTTACATTCCCGGAGAACTATGGAAAATCCGATCTGGCAGGACAGGCTGTGGTATTTACGGTGACGGTAAATTATATTCAGCCCGCACAGGATGGGGAATTCAGTGATGAAGTCATCAGCAATTTCGGTATCGATGGTGTGACCAATGAGGAAGAACTCCGTCAGTATGCTTATGATTATCTGAATGAGAATGCACAGCAGAATTATGAGACCAATGTACAGCAGGCAGTGATGGATGCGTTTATGGCAAACAACACTTTTACCTCCGTACCGGAGGCACTGGTACAGAAATATTCCGATGCTGCAGAGAGCAGCATCACCTCCATGGCATCTGCTTACGGCGTGGATGCAGACACATTTACCCAGTATAATTATGGGCAGGATCTGGCAACATTCCTGTCTACCTATGCTGAGCAGACCGCAAAGCAGGATATTGCCCTGCAGGCAGTGGCAAACAAAGAGAATCTGAACATCAGTGACGAAGAACTGGATCAGATGCTTCAGGACCGCGCAACAGCAGCCGGTTATGACACTATCGAGGAGTATATAGGAGAGACCTCCAAGGAAGATTACAGAGAGTACTTCCTCTACGATAAGGTGTTGGATTATCTGGTAGAAAATGCACAGATCACCAACAACTGATTTTTATTGATACGAGCAGTATGCGACCGGCGAATAGGATGCGGGCCGGTTCAGATAGAGCACGTCGCAGCGTGCGGATAGGAAAGATTATGGAATTAACAGACATCAGAGAACTTCATCGGGAAAAAGACGCCTATATCGGTAAGGAGATCACCGTAGGCGGCTGGGTAAGGAACAATCGTGACTCCAAGAACTTCGGTTTCCTGGTGATCAACGACGGAACCTTTTTTGAGCCGTTACAGGTAGTATATGGCGACGGACTGGAAAATTTCCAGGAGATCTGCAAGATCAATGTCGGTGCGGCTGTTGTGATCCGCGGTACCATCGTGGCTACCCCCGAGGCAAAGCAGGCATTTGAGATGCAGGCAGCAGAAGTAATCGTGGAAGGACCTTCTACTGCAGATTATCCTTTACAGAAAAAGAGACACTCCTTCGAGTATCTGCGTACCATTTCTCACTTAAGAGCACGTACCAATACTTTCCAGGCAGTGTTCCGTGTCAGATCCCTGATCGCATATGCGATCCATACCTTCTTCATGGAGAGAGGATTTGTCTATGTGCACACCCCTCTGATCACCAGCAGTGACTGTGAGGGTGCCGGCGAGATGTTCCAGGTAACGACTCTGGACATGAATAATGTGCCTAAGACCGAGGACGGAAAAGTAGATTTCACACAGGATTTCTTCGGTAAACCGGTAAACCTTACTGTAAGCGGACAGTTGGATGTAGAGACTTATGCTTTTGCATTTAAGAACGTATATACTTTCGGTCCCACCTTCCGTGCGGAGAATTCCAACACCACCCGTCATGCGGCTGAGTTCTGGATGATCGAGCCGGAAATCTGTTTTGCGGATCTGAAGGATGATATGATCCTGGCAGAGAGCATGCTGAAGTATGTTATTCGTTACGTATTGGAAAATGCGCCGGAGGAGATGGCTTTCTTTAACCAGTTCGTAGATAAGGGACTGATCGAGAGATTACAGCATGTGGTAAACTCTGATTTCGGTCATGTAACCTATACCGAGGCGATCAAGATCCTGGAGAAGCACAACGACGAATTCGATTACAAGGTATTCTGGGGATGCGATCTGCAGACCGAGCATGAGAGATACCTGACGGAGAAAGAATTCAAGAGACCAGTATTCGTAACCGATTATCCGAAGGAGATCAAGGCGTTCTACATGAAGTTGAACGAAGACGGCAAGACTGTAGCCGCTATGGACTGTCTCGTACCCGGTATCGGCGAGATCATCGGCGGCAGCCAGCGTGAGGACAATCTGGAGATCCTGGAGAAGCGTATGGAAGAGCTGGGACTGAACAAGGAAGATTATCAGTTCTATCTGGATCTGCGCCGTTATGGCTCTGCACGCCATGCAGGCTTCGGACTGGGCTTCGAGCGCTGCGTAATGTATATCACCGGAATGGGCAACATCAGAGACGTTATCCCGTTCCCTCGTACTGTAAATAACTGCGATTTGTAATATATCCGGAGTAACGTATCATTTTGAAAGATATGCGTTGGATGCTTGCATACATAAGCATATCTGACAAAATGTATGTTACGAAGTAACCACATGAGCAAAAGGTAAGCATCGCAGATGCGATTTTGCGAATGGGGTACTCCGGATATAGGGAAAATGGAGTATTAGATATTTATGAAAAAAACAACCGCCGGCAGAAAAGTGAATAACGTGAAGAGAAGGCTTGTGAGTGCTCTTCTTCTGGCAGCGGTAACGGTGGCTGCCACCGGCTCCGTCTGGGAATCCCCTGTGGAGACAGTGCAGGCGGCACCTTCCATGGGTGAACTGCAGAACAGTATCAACAACCATCAGAATCAGCTGAATAACATCAACAGCCAGATCAACTCCTTACAGGATGAGCAGGATCTGGTGCAGGAAAAGATTGATGACCTGAATGCGGAGATCATCAACACCATGACCAGTATCGGCATGAAGGAAGATGAGATTGCTGAAAAGGAGACGGAGCTTGCTGATAAGCAGGTACAGATCGATCAGACTCAGGAAGAATACAATATTGCCAAAGAAAAGGAAGAAAAGCAGCACAATGATATGATCACCCGGATGCGGATGATGTATGAGAACGATTCCTCAGAGAATTACGTGAATCTTCTGTTGCAGGGCGGCGGCTTAAGCGGTATGCTGAACCGCATGGATTTCGTGGAGAGTGTCTACGAATACGACCGCCAGAAGCTGCAGGAATATGAAGAGACCAAGGAACAGGTACTGGCACTGTGGAATCAGCTCGAGGAAGAGAAGACCCAGCTGCAGACGGATAAAGATCAGCTGGAGGCTGATAAGGCAGATCTGGAAAGCCAGAAGTCTGAGTTGGATGTCATGCTGGCGAAGAAGAAGAAGGAATCTGCTAACTTCGATGCGGAGATTAAAAAGGCAAAGCAGGAGGCTTCCGTGGCAAAGGCACTGCTGCAGCAGGAACAGAAACAGTTAAAACAGCTGCAGGCACAGGCACAGCGAGGCAACACCGCAGCGGCTACAGGAAGCTACACGACCACGAATTATACTTCTGTGATCGACAATGCATCCGGCAGCGATATGGGTAAGCGGCTGGCAAAATATGCCTGCCAGTACATAGGCAATCCTTACGTGGCGGGAGGCACCAGCCTGACCAATGGTGCAGATTGTTCCGGATTTACCTTCCGGATATACAGTGATTTCGGTTACAGCATTCCCCGTACTTCCTATGAACAACGAAGCTGCGGTACCGGTGTGGATTACAGCAGTGCGCAGCCGGGAGACCTGATCTGTTATGACGGACATGTGGCAATGTATATCGGCGGAGGGCTGATCGTACATGCCAGCACCCAGCGTACCGGCATCAAAGTCAGCAACGCGAATTATCGTCCCATCCTGGCAGTACGACGGGTCGTTTAGATCGGATCAACGTTCCTATTTGACATAAAAAAATCCCTTGTTTTCGCGAAAAACGAGGGATTTTTTTATGCCGCAACCTCTCTTTTTCGTCAAAATATCCAAAAAATATCCTTGGTGAAATCGCATATAGACAAAGCAAAAAAACTATGATAGGGTGGAATTGTTCCAATCCCGGAGGGGTTGGAACTGTTACAAATTTCTGAAACAAGAATTTCTGATAGACCATTCGGTCGAGATTTCCAATTTTTTGAACAGGTACCTTTTATTTTTGTGCGCAAAATTATGAAAAATATGGGGGATCAATGACATACGAAGAATTTAAAAAGGAATTATGCCGGAACGTACAGAATATGGAAACGGCGCAGGACAAGACCATATGTCTGCTGGAACAGCATATGGTATGCTCCGACCCCGCAACGGTTCATGTCATGAATATTATGAACCGCTGTATGTACGGAAGAGACAATATGCTGATTAAGGATGATATGCTTTGTGCATTATGGATCCGACAGGAAAAAGAATATGTGCAGCACTGGCTGGTGCGGCCGTTGTATGAACGATACGGACAGGAAGGATGGCAGAGTATTCTGCCGGAGATCTCGACAGGTCTTACGGATCGTGAAGAAGAGGCTCCCTTTGTGGGAGGCGCATTAAGCTATGCGGCGTGCAGAAGTCATATGATCATACGTCCGATGAATTTTTCCAGATATCAGCAGGATCTTGGAAATGCCGTTTATCGCAAGATCGGAGATCTGGCGCTGGTACTTCATCTGCTGGCCTGTGAGAAATGCGGGAGCAGTCTGCTCATCCGACCCTCCGGCGATACGGTACTGCCCTGGAGGCTTACGAAGCAGCAACTGCTTACGGAAGCCATGATGAACAGCTGTCGTAAGATGCCGCCCAGACTGTTTTTGGGCGAGGATTGCCGCAGGGTTTTTCCTTATCAGGAGGGAATTTTGCTGCCGGATGAGGACGGACAGCAGACACTGATCCATCCGGGGAACCGCAGGGAGGGACATCGTGGGTATCTGGTGACCACCACGGGGAGAGTGAATGGCGCGGTGGCTTTTTTCTACCCGGGAGTGAAGGATATCCTGGCAGAGAAAATGGGTGGAGATTACTATGTCGCATTCCCCAGTGTCCATGAGGCCATCATTCATCCGGTGCATTGTATCAATGTCCGGGAGATCCGCACCTCCGTCCAACGCATCAATGCCGTCTACGGAGACGGAGAGATGCTGTCGGACCGGATCTTCTGCTATCACAAGAACCGAAGACTTCTGCAACTATTGTAAAATGGCTTGTAATGGAAGAACATACTCGCTATACTATTATATATCATTGGAAAGGCAGTGGAGAATATGAAACCAATGACAGAGAGAAAAGAAAAAATTTATATAGAGATCGTACGTCTGGTGGCAATCCTGCTGGTATTGTACTGTCATACTTCTGTGAACGGACTGCTGTATTTTCAACAGGGGAAAGGAAATCGCAGCAGCCAGTTGGCGATTTTTATATATCCTGTGGCAGCGGGTTGCGTTCAATTGTTTTTTATGATCTCCGGCGCGTTGCTGCTACGAAAAACGGAGAGTATCGGAACAGTCCTTCGGAAAAGATTTTTCAGATTTCTTTCGGTGACATTGGTGGTTGTGCTGGTATATTATCTGTTGGACGGAGAGAATCTGTCGGTAAAGGGATATTTTAATGCGCTGTATAGCGGGGGAAGTCTTACACAGCACTGGTTTCTCTATGCCTATTTATCATTTTTGCTGATTCTGCCTTTTTTGCAACGCCTGGTGGCAGCAATTTCCGAGGATAGATTTTATTGGTATCTGTGGGGAATGGGGGTATTGTTTGGACTGGGACTCCCTGCGTTTCAGCAGATAAGTGGATTCGATCCGATCGGAATTAACGTTCCTTTTTTAGATCAAATTCTATTTTATCCATTGATAGGATACTTTCTGGACAGCAGAGTGATTCCTGGGATTGTGGAATCCCGTAACAGAAAGTGGATCAGCTTTAGTCTGATGGCAGGGCTTCTGCTTATTCTTTCCGTGGCGTATTCTCTGAACCGACAGTCTCTGGCAACGGCAGGAACACTTGCATACGCTTCCTGGTTTCATGCACTTATGGTTCCAGGAATATATCTTTTGGCAGGGGTATTTTTTGCTGGGATCCGGCAGGATAGTCTGCCTGGTAAGATACTCACTTTCCTGGGGAGCGGTGTATTCGGTACCTATCTGATGGAACAGATGATTCGTGACAGACTTTTCTTTTTACTGGGAAAGTGGGTCTATCTCATTCCGGAGTACTTTGCCTGCTGGCTGTGGATACTGGTGTGTGTCTTATGTGGTATCCTGATTACAAACCTTTTGAAGATTATCCCATTATTGAAAAAATTCTTGTAACTATTTTAGAGCGTAATTATGTAAGGGTAAGCGGATAGCTTCGGAAAAATATGAATAAGAAAACTGAGGGCATTCTGCAAAATGCATAAATACCCTCAGTTTTTTGATCTCTTCTGGTGCAAAGATTAGTAGTAAGCAGCACCGACTGCTGCAGCACCGCCGATGATAGCAACGATGATTGCGAAAATCACAATTACGATCAAGAAGCAGAAATAAGATCTTGCGAAGTTGCGCAGATTCACGTTTTTCGTGCCACCGAAAGAAAATACCAACAACACAATAAATCCGACAATGGGAATAGAGAATAAAATCTCATACCCAAAGTATCCCCACATGCTGATGGGACGGTATTCGTCCGGAAGATTGTTGTAATCATTTGCCATAAATAGTACCACCTTTCCTCATAAGTGTGCGTCAGACATAGGCTGCCTTAGTTGCTTTTACATAAGCATTATACCACTGATTCGTGAAAAAACATACTCTTTTAATTTATATAATGTACAATGCGCCCCCGGGGAGCGCCTTAATGCAGCGCTTTGGTTGGGCAGGCTTTTGTGCATTCGTAACAGAGAATGCACTCAGTTGCGTTTTTTCGCTTGCGAGATTCTTTGTTGACTTCGACATTCATAGGGCAAACCTGCAGGCACTTGCCACAATGGACGCATTTATTTTCATCACAATGGACGCGCAGAAGCGAAAAGTAGCTCATCGGCTTAAGAAATACCGTAACCGGACATAGATACTTGCAGAATGCGCGGTTATCTTTAAATACAAAAGCCAGTACAATACCGGAAATATAGTAAACTGCATTCCCTGCAAGAAACATCCGGAACATGATCTCCTCCAGATGAGCGATTTTCATCAAAAACAGACAGGAAACCACTGTCAGGGATAGCACAAACATCACATAACGTAAAATGCCTAACTTTTCTTTTCGGGCCTTTTTCGGCTGCTTGTAAGGCAGAAAATCCAGCACCATAGCTGTCCAGCAGGCATAGCCGCGCCATCCCCGCCCGAAGACCAACGGTCCAAAAATCTTTGCCACCGCATAATGAATCGTTGCTGCCTCAAAAACACCCAGAAACAAATAGTACCAAAAGCCCTCAATCTGCATATTTTCGCGGGAGATTATGCCGAGGTACAGCAACATATAGCTCCCCACTGCCAGTTGTACAAAATGTCGGGCATAGCGTTTTCCGGCAGTAAAAAGAACTGTCCCTAATGCAAGACAGCCTCCGATGTAGCTGAAATTCAACAGATAAAACAAGTTATCCTTTGCAATCCATAGTGCGACTGCCACTGCCTCAAATAACAAAAACAGCAGAACTGACGGTACATATTTGCGAAGCATTTTATTTTTTCTCATCATTATCCCATGCTCCTCCGGTTTCGTTTTTTAAAATAATATTACCTTGATTCATAAAATCCTACAATATATCATGATTCGCACCTACGGTGCTTACCGTTGCTTCGCAACGATTATGATCCAATTCGCCGTTCGCCAATTATGCAAGCATATTGGTTCACTTGCGCTCATTATATCATAAACGAATATCGTAAAATATACGACTGCATTTTGTAAGATCATTGTAAAAATTTACTGCAAGATACAATAATTGAAGATTTGTTAGGAATTTTTGGAGTAGTGCCAATCCCTATCATAACCCCTCAGATACTTTCATACACTGTAAAAAAGTATCCTGAGGGGTTTTCCTTTGAAAGACTATATTGAAGAACGAGCTATTGGGATAGCCAACTATATCATCGACCATAATGCCACAGTGCGGCAGACAGCGAAGGCGTTCGGCATCAGCAAAAGCACAGTACATGCGGTTGTAACAATAGAGAACGATACAAAAGCAAAATCATATGGAGAATTGAATAGAACTGAAACAAGGGCACTCTCGGGTAGATATCAGGGAGTGCTTTTGTTATAATGAAATCAGGTAACCTTGAGTATTGGTGAGGGGAGATAGAAAATGACAGGAATATATGATTGCTTTGGTTATGGCTCGGGATATGATGTCTCTTTTGAAGAAAGGTACAAATTGATTAGAAAATCAGGATTTGATTGTGTAATGTTGTGGTGGAGCAATCAGTTTGGCAGAGGAGACGGTTATCAAGAGGATGTAAGATTAGCCAGAAGAGCTGGTTTATTTGTAGAAAATATCCATGCGCCTGTGCATGAGCAGAATAATCTGTCACTGGACAATTTGAGTGGTGAAGGCGTATTTCAAAGTTATCTACAATGTGTAGCGGATTGCTGTGAATATGATATACCGACCATGGTGATACATTTGCCAAATGATAATAATCCTTTAAATCAAACAGGAATCAGACGGTTGGCAGAACTTATAAACAAGGCAGAACAAAAGAATATTCAGATTGCTTTTGAGAATTTAAGTAACATTAAAAATTTGAAAATAGTTTTAAATAAATTCACTTCAAATAATGTAGGCTATTGTTATGATAGTTGTCATCATATAAATTATGCACCGGATGAAGATTTGTTGGGAATGTATGGAAACCGGCTGATGGCAATTCATTTACAGGATAACGGCGGTAGCCATAATCAACATCAATTACCATTCGACGGCAATATTAATTGGGATACAGTTATGGAGAAAATTGCCTGTACAGGATACCGGGGAGCCACAACTTTAGAACCAATGAATTGGGATTATTCTCATTTAAATATTTGTCAGTTTTTGGAATTGGCTTATGAAAGGGCAAAAAGGCTTGATTACTTGCGAAAATAATGTAGGTGATGAAAGGATGGAAATAGACGGGGAGTTCAATCAGATTTCTGATTGATTCTGAGGGTTTGGGAGATACTCCCAACAAGCAAAACTACATTTTGTGTGTACAAATGCACTGCTTGCCAAGTTGTGAATATAGAATTGATTGTAAACTTGAATTTAGAAAAAACAAGGCAGAGAAGAGGATGTTGATCATAAAAATGTATGCGGATTAGAATTGAGACGCTTGAAAAGGTTTAGTAACATAAAATCTTTTCAAGCGTTTTCTTTCACTTTTACGGCTTTGAATGGAATATGATGTAGTCAGGATCGGTGTAATTTTTGAAAAAGTATGGTGGAAATGGACAAAAGTCCAGTATTTTGGGAACGTAATTTGATTTCAAGTGGATTATGCTTAGATTAAATAAAAGGTCTGGTCTAATCTAAGAATCCTTCTCATAGTATGGGAGAGAAGGACAGGCGAGGTAAGGGGGTGTAGCTTTCGCTTGAAACGGACGAAAATAAATTATCGTTTTCATAATCCAAATTCAGCGGAAGATACTGCAGATTTCCTGTGCAAACTCTTAATAGAAGTAAATGCCGTGAAGGTAGAGATGGCAATAGAGAAAACTGCATTGTATGCAGAGAGTGGAGATTACATATTAGAAAATTTATCGGAAAACAGGGAAAAATTATTTGTGGGATAAGAGGAGCAAGGTGAGAGCCTTGCTTTTTGCTTTGATATACGGATGTATAAAAACCGACAGTAGTGTGGTGGTTGAAATAGAGTAGGGAAAAGGCTGAGAGATCAGCCTTTTTATATTGTTATAATAGGATGGAAGTGCGCTGAATAAAAAGTTTCCAAAAGAATGAAAAATAGATATATGCTTTAGAAAAATGAACATAAAAATGACTTTTTTAAATATATATAAATATTTAGTTGACATATTTTGGAAAAAGTCCTATAGTGTATTTAACACTTAATAGGAGGTTTCTATGGAAAAGACTTATAAATTCATTTCGGAAAGTAACATTATAGAAGTAGTAGACAAATTGTCTTCTTCCTTGGGGGATGAACTGGAAATTGGATTAAAGAAGATGGAAATTGACGAAAGACATTCCGTTAGTAAACATTATTTGAAGTGGGACTTGTTTAATAAGAACTGCATCAATTCATTTAAAGAGGGAACACTTATCGCAAGGTATGCAAAAAGAGGTCCTTGGAATATGGTTCCATTGGTAGATTTCTCATCACATTTTATTTTCTCAGTTATGCGAGAAGAGAGATTTATTGAGTTGTGTAGGGGGAAAGGGAAACGGAAAAGGTTGCATTATATGGAAGCCTTTGCGCAGTCTTTTAATTTTGCATTAGGTGAAGCCTCTCAGATGAGCGTTTTTTTAGAAGATCAAGATTGTAAGGAAGAAGTAGCGCAAATTGTAGATGGTATATTAAAAGATATGCAGGTAGAAAAAGATGCCATTGAAAATTATGCGGTTATTTTATTTAATGAATATAATCATGAACTTGTTTCAATAAAATGTTATGTTATTAACAGTGATTTACAAATTGTGGATCAGGAAGACTGGAGTTCATATATTAAACATAGACAGTCTATAGTTCCAGAAGTTGTTGAAGAAGATAATGATTTACAGTATAATCAATCTGTTGCCTTGAATGCAAAGGCAAGAGAGCGAGCAAAGCAGAGAACTAATGTTGAAGAAAAGAAGGACAAAGAAGAAAACAGCAAAATGCTTAATAGATAATTAAGGAGCTGGAAGAATGAATAACGTAGTTGATTTCAGGAGAACTTATCCTGATAGGCAGTTTAATGGCGAAAGGTTGAAGATAGCAAGATTATGGAGAAATATATCTGCAAATGAAATGGCAGATAAAATTGGAGTAAAGCGTCAAACCATTTCAATGTACGAAAATGGAAAATTAAAGAATCCAGACATTGGAACGATTCAAAAAATAAGCGAGTGTTTAAACTTTCCATTCAAATTTTTTGTTGAGGACTTTAATGTTGAACTGGAGGAAACCACAACTTATTTTAGATCATTATTAACAACAAGCCAAAAATATATTGAAGAGCAAGAGAGCAAGGTAAAATGTATATCAATTGTGTATGAGTTTTTGAAAGAATATTTG
>OJPL01000011.1_pt1 | contig 70099 bp, 62 predicted proteins | sample 1598501 | NCBI WGS metagenome assembly OJPL01 (sample SAMN03922486, study PRJEB24848) | human gut metagenome | isolation source: stool sample | host: Homo sapiens | place: Germany | collected 2011-05 | reverse complement strand
ACGATCTGGAGACCCGCGGCCCCGGCGACTTTTTCGGCAGCCGCCAGCACGGCCTTCCCACCCTGCAGATCGCCGACCTGATGAACGACACCCGCACCCTTCACGCCGCCCAGAGCGAGGCCGCCGCCATGCTGGCAGAAGACCCTCTGCTGGAAGCGCCGGAGCACGCGCTGCTGGAACAGCAGGTGCAGCAGATGTTCGAGAAAGCCGGAGCCATGAACTGATTCGGAGTTTTTTGCACACAAACAGCAGCAAATGCAAAAGCCGCTGCACGGCTGGTGCAGCGGCCCCTGTTATCGAACGGAACGCTTTGCGTGCCGTTCGCCCATGCTTATCACATCGCAGAACACGCAGCGGCTTTTGGTGGAAAGCTGGGTATCCTTATGGTAGCAGCCAAAAAACCACTTGTCGTAGGTCAGCTTCAACAAAATTTTATCCAGAAAACTGTGCAGCTGGTTGTTCTCGCCGCTGGCAAGGGCGGTAAAATCCAAAAATCTGCTTGGCGCATCGTGGGTCAGCACATAATCCACTTTGTAATCGCAGGCTGCAAGGTTCTCCTCACAGAAGGCGTATTCCTCATCCGAGGGCATTTCTTCCTTCCACCAGTTCACGCCGGGTTCCCGGTCCTCCCGGTCCTGACTTTCCGCACCGCCAAAGCACAGATACTTTTTTTCTTCCAGTTCCAGCACGCTGCCGCGGCACACATGGTACACATTGCCGCCCAGTGCCTGCACCTTCCCGCCAAAGCGTTCCTCGGTGGGATACTGCTTCAAAAGATCATAGTTTTCGTGGCTGCCGTCCAGAAACAGCAGGGTATACGGGCGCTTGCGCAGCCAATCCAGCTTTTTCTGTTCCTCCCTGCTGCCGTCCCACACAAAACCAAAATCCCCCAGCACCACCACGGTGTCCCGTTTGCCCAGCCAGCGCAGCTTGCCGTGTTTGAAGCGGTCGATATCGCCGTGGGTGTCCCCTGTCAGATATACCATTCCTGTCCTCCCTGACCGGATGTGAAATCGGCACAATAAGCCTTGTCACACCCCGCCAAACCTGTTATTATAAAGAATACAGCCTTCCGCTGTGATCTCGTTCTTACCCGGCGCACGGCGCTTGTGCCGCGCTGCCTGTTGTTTTATATTATCGCTTTTTAAAGGAATTGTCCACATGAAACGTATTTTTGCACTGGTTTTGTCGTTCGCTGTCCTGTTCAGCTGCCTGCTTCTGCCTGCCGGCGCCATGTTCGACCCCACCCCGGTCTATCAGGTGCAGGCGCAGAGCGCCTACATCGTCAACACTGACACCAACATCATCGTCTACGATAAGGACAGCGCAAAGCAGGTACCGGCCGGCGGCCTGACCAAGTATATGACCCTCGCCCTGCTGCTGACCAACTACGCCGACCATCTGGACGACACCTTCCAGATGCCGTTTGCTATTTCGGATTATGTATACAACACCAACAACGCCGACATGCGTTCCAACGAGACCTTCACCTACCGGGAAGCCGTCTACGCCATGCTGACCCGCAACGCCAACGAAGCCGCCATGGGTCTGGCCTACACCCTTTCCGGCGGCGATCTGGCCGGTTGGGTGAGCCAGATGAACACCCTGTCCCAGCGCATCGGCACCACCGGCAGCACATGGACCGATGCCTGCGGCATCGACAGCGGCAATGTGACCTGCGCCGTGGATATGTACCTGATCCTGCGCTACCTGATGAGCTTCGATGCCTTTGCCGAGATCTCCGGTGCTCCCACCTTTACGATGCCCGCCAAGGAAAAGCACCGGTCGTCCTCTATTCTGGTCAGCCAGAACGCCGCGCTGAGCAAATCCAGCGGCGGCAAATACTACCGCAGCGCCATGCAGGGCGGCATGTGCGATGTGACCGCCTTTAAAAACGACAGCGGCCGCCAGAGCTATGTTTCCTGGGCCAACAAGGACGGTGCCACCTATATTTTCTGCGTGATGCAGAGCCCCGACACCTGCGACGATTTCGGCTACGCCAACCGCCGCCCCGCCCTGTGCGAGACCGTGAAGCTGATGGACTGGGTGTTCGACAGCTTTTCCATTCAGGCCGCGCTGGACACCGACCTTACGCTGGCCGAGATCCCGGTGAAGTATTCCTCCGACACCAGCTCCCTGCAGCTATTCCCCGCCGACAGCATGATGACCCTGCTGCCCTCCACCGGCGACGGCAGCGTGACCCAGAAATATTTTCACCTGCCGGATGCGGTCAGTGCGCCCATCCAGCAGGGCGATGTGGTGGGCACCGTGGAACTGAAGCTGGCCGGTGAGACCATCGGCGTGGTGGACCTGATCGCCGGGCAGGACGTCAGTCTGAACCCGCTGCTGTTCACGGTGGCCCGGTTCCGGGAGTTTCTGGGCAGTTTGTACCTCAAAGTTGTGATAACACTAAGTATTATCTCTGCCGCAATTTACTTTTTGTGGACGTTCCTGAATGGCTGGAACCGCCGCAAGCCCACCAGAAAGATCCACCGCCGCTGAGTTTTGCACCGTTCAGCCACACTTTGTGGAAAAAGTGATGCAAAAAGCCCCGCCAGCCTTTTCAGGATGACGGGGCTTTTGGTTGCGCCAGCAGGAGTCGAACCTACGATGGGGGAGTCAAAGTCCCCTGCCTTACCGCTTGGCGATGGCGCATCGTGCAAGATATTATACCATATTCTTTGTTTTTCCACAAGGGGAAGGCTCCACTTTTCCGCTTTTACGGCCATCCTCCGCAGCCTTTTGTGCTGCTTGATTTGTAAAAAAGCGGTTTTTTTCATTCCTGCAGCAAAATCTGCTCGGTTTGTTGCGCTTTTGTTGCACTCTGTGTGGTAAAAATAAATCTGAATAAACCTCCTCATCCCGACTTTTTCGTCTGCTGCCCTGTGGCGGGGAGACACGAGGTCTGTTCTGGTGTTTCCGCAGTCGGCTGCACCATCCCCCAACTCGTCAGGAAAGTGAGGAGTCCTATGAAAAAGATCCTGAAAATGCTGGTTCTCGGCCTGCTCAGTGCGGCGCTGCTGTGTTGTGCACTGCCCTCCGCCTTTGCTGCAGAGCAAAAGGACGCACAGATCTACACCATTGGTCTGGATGCCATGGGCGGCACCAGCTCTGTTGTGGCCGTTACCACCAACCTGAACGGCAAGCTCAGCGCTCTGCCCGCCCAGCCCACGCTGGACGGCTACACCTTTGATGGCTGGTACACCGAGACGGTGGGCGGCACAAAGGTCACCACTTCAACAGTGTTCACGGGGGATACCACCGTGTATGCCCACTGGACCGTCAAGAGCACCGCCGCTTCCAGCAGCACCAGCACCTCCAAGCCCGCTCAGCCCGAGCAGACGGAACAGGATGACGGCATGACCCTGAGCATCCTTACCGTTGCCGGTGCCCTGCTCACCACGCTGGCCGTGGCTGCCTTTATGTAACGACCTGTTTTCGTCTTACACTTCATCAAACCATCAATCGAAAGGAAGATCCCCATGTCTGTTATGAAACTGCCTGCTAATTACGCCGTCATCAACGAAGAGGAAATGGTCTATCTGGATGGCGGTGCCAGCGACCTGTACAACGACTTCCTGAATGTGGGCAAGGTGTTCAACGCCATCGCCCGCATCTTCTCGGGTGCAAGCTCCATCATCAACAACGTCAACGTGATCTATCAGTCCTTCCTGACCCTGAGCGACCTGCTGAAGGGCTTCTGAGCGCATCCCGCGTTTTCTGTAATTTTCAAGAACTGTTCTCGTTTAGGGGACAGTTCTTTTTGTTTTCATCCGCCCTTTCAATCTTCCGCAGCAGCACTCCATTTATTGGAAAATATTTTTTATGATTTTTGCAGATAGATGCATAAAGCGGCCCTTTTTGTTGCGCTTCTGTTGCAGTTTCTGTGATAATATTGTTACACATTCGTGTCAGTATTGTTGCGCATCGTATGCTATCCTATAGATTGTGCGTTTGACTTTTAAATATACGCAGTCCGGCGGAAAGACGGTACCTCAAAACCGCCATTTTCACAACGGAAAATTTGTGTTTGATAACTTTTTTCCGGTCGCTCAGACCATCTTTTGCGGAGAAACAGACCATTATGCCAGACCGTGAACTGCGGCGGATGCGCCGCGCCGAATTAGTCGAGATCATTCTGGCCCTCAAGCAGACCGAGGACAGGCTCCGGGCAGAAAACGCTGCCCTGTCTGCCCAGCTGCAGGAGCGTCAGATCCATATTGAAAACGCCGGTTCCATTGCGCAGGCCGCGCTGGAGCTGAACAAGGTGTTTGAAGCCGCACAGGCCGCTGCGGACGAGTATGTTGCATCGGTGCGCGCCGCAAACAAAAACACCGATGCCGCCGCCAATGCCCTGCGGGCACAGGCTGAGGCCGAGGCAGAGCAGATCCTTGCGCAGGCCCAGACCGAAGCCGCGAACCTGAAGGCCCGCACCCAGAAAGAGTGTGACGAGCAGGCAGAGGCTGCGGCGCGCAGCCGTGCCCAGACCGAGGCCGACTGCAAAGCCATGCTTGCGCGGACCCAGCAGGAGATCCGGCAGCGCTGGGCCGCCTTTGACCGCCGCGCCAGCGAGCTGCTGGACGGCTACCACAGCACGGAGTTCCTGCCGGAGGAGCGTGCCGAAAAATGCGACAAATGAAAGAGCAAAAAACCAAGTTCACGCCCATCCCCTCCACCGCCGAGGTGAAGGCAGAGCGTGACCGGCTGGCTTACCGCCGCCGCTACCTCCGCGTGCTGCGCAGCACGGTGTATGCCCTGCTGGTGGTTGCAGCCATCGCGGTGCTGTTGGCCACCCTGTTTTTGCCGGTGCTTCAGGTCTCCGGCGACAGCATGAACCCCACCCTGCAGGACAAGGACATCATTCTGCTGGTCAAGACCGGCGACATGAAAACCGGCGACCTGTGCGGTTTTTACTGGCAGAACAAGCTTCTGCTCAAGCGTGTCATCGGCCTGCCGGGCGACGTGATCACGCTGGATGAGGACGGCGTTGTCACCGTGAACGGTCAGACGCTGGATGAGCCATACGTGGACGAGCTTGCCTTGGGGGAATGCGACATCAAGTTCCCCTATCAGGTGCCGGAAAACCGCTATTTTGTGTTGGGCGACCATCGGTCCACCTCCATCGACAGCCGCAGCAGTGTGATCGGATCGGTGGAAAAAAGCCAGATCGTGGGCAAGGTCTTTCTGAGGATCTGGCCCTTGTCCGGTTTTTCGCTGATGTCCTAGTCCCGGCGGGGCCGGTATTACTTTGTAACAGCAGACGGCACAGCTATAACGCTTACCGCTCTGGTGTGCTGGGTCTGCAGAGTGTGCAGATGCAGAAGGCAGGGCTGCACCCTTCTTACGCAGCGGCAAGATCATTCCTGCGCTGTATGCGGACCCGATATAGGAATCAAAAGCAAAATCTGAGAGGAGTTTTTACAAGCGATGAAGAAGACGTTCAAAAAACTCATGGCGGCTCTGCTGGCTGTTGCCCTGCTGTGCGCCATGGCGGTGCCTGCGTTTGCGGCGGATGCCCCGGGCAGCATCACAATCAACAATGCCGTTTCCGGTAAAACTTACAATGTTTACCGCATTCTGGACATTGCCACTCACAATGACGGATACACCGGCATTGTTTATAAGACGAATGATAAGTGGTCTGAATTTATCAACAGCACCGACGTCAAATCCCACTACTTTACTGCCGTCGGCAGTGATGGTGTCGTTACTGTTAAGGATCGTCTGACCGCTGATGATGCCAAGGCGCTGGCTGTTTCTGCAAAAGCATGGTTGGGCGCTCACACTGACATCACAGCAGATGCCACCGCCATCACGGCCACTTCCAGCACGGTGAATTTCACCAACTTGGAACTGGGCTACTATCTGGTCGTTTCTTCCGGCTGGGATGATGACATTGAAGTTGTCTGTTCTCTGGATACTACCAAGCCGAATATTGAAATCAACGAAAAGAATGGTAAGCCCACCATTGAAAAGAAAATCGTTGAAAACAGCACCCTTGCTGAAAGCAACACTGCCGGTATTGGCGATTACGTTCAGTTCAAGATCACCGTTAACGTTATTGATGGTCAGCCCAGCAACTACGTAATTCACGATAAGATGAGCGATGGCCTGACTTTTGTCAACACCACTGAGCATCCTGTTGAGGTCAAGGTTGGCACCAGTATTCTGGACACCACTCAGTACAGCTTTAATGGCACCATCACTGATGGCTGCGCTTTTGAACTGAAGATCAACGATGGCATTCTGAAGTCCAATAATGTGGTCACTGTTACTTATTACGGTCAGATCAACTCCCACGCTGTAATCTACACTGACAACACCACTGTTAATACCAATGATGCCAAGTTGACTTATGGCACGAGCGGCAAAAGCTCTTGGGAGCAGACCACGACTAAAGTCTTTGGCTTTAAGGTCTTTAAGCACGCTGGCACTGATACCAAGCATCTGCTGCCCGGCGCAGAGTTCCGTCTCTACAAGACTGTCAGCGAAGCAACCTACTATGCTCAGTTCAATACCAACGGCCTGCTGACCGGTTGGACCACCGACGCTACCGCTACTGGTGTTACGATGACCTCCAACGACAAAACCGAACTGGTTCTGAACGGTCTGGATGCTGGCACCTACTACTTGGAAGAAATCAAGGCTCCCGATGGCTATAACAAACTGACCGACCCCGTCACTGTTACTATTACCGAAGATGGCAAGGTCAACGAAACCGCTAATGGCACTGTATACGTTTCCAACAACGCTGGTGCTACCCTGCCCTCCACCGGCGGCATGGGCACCACCCTGTTCTACGTCATCGGCGGCGGCCTGATGGTGGCAGCAGTGGTCCTGCTGGTCACCAAGAAGCGCATGGAGAACAAGTAATTCTTCTCCCCGGAAAAATCCTATAACAACAGGAGATGCGGAGGTCTTGCGGCCTCCGCATCCTTTCCTTAATCTTATAACATTAGGGAGTAGCCCATGAAAAAGAACAAAAGCACAATCATCCTGATCCTCGTCTTTTTCGTGGGTCTATCCGTGATGTTATACCCCACCATCAGCGACTACGTCAACCAGCTGCACCAGACCCGTGCTGTGGCCAACTACGCCGCCGATGTGGATAAGCTGTCGGATGCGGATTACACCGCCTATTTTGAAGCGGCTGATGCCTTCAATGCGCAGATCGCCGCAGACCCGGATGCCCTGTATTTTCCGGACCGGTTCCCGTCCTACGAGAGCACGCTGGACGTGACCGGAACCGGCATCATGGGCTACATCACCATTGAAAAGATCGGCGTGGAGCTGCCCATCTACCACGGCACCAGCGATGCCGTGCTGCAGGTGGCCGCCGGTCATCTGGAAGGCACCAGCCTGCCGGTGGGCGGTGCCAGCACCCACGCGGTCATTTCGGCCCACCGGGGCCTGCCCAGCGCCAAGCTGTTCACCAATCTGGATCAGCTGGAGGTAGGCGACACCTTCACCATCACGGTGCTGGACCGGACCCTCACCTACGAGGTGGACAACATTTCCATCGTCCTGCCCACCGAGACCGACAGCCTGAAGGTGTCGGAGGGCAAGGACTACGTCACCCTGATGACCTGCACGCCCTACGGCATCAACACCCACCGGCTGCTGGTGCGGGGACGCCGCATCACCACACCGGACAAGCTCAAGCACATCCGTGTGACCTCCGATGCCATCAAGATCGAGCCCATCCTCACCGCGCCCATCATGGCGCTGCCCCTGCTTCTGGTGCTGCTGTTCTGGCTGCTGTTCGCTCCCAGCAAACGCAGCTCCGCAAAGGGCAAAACGCACAAAACGCACTGATGAGCCGCTTTTATCCGCGGCTTTGCACGGAATAAGATCTCCAACAAAAAAGCATCTGCAGCCGTAATGACTGCAGATGCTTTTTTTACCTGTTCAGCGGTCCTCCCGGAGGGAGAGCCGGTTTTGTTTACTGCTGTGCCTGCTGCTCGGCGCGCTTGGCTTCCAGAGCCAGAATGGCGTCGCGGCGGCTCAGGTTGATGCGGCCCTGCTGGTCGATGTCGGTCACCTTGACCACGATGGCATCACCCACGGCCACAACATCCTCCACGCGCTCCACACGCTTGGTGTCCAGCTTGGAGATGTGCACCAGACCTTCCTTGCCCGGTGCGATCTCCACGAAAGCACCAAAGTTCATCAGGCGGGTCACCTTGCCCTTGTAGATGGCACCGATCTCGGGGTCCTCCACAATGGTCTTGATGGTAAAGATGGCGCGCTTTGCGTCCTCCTGATCCACGGCAGAGACGAACACATGGCCGTCTTCCTGCACGTCGATCTTGCAGTTGCAGGTGGCGCAGATGTCCTGAATGACCTTGCCGCCCTTGCCGATGACGTCCTTGATCTTATCGGTGGGGATCATCATGCTGAACATCTTGGGTGCGTAGCGGCTCAGCTCGTGGCGGGGCTCTGCGATCACCGGCTTGATGATCTCGTCCAGAATATACAGGCGGCCCTTGCGGCACTTCTCAAAGGCCTCGGCAATGATGTCGTAGGTCAGGCCGTCGATCTTGATGTCCATCTGGATGGCGGTGATGCCCTTGCGGGTGCCGCCCACCTTGAAGTCCATATCGCCGTGGAAGTCCTCCACGCCCTGAATGTCCAGCATGGTCATCCAGCGGTCGCCCTCGGTGATCAGGCCGCAGGAAATGCCGGCAACGGGTGCCTTGATGGGCACGCCTGCGTCCATCAGTGCCAGCGTAGAGCCGCAGATGGATGCCTGAGAGGTGGAGCCGTTGGAAGAGAGCACCTCAGACACGCAGCGGATGGTGTAGGGGAACTCTTCCAGAGAGGGCAGCACCGGCACCAGAGCACGCTCTGCCAGTGCGCCGTGGCCGATCTCGCGGCGGCCGGGGCTGCGCGGTGCGCGGGCCTCGCCCACAGAGTACGGCGGGAAGTTGTAGTGATGGATATAGCGCTTGGTCTGCTCGTCGGTCAGATCGTCCATCAGCTGGTTGTCCTTGGTGCCGCCCAGAGTGCAGGTGGTCAGCACCTGAGTCTGGCCGCGGGTGAACATGCCGGAGCCGTGCACGCGGGGCAGGATGCCCACCTCAGCAGCCAGCGGGCGGATCTCATTGATGCCGCGGCCGTCCACACGCTTGCCCTCATCCAGCAGCCAGCGGCGCACCACGAACTTCTGCATCTTGTAGCTCACGAGGTCGAGGTCTGCGGCGGTCAGGTCCGGGTACTCCTCGGCGATGCGGTCCATGATGGGCAGCAGGGCAGCGTCACGCACGTTCTTGTCGTCGGTGTCCATGGCGGCCTTGAAGTCGTCCAGATACTTGTTCTGGATGGCGTGGAACACATCCATATCCAAACCCACAACCTGAAAATCGATCTTCGGCTTGCCGCGCTCGGCAACGATCTTGTTGATGAACTCGATGATCTTTTTGATCTCCACGTGAGCGGCCTTGATGGCGTTCAGCATGGTGTCCTCGTCCACCTCGTTGGCACCGGCTTCGATCATCACGATCTTGTCCATGGTGGCGGCAACGGTCAGGGCCAGATCACTCACCTTGCGCTGTTCCTGCGTGGGGTTCAGCACGATCTCGCCGTCCACCAGACCCACCTGCACGCCGCCGATGGGGCCGTTCCACGGGATGTCGGACACGGCAGTGACCAGAGAGGCACCGATCATACCGGCGATCTCGGGGCTGCAGTCCGGGTCAAGGCTCATCACGGTCATGGTGATGCACACGTCGTTGCGCATTTCCTTGGGGAACAGCGGGCGCATGGGGCGGTCCACCACGCGGCTGGTCAGGATGGCGCGCTCACCGGGGCGGCCCTCACGGCGCATAAAGCTGCCGGGGATGCGGCCTGCGGCGTAGAGCTTTTCCTCATACTCCACGTTCAGGGGGAAGAAATCCACGCCCTCGCGGGGCTTGGGGCTCATGACCACGTTGCACATGACGCAGGTCTCGCCGTAGCGGATCAGCGCACTGGCGTTGGACAGGCCGCACATCTTGCCCATTTCTACCTTGAACGGGCGGCCGGCCAGCATGGTTTCGTAGACCTTGAAGTTTTCAAAGGTCTCTTTGCGGGAACCAAATTCAATTGCCATTGTTTTTGCCTCCTTGTTTTTGCGGATCTTTTATTCTCCAAAGGCTGCGGCACGCGCATCATAGCAATAAATCCAGCGTCCCTGCCCGCAGGCACAGGCGCTCGATTTACTGCTGCAACACGCTGCCGCCGCCATTTGTACAGAAAATATAAAAAGCAAAAGGCAGGCACCTTTGCGGTACCTGCCCTCTGTTTAAATTACTTACGCAGACCCAGAGTTGCGATCAGAGCACGGTAACGCTCGATGTCCTTCTTCTGGAGATAAGCCAGCAGATTGCGGCGGCGGCCAACCATCTTCATCAGGCCGCGGCGGCTGTGGTGATCGTTCGGGTTCTTCTTCAGGTGCTCGTTCAGCTCGTTGATGTGAGCGGTCAGCAGAGCGACCTGGACTTCGGGAGAGCCAGTGTCCTTCTCGGTCAGAGCGACTTTGGCCATAACTTCCTGCTTGTTCATAGTAACATACCTCTTTATAAAATTTTATGTGCCAATGGAACAGCGGCGGGAAACGGCATTCCCAAAAGCGGGCATACTCCCAGCCCCGTACCACGGTAACAGATACAGTATACCAGAACCCTGTGCAAAATGCAAGGATATTTTTTGCATCCTGCCTTTATTTTTTTACGTACTGGTGCCAATACAGCTGCACCTCCGGCAGCTTTTTCCTGCGCAGCAGAAATGCGGTGGGGATCAGGTACAACAGCACCGACAGAAGCATGGAGGCATCGTAGCCGCTCACAGCTTCGGCCACCGTGGTGGTGCCGTACAGCCCGCCGATGAGCATGGAGGAGATATCCATTGCGCCGTGCAGGAACACCGTCACCCAGAGGTTGCCGGTGCGGAAGTAGACTGCGGCAAACAGCGTGCCCAGCGAAGCCGCAAACACGCACTGCATCAGCACGCCGAAAGGTGCCGAGCCCAGAATATTGGTCAGGTGCGCCGCACCAAACAGCACGCCGGACAGCAGGCAGGCCTTCCACACACCGGCACGGCTGGTGCCGAAGTGTTCCAGCAGGGTCTGGGCGATGACGCCCCGGAAGATGAACTCTTCCGCCACGCCCACCATGGCCATGTTGGCCAGAAAGGTGCAGATGCGCACAGCGGGCTGCAGCGTGCCATTCTCCGGCCGGCCCAGCAGCAGCGAAGCAAAGGTGTTGTAGCCGATGAACACCAGCGGGTACATGCCCACCAGTAGGCCGTTGAAAAAGCCGCTGCCGCGGCGGCGCAGCAGCCCGGCACGGTCTGTCCGTACCAGAAACAGCACCGCCACCAATGCGCCCACCAGCTCCTGCAGGGTGCTGTAGAGGTATGTATCCAGTGCAGAGAAATCTGCCCGGAGCAGCACCAGCACAATGGTAAAGATCAGGTCGGTGACAAACAGGCTTGCCAGAAAGACCACTTCGGCCAGAACACAGAATACGATCGGGTGCGCAGTGCGCAGTCGTTTGAGCATGAGGTACCCTCCTGAAATGTTGATAGCTCTATTCTAACACACTTTGCCGCAAAACGATATAGCCAACACAAAAAAGCAAGTGCCCCGCATCTCCATCAAAAATTTCCGGTCTTTGATGAAAAGCGCTGCACTTGCTTTTGATGTCAGAACAGCAGTTTCAGAACGCCGCATTTTGCAGCAGCCCCATATGAGGGAGCTTTTCTCTACAGGCTGTTATTTATTCTTATACATATCCTGATAGTAGTTCTGGTAATCGCCGCTGGTGACGTGGTCCATCCACTCCTGATGGTTCAGGTACCAGTCGATGGTGAGCACGATGCCCTTCTCGAAGGGGGTCTCGGGGTACCAGCCCAGATCGTTCTTGATCTTGGTGGGGTCGATGCCGTAGCGGCGGTCGTGGCCCAGACGGTCAGCCACATGCTTGATGAGATCCTCGCTGATGCCCTCGTCCTGCAGACGGTCGTGCAGCTGGTTGATGATGGTCTTGACGATGAAGATGTTGGGGCGCTCGTTGTGGCCGCCCACATTGTACACCTCACCGATCTTGCCGCCGTTGGCCACCATGTCGATGGCCTTGCAGTGATCCTCCACATACAGCCAGTCGCGGATCTGCATACCGTCGCCGTAGACGGGCAGCTGCTTGTGGTGCTTGACGTTGTTGATCATCAGGGGGATCAGCTTCTCCGGGAACTGGTAGGGGCCGTAGTTGTTGGAGCAGCGGGTGATGTTCACCGGCATACCGTAGGTATCGTGGAACGCCATAACGAACATATCGGCGCTGGCCTTGGAAGAAGAATAGGGGCTGTGGGGGCACAGCGGAGTGGTCTCCATAAAGAAGCCGTCCGCACCCAGAGCGCCGTACACCTCATCGGTGGACACCTGCAGGTACTTCTTGCCCTCTTTCCAGGTCTTGGCGTCGGCGTCGTACCATGCTTCCTTGGCACGCTGCAGCAGGTTGACGGTGCCCATCACGTTGCTCTGCACAAAGATCTCGGGGTTCTTGATGGAGCGGTCCACATGGCTCTCGGCGGCAAAGTTGATGACGTAATCGAAATCGTACTTCTGGAACAGGCTTTCCACCAGCTCCTTGTCGCAGATATCTCCCTGCACGAACACATGGCGGGGGTCGCCCTCCACGTCCTTCAGGTTTTCCAGATTGCCGGCGTAGGTCAGCTTATCCAGGTTGACCAGCAGGATCTCCGGGTACTTTTTGAGCATATAATGCACAAAGTTGGAACCAATAAAACCGGCGCAGCCGGTGATCAGATAGGTTTTCATAAATCAATTTTCCTCTATATCGTTTGTATCCGCCGCAGCTTGCGCACTGGCGGTGTTGTTGTCTCTGGCTTCTTCCTCTGCATGATAGTGCTTTGCAATCACGCATAACTCTCGGTTCATGGTATTGATCGTCCTGCTCATTGCTTTGGTATATTCTGCCAGACCGCTGCTCATGTTGCTCAGTTCTTCGTGGGTGGCTCTGGTATACTCCACCAGCTCTGCAAAAGCGTACATCGCCCATGCAAGGAACATCTGCAGTATCCAGAGCACCACAGCAGCTACCAACCCCAGCACAATGGCTGCAAAGAAACTGAAGTATTTCAGCCCCTCATAAACATAGCCGTACAGCATGACCGAAAGCACAAACGCCAGCACACACTGCACCTTTGCAAGGAGCTTCAGGGCCTTAACAGGTCTGCTAAAAATCGCATCCAACATGATACATCATCAGTCTTTCATGCCGTTGTCGCCGTCCCAGTGGGTGAAGAAGCAGGCCAGAGCATCCTTCCAGTCGCGCACGTCGTTGCCCACGGTGCAGCGCAGCATCCGGTTGTCCAGTGCGCTCCACTTGGGGCGGTCGGCGCTTTCCGGGTGCTTTGCCTTGTATTCCTCGCTGGTGCAGGGAGCCACAGCAGCATCCACGCCGGACAGGCGGATGATCTCGGAAGCGAAATCATACCACGAGCAGATGCCCTCGCCGGTGCAGTGGTACAGGCCGTACTCGTGGGTGACGCACAGCTGCAGGATCTCGTGGGCCAGATCCACCGCATTGGTGGGGTTGCCGCACTGGTCGTTGACCACTTCCAGCTTGCCGAACTTTTTGCCCGCGTTCACGATGGTCTTGACGAAGTTCTTGCCGTAGTAGCTGTAGAGCCATGCGGTGCGCACGATGAAGTGGCGGTGGCAGAACTGTTCCACGTACTTTTCACCCATGAGCTTGGTGGAGCCGTAGGCGCTGATGGGGCCGGGAATGGTGGCCTCGTCCTGTGCAACGCCGCCGTTCTCGCGGCCGGAGAACACATAGTCGGTGGAGACGTGCACCAGACGGGCACCGGTCTTTTCGGCTGCCTGTGCCAGATTGCGGGGGCCCAGAGCATTTGCCTTGAAGGCGGCATCATGGTTCACCTCGCAGCCATCCACATTGGTGTAGGCGGCGCAGTTGATGATGACGTCCGGGCGGTTGCGGCGGATGAACTCGTCCACCATCTTATAGTTGGAGATATCCAGATCCGGCAGATCCACGGCGATCACCGTAGCGTTGATCAGTTTATCCGGGATGGGGCCGATCTCGCTGCGGCCTTCGTGCAGCTGCTTGATGATCTCGGTGCCCAGCTGGCCATTGCAGCCGGTAACAATGATTTTCATATGGGTACGCCTCTCTTTTGCTTAGTAGCGCAGCTTGCCGTCTGCAACATTCTTCAGGTGCTGGCCATAGGGGCTCTTGCCATAGCGCTCAGCACTTGCCATCAGGGTGTCGCGGTCAATCCAGCCGTACTTGAATGCGATCTCTTCCGGTGCACTGATCTTGATGCCCTGACGCTTCTCGATCATGCGCACAAAGTCGGCTGCTTCCACCAGACTGTCCATGGTGCCGGTGTCCAGCCATGCAAAGCCGCGGCCCAGCAGCTGAACATCCAGCTCGTCCTTCTTCAGGTACATGTCGTTCAGAGTGGTGATTTCCAGCTCTCCGCGGGCAGAGGGCTTGACCTGCTTTGCCATCCGGACGACCTCCTTATTGTAGAAGTACAGGCCGGTGATGGCGTAGTTGGACTTGGGATGCTGAGGCTTTTCCTCCACACTGAGCACCTTGCCGTCCTTGTCGAACTCCACGATGCCAAAGCGCTCCGGGTCCTGCACATAATAGCCAAACACGGTGCAGCGGCCTTTGTTTTCCGCATTGGCGGCGGCGGTCTTGAGGATCTTGGAGAAGCCGTTGCCGTAGAAGATGTTATCGCCCAAGATCATGGCGCAGCAGTCGTCGCCAATGAACTCTTCGCCCAGAATAAAGGCCTGTGCCAGACCGTCCGGGGAGGGCTGAACTTTATACTGCAGATGGATGCCGTACTGGCTGCCATCACCCAGCAGCGCCTCAAAGCGAGGCGTATCGGTCGGGGTGGAGATGATCAGGATATCCTGAATGCCTGCCAGCATCAGCGTGGACAGAGGATAATAGATCATCGGCTTGTCGTAGACCGGCAGCAGCTGTTTGCTGGTGACCATGGTCAGCGGGTAAAGCCGTGTGCCGGCACCGCCGGCGAGAATAATGCCTTTCATATTTGTGCACTCCTTTAAAATAGATTGAAAAGTTGTGCAGCTGTACGCCGCCCAGACGGAAAGCCGCCCGGATGACGTATGGATTCAAAGCGGAGCTGCGTCCGCTGTAAACGATTTTGGGGCTGCTCTCCCCTGTCCGGAACGGCAAAATGGGATAGCAGTTCACTTTATTTTACTATCAAATCACACAAAAAGCAAGAAAGAACGGCTTTTCCGAAAAATTTTCCGGAAAAGCCGTTCTGAAACTCCTTCAGTCTCGCATTTGTTCCGCCCAAAAGGCCCCCTCTCCGAGGGGGCTGGCAATGCCGCAGGCATTGACTGGGGGAGTTACCACGCAAAGCCCCACTTGGAAAAATAGCGCAGCAGGCTGCGCAGCTGCCACAGAAAAGGCTTCAGGCTGCGGTGCGCGGCGCGGTGCCATGCATGGATGGCGGTGTACTGGGGCACCAGATACGCCTTGCCCCGGGTGCGCATCTTCTGGGTCAGGTCGGCGTCCTCCACATACATGAAGTAGTCCTCATCAAAGCCGCCCACGGCCTTGAAGGCTGCGGTATCCACCGCCGAGAAGCTGCCGGTGCAGAACTCGATCTCGGTGGGGCTGGTCAGGTCCCTGTCTGCCATCAGATAGCGCTCGTTGTACCTGGCCCAGAATTTCAGGCAGGGCAGCTGGCGGTACACCATGGCCCGCACGCTGCACCGGCGCAGCGGCAGACGCTGTGGCCTGCCGTCCGGGAAGGTGAGTGCAGGCCGCGCCATCACCACGCCGGGGTGCGCCGTCATCCAGTCTGCAAGGTCACTGAGGGTGTCCTCCGTCAGCTGGATGTCCGGATTCAGGATGAAGTGCACCCGGCTGTGCAGCAGGCTGAGCACCGTGTTGTGTCCGGTGCCGAAGCCGCCGTTCTCTGTGCGGCAGAGCACCTCCACCTTCTGGTCCTCGCGGATGTGCAGGGTGCCGTCCTTCGCGGCCTTGGCAAGGCGCTGGCCGCTGCCGTCCGGGCTGGCGTTGTCCACCAGATACAGTGTCAGCGGGTGGCGGCGGGTGCAGTCCAGCACGGTCTGTGCCGCCCTGAGCGCTTCATCCGCGCCGTTATAAACTACGATACAAGCAGAAAGCTCCACCGGGGTTCCTCTTTTCAATCAAAAATTCCTCATAAAGCTCGCCCTTCGGGAGAGCTGCCTGCGCAGCAGACTGAGAGGGTTTTACTCCAGCGGTTTGATGTCAAAGCTGAAGTCCTCTTTCATCAGGTCAAAGTTCGGGTTCATGCAGGGGTCGCCTGCAGCCAGCTGCTTTGCCCACCGCTTCTGGAAGCGCTCCACCTCCGAGATAAAGCGCTTGCGCTTGACCGGGTTCTCGTCCAGACCACGGCTCTTGCTCTCATAGTGGTACAGCTGGGCAAAGGGGGTGAACACGTTGGTATAGCCCGCCTCGCGCACGCGCACGCAGAAGTCCACATCGTTGAAGGCCACGGCAAAGCTCTCGTCCAGACCGTTCACCTGCTCGTAAACGCTCTTGCGCACCATCAGGCAGGCAGCAGTGACTGCATACACATCCTGTGCATAGACCAGACGTCCCATATAGCCGGGGTGGCCCACCGGGAAGTTCTTGTGCATGTGGGCCGCAAGGGTCAAAAAGCCGAAGCCGATGCCCGCGTGCTGGATGGTGTTGTCCGGGTAGAGCAGCTTTGCGCCCACGCAGCCCACACGGTCCTGCTGGGCGTACATGAGCATTTCTTCGATCCAGCGCGGAGAAATGACCTCCGTATCATTGTTGAGCAGCAGCAGGTATTCGCCGGTGGCCTCCCTTGCGCCAAAGTTGTTCAGGGCGCTGTAGTTGAAGCCGGTGCCCTGCCATGTGATCACCCGCAGGTTCCGGTGTTCCTTCTGCAGCCTTTCATAGCAGCGGAAGGTGGCAGGCTCCCTGCTGTTGTTCTCGATAACGATGATCTCGAAGTCCTCATAGGTGCTCTTGCGGCAGATGGACTCCACGCAGGTGCGCAGGTCGGAGGAATGGTCGCAGCTGGGGATCAGGATGCTGACCCGGCCCGGCTTTGTGATGGTGTAGTCCGTCTTGTAAAAGCCCGGCGTGCCCGGGATCATGGACACCTCGTCCACCGGGATGCCCATACGCTCGTAGTGGGCATACAGGGCCTTGACCGCAGCTTCCAGACAGTAGGTCTTGGCCGAAATGTTGCTTGCCACGCTGGTGGGGCTGGAGCGCCAGTAGTACAGCAGGTGCGGGATATGCACGATCTTGTGCGCCTTTTCGGTCAAACGCAGATAGAGGTCGTAGTCCTGACTGCCGTTGAACGCAGCGCGCTCATCGCCGCCCACAGCGGCCAGCAGCTTTGCGCTGAACACGCTCAGATGGCAGATATAGTTGTTGGAGCGCAGATTGTCCAGCATATAATCCGGCTTGAAGTGGTAGACAGTCAGGTGGTCGATGTCGCCCTCAAAGGTCACTTCATCGGTGTACACAAAGTCTGCACCCTGTTCGGCAATGGCCTGTGCCACGTACCACAGAGCACACGGGTGCAGGATATCGTCGTGGTCCAGCAGGGCGATAAACTCACCCGTTGCCAGTGCAAAGCCCTGATTGGTGTTGCCCGCAATACCCTCGTTCTTTTCCAGCTTCCGGTAGCGGATGCGGGGGTCTTCCGCCGCACGGGCTGCTACGGTCTGGCCCACCGTCTCGTCCTGACCGGCGTCCACAAGGCAGAGCTCCCAGTTCTGATAGGTCTGGTTCTGCACCGAGTCCAGCAGCTCCACCAGAAACTGCTGCGGCGTATTGTACAGCGGCACCACGATGCTGATGCGCGGCGCGGCGGGCTGGTCGGCCGCCTGCCTTACCAGCAGCTCTGCGCTGGCAAAGCGGTCGGCGCGCATGGTTCTGCCCGGGAACAGCTTCGCATATTCCTTTTTGGCCTTTGCCTGCGCACGCACGCCGGAAATGCCCACCCGGCGCAGCTGGCCCAAAAAGACGAACGGCGGGAAGGTGTGTGTCAGCTGACGGCCCTTGCTGACAAAGTAGCGCAGCGGCCAACTCATCTTCCAGAAAGTGGAGCTGGTCACATTATTCAGCGTCTTTTCCAGATCCTTCTCGTGGCTGCGGCTGAGGGAAAGGTCGCTGCGCAGACGCTCCAGCTGAGCCGTCTGCTCTTCGCCGGTGCGTTCGGCCTGCTGCATCCGCTCCCGCAGTTCATCCAGCGTCATTTCATAGCCGGCCAGCAGCTGCTGCACGTCCTGCACTGCACTGCTGCGGCAGAACAGCGCGGTCTGCTGGGCCTTGCCACGGTTCTTCCACTCAAAATCACGGTAAAGGCCCTGTGCAGCCAGCTGCTTTGCACAGTCAGCCATGGCCGATGCATCGGTGCACACCAGCAAGACCTGTGCACACTTCAGTGCGGGCAGGTCCACCCATTCCGGGTCCTCCACCACCAGCAGGGCAGCGGTGCCCAGTTCTGCGTTCTCCGGCAGCAGCTGTGCGCCGGTCTTTTCCAGTGCTTCGGCCAGTGCGCCGCTGCCGCCCAGCACCTGAATGCTGGCGGGGGTCAGCTCCCGCACGATGCGCTGCGCCAGTGCACGGCAGCGCTCGGCCTTTCGTTTGGTTTCTTTTTCCTGATCCATTCCGATCTCCGCTCCTATGGAACTTTTTTATCTTAAAATGATCTCTCAAAAAATCACATAATCTATAGTATACCAAATCCGGCACGATTTGAGAAGGTTTTTGCCGGATTTCTTTGCCGGTTTCCGCTGTTTACCAGTGGAACAGTCTGTGCAGCCAGCCAAAGAACCCATCGCCGGAACTGCCGGAAGCGGAAATACCTGCACCGGTGTAGTAGTGGCGCAGGATCTCCCGGTAGCCCATGCCCTTCTCCTGTGCGTAGCCCACAGCACCGCACTGGCTCATGCCTACACCGTGACCGAAGCCGTAGTAGGTCATGCAGGGCGTGCCGCTTTCGTCCGCGCCAAAGTCAAAGCAGTAACGGGAGGAAACGAACTGGCCGATATAACGGTAGCTGCGGCCATTGGACACAAAGGTGTTGTACTGCACAAAGCCGCCCAGATCCTTGTGGGTGGTGTCGGCGCTGACGTAGGGCTCACCGGTGCGGCTGTCGTTGTACTCTTTATAGGTATAGTCTTTTCCGATGACCCGGCGCAGCTTGTTGTGGTACTGCTCCTCGTAGGGGCTCTCCACGCTCTGCAGATACGGCACATCGGTGCCCCATGCGTCCCGGCTGGAACAGGTGCCGTACACGCCGGTCTGGGTGTTGTAGCCCGCACTGGCCGACCACACGGCGTCGCAGACGCTGCCGTTATAGGTGAGCACCTCGTTCTTCACCGGCTCCACCGCCCTGCGGATCGCCTCCCGTGCCGAGGACGGGATCTGATCCACCGGGGTGTAGATGAGGGCATTGGACGAGGAACCGTACTGCTTGTGGTATTCCAGATAGGAATGGATGGCCACCGCCTGCGCCTTCCACGCCTGCTGGGCGGCACTGGCACTGACATAGCTGCCAATGGACCCCAGTTCGGTGTAGGTGATGCCCACCAGACAGTCCACCAGATTCAGCGTGACGTTGCGCCGCAGGCCCTGTCCCTTGATGTTCAGGTAGGGCATGGTGATGGTATCCGAAGAGCCGAACAGCCACGCAAGGCAGTTTTCCTCCTCGGCAGGGATCAGGGTGGTGTCCGCCCCGCCAATGGTGACCGCTGCCGAAGCCGCCGGGGCCAGTACGCAAACGCACAGTACAGCCGCCAGCACAAACGCCGCCGCGCGGCGCACAAACCGATGCAGATGTTTCAAAAGTGATCTCCTCCTAGTATCCCATATTTTTTACAGTGTAACACAGCCTGCGCCTGCGGGCAAGGACTGGACTTTCGTTTTTTTGCTTCCGGACAAAAAGAAACCGGAGAGCTGCTCCCTGTGCAGGGCGGCTCTCCGGCAGTGTTTCCGGCTGACGGCGCAGGGTGCCGCCGTTCTCGGCAGACGTTCGATTTTTGCAGCTGCAGGAAACTCAGTCTTGATTTTGTTCCGAAAATCCGCTATAATAGCAATGTTCTTTCAGAATCATGATATCAGCCGATGTGTCGGAATGGCAGACGATGTAGACTCAAAATCTATTGGTAGCAATACCGTGTGGGTTCGACCCCCACCATCGGCACTCGATAAACCAGAATGATCCGAACCGGATCTCCTTTATGGAGTGACCGGTTCGGATCATTTGTTTTTTCGGTAAAGCCGCGGATCGACCAGCCCTTCTCTTACAGCATCTTCACCGCCAGCGCTTCGCTGGTGCGGTCCTGTGCATCCATGACGTTCTGGGGGTCATCCATGGTGTAGCGCAGCACAAGCACTTCTGCCACGTACAGCAGTGCCACCTTGATGGGGATGTTGCCGGAGTCCAGCGGGCTTTCCTGTGCACCGCACAGCAGCACGACATCTGCCAGCTTTGCACCGGGCGAGTCCTCGTAATGGGTCAGCAGGATGATCTTTGCGCCTGCTGCCTTGGCTGTGCGCAGGGTCTCCAGCATATCCCGGGTAGCACCGGAATAGGAGACGAACAGCACCACATCCTCCGGCGTCATCAGGCTGGCCGTGACCAGCTGCAGATGGCTGTCGCCCGCCGTGCGGAACTTGGTGGAAATGCAGGCGAACCGTGCGCAGATATCGTTGGCGATCAGCATGCTTCCGCCCTGACCCAGACAGTACACCTGCCGCGCCTTGCGCAGCAGCTCCGAGGCTCTGTCCACCGCTTCCGGCGAGAGCGCATTCTGTGTGCCGTTGATGGTGGTCATCAGCAGGGCGCTGGCGTGCTCACACAGGGTGGCCGTGTCGGCGTCCGGTTCCGGCACACGCTGGTTGACCAGCGCACCGGTGGCATTGGCCTGTGCCAGCGCAATGCGCATTTCGTGGTAGCCCTCAAACCCCAGCGCCCGGCAGAAGCGGAACACGGTGGCCTCTGCCACGCAGCATTCCTTTGCCAATGAGGAAATGGACAGGTACTGCGCTTCCCCCGCATGCTGCAGGAGGTACTCTGCCACGGTGCGGCCCGATTTTGTCAGGTCGCCTTGATGCTGCTGCAGCAGCTCCCAAAAATTCGTTGCCATTTTTTCTTTTTCCTCTTTTCCGGCGCAGCAGTCCACAGACCCGGAACCGCTGCCGACCGTTTCATTCACCTTCTATAAAAAGTATAAAAGAATCACCCCCGCTTCGCAAGAGACGCATTGCCCACATTTTGGCCTGCAGTTCTGTGCAGAGCACACAGTTTTGATGGAAAAACAGGCCATTTTGTGAAAAACCTTTTCAATTTTACATTTTTGTTTGGAAATTCTTTTTCACCACAGAAGTGATGGGTTTGTACCGTTTTGTAATAAATTCAGGAGAGTAAAGGGCGTTTTTCTTTGCATTTTATCATATATCCCACATTTTTGTGCATCATGCATATTGCCGTTCTGAAAATTTATGAAACCCGTGAATGGACAAAATGAAAATATTTTTCTATAATGGAGCCATCAAGAGCGGCCGCTGGCACGGCAGGCCGCCATCAACGTGAAGCATCTTGAATGCGAAGGAGAAACTACTATGAAAAACTGCATTTCCCGCCGTTCGTTCCTGAAGGCCGCTGGCATTCTGGGAGCAGCCGGCGCTCTGGCCGCCTGCGGCGGTTCTTCCAGCTCTACCACCACTGCTTCTTCCGCACCCGCAAGCTCCGCTGCAGGCGCAGCCGCTTCTTCCACCAGCATCAAGCTGTGGACATACCCCATCGGCGGCTGGGGCAATGACGAGACCGTTCAGAACCTCGTTTCCAGCTTCAACGCCAAGTATCCTGACATCAAGGTCACTGTGGAGTATCTGGACTACACCAACGGCGACGATCAGGTGAACACCGCCATCGAGGGCGGCAGCGCACCCGACCTGATCATGGAAGGTCCCGAGCGTCTGGTTGCAAACTGGGGCGCAAAGGGCGTCATGGCTCCGCTGAACGACCTGTGGACCGACGATGCCAAGAAGGACATCTACGAGTCCGTTGAGTCTGCCTGCAAGGATACCGCCGGCAACTACTACGAGTACCCCCTGTGCATGACCGCACACTGCATGGCCGTGAACATGACCAAGGTCAAGGAAGTGGGCGCTGACCAGTACATCGATACCGACAAGCACACCTGGAGCACCGACGGCTTCCTGAAGACCGTTGACGCCCTGTACAACGGCGGTTACGAGAACGTTGCAGCCATCTACTGCGCAGGTCAGGGCGGCGACCAGGGCACCCGCGCCATCATCAACAACATGTACGGCGGCACCTTTACCGATGCAGCCCACACCAAGTACACTGCCGACTCCGCCGAGAACATCAAGGCCATCCAGACCCTGCACGACACCAAGGGCATCAACTTTGACGCTTCCATCGCGGGCGGCGACGAGATCACCCTGTTCCGCAACGGCACCCTGCAGATGGCTTTCTGCTGGAACATTGCACAGCAGGCCAACAGCGACAACAACGACGCCGGTCTGACCAACGATGGCGACGAGATCTTCCCCATGGCCTTCCCCACCGAAAGCGGTGACCCGAAGCTGTGCGGCGGCATCTGGGGCTTCGGCATCTTTGATAACGGCGACGAGGCCAAGATCGAAGCAGCCAAGACCTTCATCGACTTCATCGCGGCCGACCCCGATCAGGTCAAGGACAGCGTGCTGGCTTCCACCTACTTCCCGGTTCGTACCAGCGTGGGCGATATCTACGCCGACAACGAGATCATGAGCGAGTACAGCAAGTTCATGGCTTATCTGGGCGACTACTACCAGATCACTCCGGGCTGGGCAACTGCTCGTACCGAGTGGTGGAACATGCTGCAGCGCGTCGGTTCCGGTGAGGACGTTGAATCTGCCGTCAAGACCTTTGTTGATAACGCAAACGCAGCTGCTCAGGCATAAGCCCATCCACTCTGCCGGGGGCAGATAATTACTGATTCTTCGCCCCTTCCTCGAAGATCCCGACGAGGGAGGGGCTTTATTTGTAAAAAATGCAGAATAACATCTCGACCGGAAAGGAACGGTGATTCTTTTGGCTGCAAAAACGGCGATCAAAGAGCCCAAGCGCAGCAGTGCGCTGGTACGGCGCGAGACCTTTGCCTCCTACTGTTTCCTGCTGCCCAGCCTGATCTTCTTCCTGGGCTTCGTCATCTATCCCATGGTGCTGTGCGTGGTGACCAGCTTCTTCGATTCCACCATGAACCGTGCCGACATCTTTGTGGGGCTTGCAAACTATAAGGAACTGTTCACAGACCCCATCTTTCTGGGTGCCTTAAAGAACACCTTCATCATCGTGGTGGTGTCGGTGCCCGTTACCTGCGCCTTCTCGCTGTGGGTCTCCTCTGCCATCGTAGACCTGCCCGAGTGGGCTACCAGCCTCTTCCGCTGCGTGTTCTACCTGCCCGTCGTCACCGGCTCCGTGGCTGTTACCGTGGTGTGGAAGTGGATGTACAACAACTACTACGGCATCTTCAACTATCTGGGCAAGACTCTGGGCCTCATTGACAAGAACATCAACTGGCTGGGCGATGAGCGCTTTGCTCTGGGCTGCATCATCCTGATCCTGCTCACCACCTCTGTGGGCCAGCCCATCGTGCTGTACGTTTCCGCTCTGGGCAATGTGGACCAGTCCATCGTGGAAGCCGCAGAAGTGGATGGTGCCACCGATTTCCAGTGCTTCTGGAAGATCAAGTGGCCCGCCATCATGCCCACCACCCTGTACATTCTGGTCATTACCACCATCAACTCCTTCCAGTGCTTTGCGCTGATCCAGCTGCTGACTTCCGGCGGCCCCAACCACAGCACCGATACCATCATGTACTACATCTACTACACCGCCTTCAAGCTGTACCGCTACGGCTACGGCAACGCAATGGGTGTGGTGCTGGCAGTCATCATCGCCATTCTGTCGGCTGTTCAGTTCAAGCTGGGCAACCAGGATAATTAAAGGAGGTGCCGGACAATGAGTGCAAATGCCGCTGCAAAAAAGCAAAAACCGTTGAAGCGTCACCCCAGTAAGCTCAAGAAGATGAGCGCCTACATGATCCTGACGCTGATCCTCATCAGCATCGTTGCTGTGCTGTTCGCCTTCCCGCTGTACTGGATCATCACCGGTTCCTTCAAGACCGGTGCCGCCATCAACGCCACCACCCCCGAATGGTGGCCCAGCCAGTGGGTGCTGACCAACTACCAGAAGCTGTTCTCCGGCAAGAGCGCCCCGCTGTGGCAGCTGGCTGTGCCCTTTGGCTCCAAGTTCAGCGCTAACGGCGAGCCCATCTACTTCTCGGTAGGCCCCACCGCTCCCGCTGCCATCCGCTGGATGATCAACACCGTGTTCATGGCCGTCATGTCCATGATCCTCACCTGCATCACCGCCGCCATGGCCGGCTATGCACTGGCAAAAAAGCGCTTTGTAGGCCGCAAGCTGCTGTTCACCCTTATCGTGTGTGCAATGGCTCTGCCCAAGCAGGTCATCCTGATTCCCCTGCTGCGCGAAATGAGCAGCCTGAACCTGTACAACACCATCTGGGCCGTCATCTTCCCCATCGTGGGCTGGCCCTTTGGTGTGTTCCTGATGAAGCAGTTCAGTGAGGGCATCCCCACTGAGATGCTGGAAGCGGCCCGCATCGACGGCGCAAGCGAGGCCAAGACCTTTATCGACATCGTGCTGCCCATGGTCAAGCCGGGCATCGGTGCACTGGCCATCTTCACCTTCATCAACAGCTGGAACGACTACTTCATGCAGTTGATCATGCTGTCCAGCACCAGCAACCTGACCATTTCTCTGGGCATTGCAAAGCTGCAGGCAGAGAACAGCACCGACTTTGGCCTGATCATGGCAGGTGCCGCACTGGCTGCTGTGCCTATCATCATCATCTTCCTCATTTTCCAGAAGTACTTTACCAAAGGCATCGCAATGGGTGCTGTCAAAGGCTAAGAAAGGATTATGTAACCATGAAAGACATTACAAAGTATCAGGGTGTCATCCCCGCCTTTTACGCCTGCTACGACGCAGAGGGCAATATTTCTACCGAGGGCGTCAAGGCCCTCACCCGCCATCTGATCGCCAAGGGCGTCAAGGGCGTGTATGTAGGCGGCTCCTCCGGCGAGTGCATCTACCAGCATGTGGATGAGCGCAAGGCCGTTCTGGAAGCCGTGATGAGCGAAGCCAAGGGCAAGCTGACCGTCATCGCCCATGTCGGCTGCAACAATACCGCCGACAGCGTGGAGCTGGCCCGCCATGCCGAGAGCGTGGGTGTAGACGCCATTGCATCCATTCCCCCCATCTACTTCCACCTGCCGGAGTACGCCATTGCAAAGTATTGGAACGATATGTCCGCTGCTGCTCCCAACACCGAGTTCGTCATCTACAACATCCCGCAGCTGGCAGGCACCGGCCTGACCATGAGCCTGCTGAAGGAAATGCTGAAGAACCCCAACGTGATCGCAGTGAAGAACAGCTCCATGCCCACCCAGGACATCCAGATGTTCAAGGATGCCGGTATCGCCGCCCGCGGCGAGGGGAATTTTGTGGTGTTCAACGGTCCCGATGAGCAGTTTGTTTCCGGCCGCGTCATCGGCGCAGACGGCGGCATCGGCGGCACCTACGCCGTCATGCCCGAGCTGTATCTGGCCATGAACGACCACATCAACAAGGGCGAGATCAAGCAGGCTCAGGAGATCCAGTACGAGGCCGACCGCATCATCTACAAAATGTGCGAAGCCCACGGCAACCTGTACGCCGTGCAGAAGGAGATCCTGCGCCGGATGTACGGTCTGGAGCTGGGCGGCGTGCGTGAGCCTATGCCCGGCCTGATCCCGGAAGATGAAGCCATCGTGGCCGAAGCACAGGCCATGATCGAAGCTGCCATCGCAAAGCTGTAAAATTGAAGCAGCGCCCCTCTCCGTCTCTTTTCAGAGGGGAGAGCGGGCGCTTGTTTTTGGAGGGACGTTTTATGATCTGTGATACCCTGCAGCACCTGACGCGCTACAAGGGCCTTTGCAAAAATCTCGACACGGCCATTGATTACCTGCTGACCCACGATCCTGCCAGCCTGCCGCTGGGCCGCACCGAGGTGGATGGCGAGGAGGTTTTTATCAACACGATGGATGCCACGCTCCATTCGGACGATGGCTACCACCCGGAATATCACAAAAAGTATGCCGATCTGCAGCTCGACATCACCGGCAGCGAGGGCTGGGGCTTTACCACGAACCCCGGCAGGGAGATCGGCGATTTTACCGGCGACTGCGGTTTTCAGGACAGCGCCAGTGTCGTGACCGGTGCACTGGGTGAGGGACGCTTTGTACTGTTCTTCCCCACAGAACTGCACAAACCCGGCCTTGTACAGCACGGCTGTGTGGGCGTGCGCAAGGCTGTTGTAAAGATTCGGATGGAGGATTGAACGATGGATAAGGAAAAGCTGTTTGCTCAGATCAAGGGCGGTCTGATCGTCTCCTGTCAGGCACTGGAGACCGAGCCCCTGTACACGAAAGAGGGCGGCGTGATGCCGCTGATGGCAAAAGCCGCCGCCATGAGCGGCGCTGTGGGCATCCGCGCCAACACCGTGCGGGACATCACCCAGATCAAGCAGGTGGTGGATCTGCCTGTCATCGGCATCATCAAAAAGGATTACCCCGGCACGCCCATGTACATCACCGTCACCATGAAGGAAGTGGACGAGCTGGTGGCCTGCGGGGTAGACATTCTTGCCGTGCAGGGCACCGGTGCCCTGCGCCCGGACGGCTCCACCTCCGCTCAGTTCATCCGCGCCATCAAGGCAAAGTACCCCGACCAGCTGGTGATGGCCGACTGCGACAACTTTGAGAACGCCATGGCCTGCGCCGAAGCCGGTGCCGACTTTGTGGGCACCACCATGCGCGGCTACACCCCGGAGACCAAGGGCATTGACGATATCGACTTTGATTTTGTGCATAAGCTGGCCGCAGAGTGCCCGGCAAAGGTCATTGCCGAGGGCCACATCCACTACCCGGAGCAGGCGGTCAAGGCGCTGGAAGCCGGTGCATTCGCACTGGTGGTGGGCGGTGCCATCACCCGCCCGGCAGAGATCACGGCCCGCTTTACCGGTGCCATCAACGCTGCAAAAAAGTAAAATGGAGTGTGCCGGATGAAACAGTATTTTGGCATTGATATCGGCGGCACCGCCGTCAAGCTGGGCATCGTGGACGAGACCGGCAGGGTGCTGCTCAAGGGCGAAGAAAGTGTCAGCTTTGACGGCTACCAGACGCCTGTTCTCACCACCGTGCGCAGGGCCGCAAAAGAGTTTTTGACCGCAAATTCCATCCCGGTGGAAAGCCTTGCGGGCATCGGCGTTTCGGCCACCGGTCAGATCGACAGCCGCAAGGGCATCGTGGCCGGTACCTGCGGTAACTTTCCCAACTACATCGGCAGCCCTATCAAGGCTGCGCTGGAAGAGGACTTCGGCCTGCCCGTCACAGTGGCCAACGACGCCAACTGCATGACGCTGGGTGAAGTGTGGGTCGGCGCTGCACAGGGCTGTACGGACGTCATCGGCGTGACATTGGGCACCGGCGTGGGCGGCGGCATCCTGACCGGGGGCCGTCTGCTGGAGGGCGCGCGGGGCCTTGGCGGTGAGCTGGGCCACTATCGCACCCACGCGCTGGACGGTGTGGACTGCACCTGCGGCGCAAAGGGCTGCTGGGAACGCTACGCCGCCACCACCGCGCTGGTGCGTGCCGCACAGGAAAAAGACCCGGCATGGAAGGATGGCCGCGCCATCTTTGCTGCTGCAGAAGCAGGCGACGAAACAGTTCTTGCTCTGCTGGATGCATGGACGGACGAGATCGCACAGGGCCTTGCCGGCATGGTGCATATCTTCAACCCGCAGCTCATCCTGATCGGCGGCGGCGTGAGCGCGCAGCAGAAACTGCTGATCGAACCCATTGCCGCAAAGGTGAAAGCATCGGTCATGCCCGCCTTTGCAGAGGGGCTGGAAGTGCGTGCCGCTCAGCTGCACAACGATGCCGGTATGGTGGGCGCAGTGTACTACTTCCGGCAGACCATGGAAAAGGAGTAATTGTATATGAAAACACATATTCTCTGTCTGGGTGATTCCAACACCCACGGCTACTGTGCCGACCCCAACGACTGCGCCGACCACGGCATCCGCTTCAATGAAGAGGAGCGCTGGACCTGCCGCCTGCAGAAGGCACTGGGCGAGGAATATCTTGTGACGGAAGAGGGCCTTTCCGGCCGCACCACCGTGTTCGTGGACCCCATCCACGAATCCATGGATGCCCTCAGCGTCATCTATGCCCTGCTCAAGAGCCATGAGGTCATCGACCTGCTCATCATCATGCTGGGCACGAATGACGTCAAAGAGCGTTTTGGTGCCAACGCTGCCTGCATCGCTGCGGGCATGGAGCGGCTGATCCTCAAAGCCAAGAGCGTGGACTGCTGGGGCACCAAGCAGCCCAACATTCTGGTGGTGGCACCTCCTCCCATCGGCGCAGGCTTCCACGACGCCGTGATGGGTGATGGCTGTGTGGAAAAATCCGCCGGTGTAGCCGGGCAGCTCCGCATCATCTGCGAGCGGCAGGGCGTGCACTTCCTGGACGCAAAGGACTGCGAGTTCAATCAGGTGGACTTCATGCACCTGACCCGCAAGGGCCACGCACAGCTGGCGGAGCTGCTGGCAAAAGAAGTGCCGGGCCTGATCTGAGCAGAGCACGATTTTAAAAGCTCCGCTCTGAGCATCTTTAGCAGAAATTATTAGAGCAATACCGGACAGACTGCGGTCTGTCCGGTATTGCATTTTTCACGGAAGGGATCGTGACCGCAAACAGCATCGGCTCAATTCATCTTGTAAATACCGTTAAAATCGGCTATACTTTCCGCAGAAAGATCCATTGAAAGGAACTATGCCATGCCTGAACTTTTAAAAGCACCTGTCACCCCTGCCCAGCAGGCAAGAGATGCCCTTCTCGGTGCCCTCGTGGGGCTTGCCCGGGCCACCACCAGCGAGCCCAAAACGGACGACACCGATGAGGTGCTGAACGCCGGTCTGCGTCTTGCCGCACAGCCGGACGCCCCGGAGGAAAAGCTGCACCGGATGCTGGAGACCGTACACACCGAAAAGCACCGCGTTGCCCCGGGCTGTGCCTCCTGCGCCATGCCCTGCGGCAACACGAACGATTACGACCTTGCCCGCCTGTGGGCCGCACCGGAAACGATCCGCACCCTCAAACTGCAAATGCTTTCCGCCGCATTCGCGCTGGCCCAAAAGCGCCCGCAGGGGCAGGCGCAGACCGCCGTTTATCAGCTGCTGTTCGCCCTTGCAGAGGACTGGGATGCGGAGCTTCTTTTGCCCGTAGTGCAGCACGCGCAAAAGCTTTGCCGGGAGTAAATCGGCACCCGGAAACCGCGTTTTTAACCCGAAAGGTTTGTACTTTTCGGCTTCCTCGGAAGTGCTGTGAAAAGTCTGCCTTTTTCTGTGCTTTGGCGGCATTTGCACGGCACTGCGTCCGCAAAAAGCATTCCGGACAGTTTGTTTCCCGATTTCCTGCCTTTTTCCGAAAGTTTTTTGCAAAAAAGACTTTACAAACCATTTCCAAAAACATATTATATAAGTAATATATTTCATGGAGCCAATGCTGCGCAGCCCATTGTGCAGCATCCAAATACGATCAAGGAGGGGTTCATCTATGCCCGAAAAGAAAAAGACCGCAGCGGCTGCTCCTGCTGTGGAAGCTCCTGCCGCTGAGGCCAAGGAGACGAAGGAGACCAAGACCCGCAAATCCGCCAAGGCCTCTGCACGCCGCGGCCGTCCCCCGCTTGCACCGGAGCTGTACGTGGAGTTCAGCGGCAAGCAGTACAACGTGACCGATATCATTGACCGCGCCAAGGCCGATTACCGTGCCACCCACAAGGTGGGCGTGCAGTCCTGCAAGGTCTATATCAAGCCTGAGGAAGGTGCCGCCTACTACGTCATCAATAAAGTTTCCGGCAAGCTGGAGCTGTAATTTTCACCTTGCTTTTTCCGGCCTGCGGCGATGCACTCCGCACCTGTTCCGCTGCGGGCCTTCCGTTCCCACAAATGGCTCCATTTCAATTGCAAAAGCAGCCCTGCACCATCACGATGCAGGGCTGCTTTTTTGATGTATTACACCCCAAACCACTTTTTCCAGAACGGGTGGTTCCGGATCTCAGGGTCCGGGTCCGGGATCTCAAACACATAGCGCTCCGTGGCATTGATGACCGTCGTCCCGCCGCGGACGCACACGCGCGGCAGCTTGGCATCATAGTTCAGGTGCACATGCCCATGTACGAACCACTGCGGCTCGTATTCGTCCATCAGATCGTTGAAGCATTCAAACCCCTTGTGGGCGCGGTCTGTATTATCATTCAGACCCGCTGCCGGCGAATGGGTCAGCAGCAGATCGATGCCTCCCACCTGATGAGCCCTGCGCGAGAGCTTGTGCGCACGGCGGCGCATTTCCCGTTCTGTATACTGAAAGCTGTCCTCCCGGTTGTTGTAGCGGATGCTGCCGCCCAGCCCCATGATGCGCAGGCCCTTCCACACATAAACGCTGTCGTCTACACAGATGCAGCCGCCGGGCTCATTTTCGCGGTAGCTGCCGTCGTGGTTGCCGTGAACATACAAAATAGGGGCTGCTGTAAAGTTTGTAAGGTATTCCAGATACTTCTGCGGCAGGTCTCCACAGGAAAGGATCAGGTCGATCCCCTCCAGATGTTCCCGGGTACCGTAATCCCACAGCGCTTTGGAGGGCACATCCGAAATTGCAAGAATTTTCACTTCAGGTTTGCTCCATTCTCTCTCGGCCGCGGGCCGCTTATTTTATAAATCCTTTCAGGGTATTGATGCCGTTGATGGACATCAGCGTATGGGTTTTGACATCCAGCTCATCGTAGTGTGGCAGTCCGCCTTCCACGCATTCGTCCAGCCAGTCCATCTCCATCAGCTCCTTGGGGCTGTAGAGGGTGGCTTCCGGCGAGTGCAGCACATGCCCCTGCGCGAACAGATCTTCCGGGAAGATGCGCAGATCATCCTCGTGCAGCATCTTTTCCATCAGATCCAGCAGCTGCAGGGTGCCTGCGGGCAGGTCTTTGCTGTAATCGATCTCCTCTGCACCGCTGCGCATGCCCCACCAGTAATTCACCGCCCGGGCACCGGCAGCATCGCTGTCCCATGCACCGTCAAAAATGGAACGCACGATCTCGATATAAAACGTATCCCACCGCCACACGGGCAGGCCCAGCGGCTGCAAACTGCCGTCCGGCATGCGGCGCACAAGGCCGTAATCCCGGTGGGTGCCGTCCGGCTCGCGGTTATCGCGGGCATAGAAGATCTCCACATCCTGCCGGTCGGAGAAATCCAGCGGGTGCACCGGGTCCTGCAGGCAGGCCCAGCGCAGCACCACTTTTGCCTCCGGCCGCACGGTCTTCAGGCCCTGCGCAAAGGCATTTACCGCCGCCGGGATGCCATACACCGGGTTTGCCGCCACATAGCCCACGCGGTCGGTCCTTGCCATCACGCCGGCCAGCATTCCCAGCAGATAGGTCACTTCATACGTGCGGGGATAGTAGGTGCGTACCAGCGGATGCGGCGCGTTGAGCGAACAGTTCAGGATGCGGGTCTTGGGGTGCTGGGCCGCCACCTTCAGACAGGCGGTATGCATCCGGGCACTTGAGGTGAACACCACATCGGCATTGTCGTGGACCACATCCTCCAGCACCTGCTCCGCATCCACCTCGGGCTCGATGTTCTCTTTGCGGGTGATGAATACCCGGTCCGGGAACGCCTGCTGCAGCGCTTCGATGCCCTTGTCGTGGGCGCGTACCCATGCGCTGTTTTCGGCGTTGTGCTCGTGCAGGAACACCACCTTCAGCTCGCTGGGCTTTGTAAAGATGTTCAGCTTTGCCAGCAGCGGTTCGCCGGGGCCCTGCTTCGGCTCCAGCGAAAGGGCCACGGCCTGCGGCTCGGTGAGCACCTTCACCTCATCCCACAGCTTTTCCAGATTCTGCTTCATCTGGCTGGGCGTGCTCTCGCAGGCGTCCGCGTAACGGTAGACCGACAGATACACCAGCATGGCATCGCCGGCAGTCAGATTCAGTCCGTCGCCGCCCAGAGCCAGAAACTGCTGGCGGAACATGGTATAGAAGGCGGAAAAGCTCAGCCGGTCATCATCCGTCCAGCTTTCACCGCTGGCCTTGCACACCAGCGTCTGCAGTTTTGCGTACCCCCCCAGACGGGAGAAATGCACATCGTTGACCTTGGAGAGCTTGTAAAAATCCAGAAATTCGTAGTAGATACGGTTTTCCAGACTGTCGTTCCGTTCCGGGACGAGCCGCGTGACCGTGCCCGCGATCCTGACCGCATCAAAATACTTGAGCACCGATACCCGCTTGTTGCCTTCCTGCACATAGAATTTGTTCAGGAACTCGTAGGCGATGATGGGAGTGTGGATGCCCTCGTCCAAATGCGCATCGCAGAGGTTCGACCACTTGCCTGCAAACTCGGTGTCCGGCTCCAGCAGGGGCATAAAATTCGGTGCAAAGGCGGTGTGACGGCCGCTGGTCTTTGTGCCGACGATGCTTTCCGCCGGGATCTCCACAAGGCCCAGCGGCTCCTGCGCCACAATGTTCACATTGACCAGAATATCGTCCAGCACCGCCAGATACGGCGACTGGCCGCGCGCCACGCAGGCGCGGTAAGCACGCTGGCCGCTCTTCAGTGCGTTCTTGTAATCTTCCAGCATAGTTGCTCCTTTTTTTCAGCTGCAATGCGCTGCAGCCAGCTGCCGCAGCGTCCTGCTTCAGTATACCATGAAATTTGATTTTATGGGAGGATTTTCCGTACAAAAGAGTTGATTTATCCTGCACTTTCAGGTACGATAATAGAAAGTAATTGATGATAGGAGCAGCTCACCCATGCAGACCGAACAGATCCCCGTTCTCAAGGCCGACGAATATCCCGGCGGCATCTGGTATTACGAACCCCATACATACCAGCCCTATCGCTATGTGCTGGGCCGTGTGGGCCGGCACCCGCTGGTGTGTATCGGCATCAACCCCAGCACCGCACAGCCCGGCGCACTGGACCCTACCCTGAAAAGTGTGGAGCGTCTTGCCGCCGCCAACGGCTTTGACAGCTGGATCATGTTCAATGTATATCCCCAGCGCGCCACCGACCCAAACGATATGGACCGCGTGCCGGACCGTGCCCTGTGCGACGAAAATCTGCGCTGGCTCCGGGCAGTTCTGGCCCAGACCGAGCCCACCATGTGGGCGGCATGGGGCACCCTGATCGAAAAGCGGGACTACCTGCCCGGCCTGATGCGGGAAATGGTCGCCCTGACCCGGGAAAGGGAGATCCCATGGGTCACCTTTGGCCGGCGCAGCAAAAAGGGACATCCCCATCATCCGCTGTATCTGCGCAAGGATTCCACCCCGGAACCCTTTGATGTGGAAAACTATCTGGATACCTGCTTTTGACCTGATGCGGAGGGATCTGTTTTGACTGCAGAACATTATCACGCCCTGCACAGCTGGATGGATGCCCACCCCGCTGTCAGCCGCTGTGTGGTGGCGCTGGACCGCTGGCTGCCGCTTATCCCCTTTGTATGCTACCCCGTGCTGCTCTGCCTGCTGAATGTCCGGCTGTTCCATCTGCTGGGCAGTCAGGCTGCGCTGGACTTTATGGTGACCATTGCGCGCGCGGTGTTCGTACCGGGGTTCACCTTCTGGGGCGGCACCATCCTGCGCGATAAGCTCAATCTGCCCCGCCCCTATGAGCAGCCCGGCTTTGAGCCCTTGCGCCGCAAGGAAACAAAGGGACATTCCTTTCCCTCCCGTCATGCGTTGAGCGCCGCCGTGCTGGCCATGGTGTGGATGTACTTCTACCCAAAAGCCGGCTGGGCGATGGTAGGCATCACCGTGCTCATCTGCATCGGCCGGGTGCTGACCGGCGTGCATCACATCCGGGATGTCGTCGGCGGAGCCGTGCTGGGTTTTGCGTTGGGCTATGCGGGCATGTGGCTGCTGTAAAGGCCGGGTCTGGCAGGTTTTGAAAAAAGAAAAAAGAATTTTGCATTTTATGCTTGACAGAATGGGGACCATATGGTATTATACTTCTCGCAGCGTGTGCCGACACACAGCTGCCGCCATAAAGGAACCCAATGGGATAACAACGTGCGCCCGTAGCTCAGGTGGATAGAGCAACTGCCTTCTAAGCAGTGGGCCGGGGGTTCGAGTCCCTTCGGGCGCATTGATGTGGTGCCCATAGCGTAGTCGGTTAACGCGCCAGATTGTGGATCTGGAGACCGTGGGTTCGAGTCCCACTGGGCACCCCACCAAAAAGTCCGCTGTTTAACACAGCGGACTTTTTTTGTTGGTGGGGTGCCCAGTGGGACTCGAACAGGGCGGCGGCGCGCAGCGACGCAGTCAAAGCCATAGTATGGCTTTGACTAGCCCGCGGGTCCCAATCAGTAGGAATGTCTATCAAGACAACTGCTGTGCTGATGCTTTGCATCGGCGGATTTTTTTATTTGGCGGGGTGCCCAGTGGGGCTCGAACAGCACGGCACTGCCGAAGGCAGGGCAATCAACAGCCCGGTGGGCTGTTGATTAGTGCGCGGGTCCCAATCAGTAGGAATGTCTACCAAGACAAATGCTGTGCTGATGCTTTGCATCGGCGGATTTTTTATTTGGCGGGGTGCCCGGTGGAACTCTGCCCCCGTGCCAATATTTTCTGCTAAAAAAGCATGTGCAGGCCCTTTGGAAAACTGTGGTTTCCCGGGGTCTGCACATGCTTTTTTGTTCAGCGCTTTTTCTTTATTGCAGTCAGCGCTTCATCTGCTGCAGGATCTGCGCGATCTCTGCACTGGAATAGCCATCCCTGCGCAGCGCACTGCTGATGCTGGTATCGTTTTTGCCCTGACTGCGCATCAGCATCGCCATGTAGGGCACCGTCACGTTCCGAGAGGTGTCGCTGCCCAGACGGGTGGCACTGCTCGTGCTGCGGTTGGCCGTACCGGAAGAGCTGCCGCTGCCCGCCCGGCCGGAAGCTGCCGTGCCGGATGCCGCACTGCCCGCCCGGCTGGCCTTCTGGGCCGCATTGTTCTTTTTCAGGTTCCACTCGCCCATTGCAATGTTCAGCTTCTGGCTGGTGACGTCGTTGTTGAATTTCTGCTGATTGAGCTTGTCCTGATATTCCCGCTCGCTGGCCTCATTTTCATAGAGCTGCTGCTTCAGGCTGTCCTGATACTGCCGCTCCTGCAGCTGCTGGTTCCACTGGGTGTCGGCACGGTCTGCCTCGTACTGGCGGTTGCCGGAATAGATGTTGTAGCCGGTGTTCAGCAGTCCGCTGACCATGGAGCCCAGACCCGTGGTGCCGCTGAGGGCGATCTGCACCGCATCGCCCAGTACGCCCAGTACAGTCACCACATTGTTGAACGCCTGCTGGCGCCGTGCTGCCTGCTGCTGCTCCTGTGCGCTGTAGTAGTCGTGCAGCGTGCCCAGCTGGTTCAGGTAGTCCTGATACTGTCCGTAGTCCTGCGCATATGCATTGTTGTAGGCTTCGCCCTTCTGCCGCAGCTGGGTGTAGTAGTCCGACAGCCGGTCGTTGTACAGCTGCTGCGCATCCTGCTCACTGCTGTTCAGCTGGTCCAGCTGGCTCACCAGCTCGTTGCCGCCGCTGGTATAGGTGTCCAGCGCCAGACTGTACAGCGTAGGGATGGCACTGCTCAGCGCGCCGATCTGCTGCTGGTATGCCTGCTGCGCCACACTTGCGGCATAGCTGGAGCCGTAGCCTCCGGTCAGTGCTGCCGCCTGTGCCGCAGCATCCGCACTGGCGTTGTGGGCGTTCTGCAGATAGTTCTGCTCGTACTGACGGTAGAGCGGGTCTTTGGTGTAGCTGTACTGGAAGCTCCCGCGCTGCAGCAGCTGGCCCAGAAGCTGATCGATCTTATCCTGATAGCGGCTCTCGTAGTCGTCGGGGCGGTTCGTCTGCCATTCCTTCAGGGCATTCTCTGCACTCGTCACCGTCTGACTGGGCTTATAGCTGGCATTTGCCAGTGCATTTTCCACCTCCGCGCGGCTGCCCAGTCCCGCAGCCGAATAACCGCTCTGCACCGCCGACAGACCATTTTCCTCCGTCTGTGCCTGCACCGCAGCAAGCGCTTCGTCCTGTTTCTTTTTGTTTGCCATAAAAACTCCTTTTCTTACAGATTCTGCAGTCTGGTACGCAGTTCCTCTGACATGTTTTCGGTATCCAGATTGCTCAGCACATACTGCAGCTGTTCCTGCAGCTGGTACAGGTAGCTGCGCAGTGCGCGGGCATCCTCCGGGTCCATGTTCTCACTGAGCTTGGGCAGACCGATCTTATTGATGCCCATTACGCTTGCCATTTTTCACACCTCCCCGCCTGTAATGCCGCCTTTGGCAGCGGCCACTGTTTTTGCAATGCTGCGCAGGGTGATCTGTCCCCTGCCCTTCAGGCGCAGCCGCAACGTACCGTGCCGCCGGGGAACGAACGGCATATCGTAGCTCCGGCGCACATTCTGCGCCGCCAGCTCCGCCACCGTTTCCCAGGGGCCTCCGTCATAGCTTGCCGCCACCGTCACCGTGCTGCCGCATTCGGCATCCAGCCGCAGCGTCAGCCGGGAAAGATACCGGTCCTCTGCACCGTCCAGACCAATGTCTCCCGTGACCAGTTCAAAGTTCAGCTTTTCCTCCACGCCATCCGTGCTCTGCCAGTCGGTCTCGCGGCTGGGGTCTGCGGCCCACAGGGCCTGACCGTCCCACAGGTAAAGCTGTCCGCCGGTGCTGGTCATTTCGTAGGAGCAGACATCCTCCTCGCTCCAGAGCGCACGTTCCGTATCATAGACCAGCAGCCTTGCCACACCTTCCCCCGCTGCCGCGCGGGCAATGTGCAGGTAATACCGGCCATCCAGTGCGCCGCCCACTGCGCTCTGTACATTGGAAAGGCGTCCCGAATCCAGCACACCGGACACCTTGGTGGGGATGCTGCCGTCCCATGCCATCACACCGTCCGGCGAAAGATAGTACAGCGTCTCATTCAGCACGCACAGGCTGCGGGCCGCGTTTTTAGCCACGCCCCTGCAGCGCAGGGATGTGAGCTGAAAGTCCGAGGGCTTGGAGCCGTAGAGCTTGTGCAGGGTATTCTCCTTAAAAAACAGCGCATAACCCATGCAGGTGGCCGCTCCGGTAAACGCCCCATCGCTGCCCACCGTGACGGCATAGCTGTCCGCTGCGATGCCCCTGTAGGAGAACCAGTTGGTGGGGTCGCCCAGTTTACAGGCATAGATCACGTTTTCCTTGCTGCTGCAGCCCCACACCCGGTTGTCACACTCGGTGATGTAATCCAGATCCGGCACGCGGCGTTCCATCCGCACCGGCGTGCTCACCGCAAAGCTGCGGGTCTCTTTGCCGTCCAGACTGGTCCACCGGGCACTGTCCGCGCCCTGCACCAGTGTGCCGTAAAAGCATTCCCCCTTCGGTGTCACCTTCACCCGCAGGCCGTTTTCCAGCAGATCATACACCACCAGATCGCCGTTCAGTTCTTCCCACATCCCGGCCTGCTGCGCCGCCGTGCCCGACACCGTCACGGTGTCCCACTGGGCAAACAGCTTCTGTGCGCCTGCTGCCGTGATGCGGCAATAGTCCAGCGGCACTGCCGTCCAGTTGCCGGAGGATGCGCTGTACACCTCCAGCGTGCCGGTGCTGCTCCACGGGTGCTCCTCATCCTCCACCTTTAAAAACAGCTGCCCATCCGCAGGCTTTTCCGGTTCCTCCCTGCCATAGCTGTCTGGCTGATAGGTCTTGCCTGCGGCATCACAGGGCGTAAACTGTACGCTCTGGCCCTCTGCCTTCCATACTGCGCCCAGCGCAGAAACGCTGCCGTCTGCCGTATCAAAGGCCAGCTTATCCGGAAAGATCAGAATCTTCGTGCCGATGCCTACCAGCGCCTTGCGGCTGTCGGAAACCGCATTCGTGCAGTTCACCGTGTCGGCCCCGGCAGCGTCCGGGGTATAAATGATGTCCTTCCCGCAGATGGTCAGCAGACCATTCAGGTGGTACATGCCGTTCAGGCCGGTCAGTGCGTGCAGCTTCCGGCGGGGCTTGCGGGTGCTCAGAGCGGGAAAATCCCTTGCCGAAAAATTCACACCCGCGCTGTACTCTGCTTCTGAGCAGGCGTAGGTCTCGTTCAACCCGCCGAACACCCGCACGAGGCTGCGGCTGTTTGCAAGCTTTGTCCGGTTTGCAAGGACCATATCCACCACCTCCTTACCAGCGCCACTGAACGGCGGTCAGCGGCGGATAGGTGCGCCGCAGCCACGCCGCAAGGTCGGCCAGAATGCTGTTGTACTGCGCCTGTTCCCCGGCATAGCGGTCGGTCTCCCCAAGGGCCGCATCGGTCATGGCACACAGATAGTGGGGATACATTGCGTCAAAGGGTGCCGGAGCCAGCAGGACATCTTCATCCTGCAGGCTGTCATCCCATGCAAGGTCTGCGCCCACATCGTCGTAGGCATCCGTGATGCTATGTTTGAAAAAGCGTTCCCGCAGCATGGCATCTGCCTCCCGCAGCCACGCCTGCCGGGTGGCCAGTGCAATGCGGCTGCCCGGGCGCAGCTCTTCGGCGCGCTCCAGCGCCTGTCCTACAGTCATAGATCTCACTCCTTTTCTGAAAAAGCCCGGCCGGGCAGCTGCTCCCAGCCGGGCTTCCTTTCTTCAGATTACTGTGCGGCGTTTTCCGCTGCCGCGATGCGGGCGGCGGTCAGCTCGTCCTGCATCTGGCTGTGCTCCAGCACCTCGGCCACCTCGGGCGGCACTTCCACCTCCACGCCCCGGCGGATCTTATAGTTCACGCCGTTGACGCTGACGAACAGGTCGCCCTTGTAGCGGCTGTTGTCCTTGAACAGCCGGATGCGCACATTTTTCTTTTCAGCCATGGTTCACACCTCCTCAGTTGGCAGCAGCCGAAGCGGAATAGCTGGATGCACTTTCGATGCGTACCATGTACTGCTCCACCAGACGCTCTGCCGCACGCATGCCCTTCCAGCCCACGGAAGCACGCTGGTTCAGCGGGTCGTCGCCGTAGCCCAGCTGCTTGACGATGTGCTCCAGACCGCCGCCCTCCAGCTCGGTAACGCCGTAGGCATGGGCACCCAGCACCAGCGTGCCGAACACAGCCAGACCGGTGGGGCAGGTGTCGTCCTTCCAGATCTTGGCCTCGCTGGTCTCGATAAAGCGGATATTGCCCAGCTTGCCGATCTCGCCGCGGAACATGGTGTCCGGGTCGGCGTACTTGTGCACCTCAATAAACTCCTTGCTGGTCTTGAGGTCGTAGGCGGCATAGGGGTGGATAATGGCGATGTAGCTGTCGCCGATGGGGTCCGCATTCATGGCACCCAGCTGTGCCGCCGCCTGGAAGAACAGCTTCGGGGTCAGGGTGCAGGTCTTGTCCAGCGCCTTGCGGCTGGTCACGGCGGTCTCGGCACCGTCTGCACCCAGCTTGGGCGCATAGATGACGTTGGTGCCGCCAGCCAGCACATCGCGGGTGATGCTGTCCATGGTGCGGCCCGCCTGACTTGCCAGCACACGGGTGGCCTGCACCACATTGTTGTCGATGGCAGTCATCTGCAGCACATCAGTCAGCGGGGTCCAGCCGCCGTACTGGTGCAGGTCGCTGGTGATGGTGGTCACGTTCAGGGTCTGGCCATTGGGGGTCACGCCCTCGGTCAGCGGAGTGGACGCCTTGGGCAGGCTGTCATACTTGCGGAACTCGATGGTCTTGCCGCCGTTCTGGGGCACCGGGTAGTAGTCCGCAAACTGGTCATGCACCAGACGCGGCTCTGCCTGATCGATGAGACGCTTCTCGTAGAAGGTCTTCATTTCCTGCGACATGGTCGCGGTGGTGTTCAGGTTCTCGGCAAACAGCTGGATGTTGAAAGTGTGGTTCATAGTCTGGTTCCTTTCTCTTGTCAAAACGTTACAGTTCGATCTGTGCTCCGTGGAGCACACGGCGTTCCAGTGCTTCGCGCTGGGCGCGGGTCATGCTGGCAACGTCCGGGCGGACGGTGGCCGCACCGCCGGGACGGATGCCGTTTTCGGTGGGCCGTGCGGCACGCTGCTGGATTCGCTCCACCACGCCCTGTTCCACCGCCTGTGCAGCGGTGCGCAGGTTTTCGTCGTAGTGGGTCAGGCGGTAGGCGTCCTGCACCCGCATCCCGGGCAGCTGCATCAGACGGCGCATTTCCGGGCTGCGCAGTTCCTTCTGCAAATTGAAGTCCGGCTGGCTGCGGCGCATGGCCGCTTCTTCTGCCGCCCAGCGGGCGTGCAGGCCCTGCACTGCCGTCCGGGTGCTGCAGGCAAGGCCGGACAGCGGCGGCAGTTCCGGGCGCTGAGCGGGCGGCTCAGGCCGGGCTTCCGGTTCCGGCTGGGGCGCAGCGGGCACGGCAGGGGCGGCTTCACCGGGCTTCATGGTGCCGGAAGCGACTGCCTGCCGGGTCTGTGCTTCGCTCAGGGCCGGGGGAGCAGGAGCGGCATCGCCGCCTTCATTTGCAAACAGCTGCAGATCCATCATGCTCTTCTCGCCCCGGCGGCTCACATCCGCAAAGCGGATGTTCTCCGGATAGCGCTCGGCCAGCAGTGCAAAGCAGGCCTTGGCCAGTTCAAAGGCACCCTGCACCCATTCTGCGCAGGGCGCGTCTGCCTGCACCGCCAGGCGCGGGCCGTCCGGCTCGTCAAAGGCATCGCTGCGGGCACTCTTTTCGCCTGCCAGCAGGCACACAAGCCCCTGCATCACGGTGCTGGCACCGGCGCACACGATGTCCTGCCCGGCAGGCGCATAGCCTGCGTGACCGGCAGCTTCCAACCGGCAGCTGATCCCGGCCGGGGTATCCATTTCGCTGTAAACAACCTTCATCATAAAAATTCACCTCCTTTTCAATGTAGATCCATGGCTCTTGCGGCAGCGGCCACCGGCAGTGCGCTGCCAAGGCCCGCCAGCTTTGTGGCTGCAGCCTGCCCGTTTTTCTGCGTGAACGCGCTGCTCACGCTGCGGGTCAGGCCATCGGCATCGCTCTGGCCGCTGCCCTGCATCTCGATCACTGCCGCCATCCGCACCATCTGGTCCTGCAGCTGTGCCAGCTGCTGGGCAAGGGTGCCGTTCTGCCGCACCCGCTGGCGCACCTTCTCGATGCCTTCAAAATCCATCATGTCCAGTGCCGCAAGGGCGGCATCGGCATTCTCCGGCTTGAAAAAGCCCAGCTGATAGCATTCTTTTGCGGTCTCGTTCTGGGAAAGGCGGCTGAAGGTGCTCTTTTTGGCGGCACTGACCACGATGTCAAAGACCGGTTCCCGGCTGCCCAGCTCCACGCCGCCCACGCTGCCGCCGGGCACAGCCCGCAGTGCCTGCGCCGAGAAGGGCACGAACCGGTTCTCGCCGCTCTCGCCCACGATGCGGAACACCCGCTGCTCGTCGTAGAACTGGCGCATCAGCTCGATGATGAGGTAGCACTGCTTGGCAAAGGCGCGGTAGGCACTCTTGAGCATATCGCGGGAAAGCTTTGAGCCTGCCTCCTGCAAGGCCGCAATGGCGCTGGCAGCGGTCACACCGCCGGCAGTTCCACCCTGCGTCATATCCCGGTTGCCGCTGATCTCCTTCAGCTCCTCAATGCGGCTCTGGCGGTAGCTCAGGCTGTTGCCCTGCAGGCCGGCCGTCTGCAGGGGACGGAAGCTGTCGTCGTTCAGACGGCCCACCACATGCACGATGTCCCGGCTGAAATCGGCCAGCTCTTCCTCGTTGACCCCTGCCGTGTCGCTGAGCACGTACCGCTGCTTTGCGCTCAGCAGCACGTTCTCGTCCATGGCATGGTTCATCTTGTCAATGGCTGTCTGGCAGTCCTTCATCACATCGATGTAGCCAAAGCCCGCCGGGCTGTCCTCCTCCACGAACAGCGGGTCAAATACAAAGGGGTACTGTCCGTGGTCGTACAGGCCCCTTTCTGCCAGCGCCGGGTCGTTCTGGCTGGCGTACAGCACCACGCCGTTGCAGAACTTGCAGTAGTGCAGCACCATTCGTCCACTGGCATCCGGCCGCTTATAGTACCAGTCCACCACCACGCTCTTGGTGCTGGTGTCCTGTCCTTCATCGTGGATGTACCGGGGCACATCCAGCACACTGGCGGTGCGGCCCCGCAGCTGCGGATACCGGGCGCTCAGCTGGGCCGTATCCTCAAGGCTCAGGCTGAAAAAGTCCGGCGACGCCTGAATATCTGCTGCGCCCGGCTCCCAGTAGAGCATCAGCAGGTTCACGCTGCGCACCGCAATGTCGCCGATGCCGCCGCGCATTTCCGGGTCCCAGAAGATACCGGTCACGCCGGTGCCTGTCTTGAGCTTGCGCCACCAGCAGTCGCTGTACACCTGCTCGTAGTCGGCCTGTTCCAGCACCACTGGCAATACGCTGGAAAGTGCCCGTGCGGTGTCCTCGTCATCTGCCGACCGGGGCAGCACGTTGGGCTCCGGGTAGTTGTCCATGGCGTCCGCATGCTTGTTGGCAATGCTGTTGAACAGCCATCCGCTGGAGGGCTGGGCCTTGCCGGGCATCATGGGGTTCTGGTAATTCTTCCAGTGGCCCATGCGGAACCACAGCTCGTTGTCCACAATGCGCTTGTCCAGCGCGGCCTTGCCCGCCTTGTAGCGCTGCAGCGTCTGCATGGCCTCGGCCACCTGTGCTTCGCCCACCGGCAGGCTCTCGTTCTCATAATCGTCCATCGCGTTTCTCCTTTAAATTCTGTAAAATCTTGCCTGTTTGTGCAGCTCCAGCGGGTCGTCCTGCAGGGGCGGCGCAGCGCAGCGGCAGGGCGGACTGATGGGGTTTTCCATCAGCACATAGCGGCACTCGTCATAGATGTGATCCTCCTGCCGGGTGTCGATGTCCTCCACATTGCTCTCATCGTACACAAGGTTCGGGATGGTGCGGATGAAGTGTTTGCAGGTGTTGAAGACCTGCAGCATCGGCCTGCCGTCCGTGTCAAAGTTCAGCCGGTAGTGGAACTGCATCTTTCCGGCCAGACGGGTGTGGTCGCCGGGGGCCCAGTGCAAAAAGCCGGGGGCCCGCTCCATCATGGCAGCAATGCTCTCGCCGCGGCTCTCATCAAAGATGGCCGGGTCGGCAATGCCGTGGATCACCCTGCCCCGCAGCAGAGGGTCGTTCTGCTCTGCCTCTCGGATGCGCCGGGCCTGTTCCACCGGGTCGATACGCAGGCCCTCGTTGGGGCGGCCCGTGCAACCGTACAGCTCCCGGATACGGTAGAGCCGCCCGTCCTCATCCGCAGCGTACCACCCCACCGAGAAGGGCTTCGAGAAGCCAAAATCGAACCCCCGGTAGATGGTCCAGTGCTTCGGGATGGTGAAGGGTGCGATCACATGCGTCCAGCGCTGATCCTGATAATGGGCCGGGTCGTTGCGCCACTCGGTGAACACCTGACCGCTGAAGCTGTCCCAGCTGCCATAGAGCAGGGCCTGCTTTTCCGCCTCCGGCATGCTGGCAAGGCTTGCAAGGTAGCCGGGATCGTTAGCCAGCAGGGCGGGGTTATCAAAGATGCTGGACGGGATGAACACCCGCGAGCGCTGCAGCTTCTGCTCGGTGCCGTCCGGCAGCCTGACCGTGTGCTCCTCCACAATGGGCGTACCGGGCGGTGCCGGCGTGATGAACCGCGCCTTCACCCACCCGTGGCCGATGCCGCCGGGATTGGTGGTGGCCCGCATGTACACCCGGGTGCCCGGGCCGGTGGGACGGTTGCGGCTCATCATGTAGCTGTACTCTTCCCATTCAAAGTGGGTCAGCTCGTCAAAGCCGATAAAATCAAAGGCTTTGCCCTGATAGTTGGTGCGGTCCTTGGTGTACTGCATGGAGCCAAAATAGATCTTTGCCCCGCTGGGGAAGTTCCACACATGGGTGGTGGCGTTGTACTGCGCCTGCGGAAAAGCCCTGCGGTAGTACATCTGGCTTTTGTCCACCAGATCGGAAAGCTGCGGGTAGGTTTTGCGCAGGATCAGCGCCCGGTAGTGCGGGATATGCACCTGCCGCAGCGCTTCAATGATGAGTGCATCGCTTTTTCCGCCGCCTGCCGCGCCGCCGTACAGCGCTTCCGGCTCCGGGCGGCGCATGAATTCGGCCTGTCTGGGTTGTGGCCGCCAGACCACCGGCGCTCTTGCTTCCTGTGTGCTCATGTTTCTTCCTCCACGGGCGGCAGGATCACCACGCCGCATCCTGTGCCCTCTGTCTGCGTGCCCTGATCGTTCAGGGTCTTGGCCACAGCGGCCAGATCCTTGAGCACCGCCGTGGCCTCCTTGAGGCCCTTGATGGTGCTGCCGTCTGCCGCGCCCGTTTTCTTTGCTGCCTTTTGGCGGGCATTCAGCTCCCGTACCTCCTGCGCCAGCAGGGTGCTCAGGGTGTCGGTGGCCCGGCTCAGGCTTTCCAGCCCTTTGGCCTGTTTTATCTGCCCCATGGTGTAGGTATCAGCTCCTTTCTGCCCCGATGTGCTGGGCTATGGCAAAAGGATACCACCGTCTGCCGAACTCCGACAGGGTGTACTTTTTCAGGGCCGAACAGTATATTTGATTTGCAAAAATCCATGCGGTATAACAAAGTTGTATTTTAAACAACGTTATCCTGTCATTTTTTGAAAGCAGTGTATTTTTTCACGCGAAACCTGTGGCAAATCTCCCGGAAACGTTTAAAGTCATACTCATTTGCGATTTTTGGACAAAAAATGAAAAGAATGTGTTTATTTTGTGGACAAATCCAAGTGGAACATGCTACAATAGCTTTTGTTCTTTCCCGCCGCACGCACCGGCGGGATGTTTTGGGAGCTGTGTTTATAAGCAGGGTGCGCCGAACGGATGCGGGCAACCCCCTTCAGGCGGTGTGCTTTGTTTATGAAAACGGCTTCTTATTTAAAATCAGGAGGTTCTTCATGTTAGAAAACATCTTTCATCTGAAAGAAAACCACACCGATGCCAAGACCGAGATCATGGCTGGTATCACCACCTTCATGACCATGGCCTACATCCTTGCGGTCAACCCCAATATCCTGTCCGCCTCGGGCATGGATTCCGAGGCTGTTCTGATCGCCACCGCGCTGGCATCCTTTGTTGGAACTGCGCTTATGGCTCTGCTTGCCAACTATCCGTTTGCACTGGCACCCGGCATGGGCCTGAACGCCTACTTTTCCTACACGGTCGTTCTCACCATGGGTTACAGCTGGCAGCTGGCCCTGATGGCCGTCTTTGTGGAGGGCATCATCTTCATCGTGCTGTCCCTCACCAATGTCCGTGAGGGCATCTTCAACGCCATTCCCATGACCCTGAAGAGTGCCGTCAGCGTGGGCATTGGCCTGTTCGTTGCTTTCGTCGGTCTGCAGAACGCAAAGCTGATCGTCAACAGCGATTCTACCCTTGTCACCTACCAGCACTTCAAGGGCGAGACCTTCTCCAGCGTGGGCATGGGCGCGATCCTTGCCCTGTTGGGTATCGCGATTACCGCCATCCTGCTGGTAAAGAAGGTCAAGGGCGGCATCCTGTACGGCATCCTTATCACATGGGTGCTGGGCATCCTCTGCGAGATCGCCGGCATCTATGTTCCCAACCCCGACGCAGGCATGTACTCCGTCATTCCCACCGCCTTCGTCAGCTTTGACTTCTCCGCGCTGGGCAAGACCTTTGGTCAGGTGTTCAAGACCGATTTCTCCGGCGTTGGCATCCTGAACTTCTTTGCCGTCATGTTCTCCTTCCTGTTCGTTGACCTGTTCGATACGCTGGGCACCCTGATCGGTGTTGCCTCCAAGGCCGACATGCTGGACGAGGACGGCAAGCTGCCCCACATCAAGGGCGCACTGATGGCCGACTCCATCGCCACCTGCGCAGGCGCTGTGCTGGGCACTTCCACCACCACCACCTTCGTGGAGAGCGCTTCCGGCGTCACCGAGGGCGGCCGCACCGGTCTGACCGCTATGACCACCGGCATTCTGTTCCTGCTGGCCACCATCTTCAGCCCGCTGTTCCTCACTATCCCGTCCTTTGCAACGGCTCCCGCCCTGATCATCGTGGGCTTCTACATGATGGGCTCTGCCGTCAAGATCGACTTCAACGACCCCAGCGAGGGCATCCCCGCCTTCCTCACCATTCTGGCCATGCCCACTGCTTACAGTATCTCTGAGGGCATCGCCATCGGCGTCATTTCCTGGACCATCATCAACGTCGTCTCCGGCAAGGCCAAGGAAAAGAAGATCAGCCCGCTGATGTACGTGCTGACCGTGTTGTTCATCCTCAAGTACGTGTTCCTCTAAGCCACTGATCTTACCGCAAGTAAAAAAGCTCCCGTCCTGATGATGGACGGGAGCTTTTCTGCTTCCTGTGATCCGGAACAGCCTGCGCATTCGCTCCGGGCTGTCCGGCGTGGAACTATTCTTTTTAGCAATCAGGGTTATTTGCGTCTCGGGTGGATATGCACTTCCGGGATCGCTACGTTATCATAGTGGATCGGCTTATCTGCCGCCGGAGTGCCGTCCGTATCCGTATGATGTGCCACCTTGCCGGTATGGATCTCCGGCAAGGCCACGGTTTCTTCCTCATGGGGATGCTCCTGCTTTTTTCCGAGCCACGTTTTCAGATGGTGATAAAGCGACATTGCACGTCTCCTTTCCCGGTGCGGCTCTCCGCCCGGACCGCCAGATACACTCAGATAAAATTGATGAACACCGTAATGACCAGACTGTTCAGAAAGTCCGCAAACAGACTGCCCACCAGCGGGATCAGCAGATACGCCTTGACCGAGGGCGAATATTTATCGCAGATGGCCTGCATGTTGGCCATGGCGTTGGGCGTTGCACCCATGCCAAAGCCGCAGGTGCCGGATACGATGACCGCCGCATCGTAATCGCGGCCCATGATGTTGAACACCACCAGCACCACATACAGGATCATGAACAGGGTCTGCCCGGCCAGCAGCACGATCAGCGGCAGGGCCAGCTCTGCCAGCTGCCACAGCTTCAGGGTGATCATCGCCATGCCCAGGAACAGCGAAAGGCAGATGCCGCCAATATCGTTGATCTCGCCCATATACACGGTGTACTGGCCGCTGTATTCGCCCACATTGCGGATGATCGCCGCCGCGATCATGGCACCGATATAGATGGGGAAGGTCATGCCCGTCAGGCTCAGAAGTCTGGACAGCACCGTGCCGATGCCCATGGCGACGATCAGCTGAAAGCTTGCCGCCGGGTACATGGTGGTGTGGCGCTCGTGCTTCATTTCTTCTTCCACCAGCAGGCTGTCATCCTCCGGTACCACCGTGGCCAGCAGGTTGTGCCGCTCAATGAGCATCTTGCCGATGGGGCCGCCCATCATGCTGCCTGCGATCAGGCCATAGGTGGCCGCTGCCGTGCACAGGGTGGTGGCCCCCTGAATGCCAAAGTCCTCCAGCACCGGGCCAAAGGCACCGGCGGTGCCGTGGCCGCCCACCATGGGGATGGAGCCGGTGCAAAGGCCCACCAGTGCATCCACGCCCAGCAGCTTTGCCAGCCCCACGGCCACAAAGTTCTGGCTGACGATCAACACGATGACCACGCCCAGAAACACGATCATCGCTCTTCCGCCGCTTTTCAGTACCTTGAGGTTTGCCTGAAAGCCCACTGAGGTGAAGAACATCACCATGCAGACTTCCTTTAAAATATCATCAAATGCAAACTCGGCAACGCCGGTCACATAGCACACGCAGGTAAAAATGGCGAACAGCACGCCGCCAATGACCGGGGCCGGAATGCAGAAGCGTTCCAGCACCTGCACCCTTTCCCGCAAAAATTTGCCCAGCATCAGCACCAGCACAGCAACGGCCAGTGTCTGATACATATCCAATTCGATCTTCATTGCTCTACTTTCCCTCAGTTCCCAGCCGTTTGATCGACCGTAATTCCTGCCGCCTTATAGTATGCGGCCGCACCCGCATGGAACGGGATGCCAACGCCCTCTACTGCGTTTTCCTCCGGATCCAGCGGGATGCCCAGCTGCTCTTCCAGCCCTTCCCGGCTGGAGAACAGAAGCTGTGTCAGCTGCTGCACCTGCTTTGCAGGCAGCGCGTTGCTGGCCAGCAGAACGGCTTTCACGCCCACCGTCTGCACCTCCTCCGTCTGTCCGGGATAGGTGCCTGCCGGCAGCGTGACCGTGTTGTAGGCGCTGTAAGCGCTCATCAGGCGCTGTGCCGCCGCACCGTCCACCTTCAGCAGCCGGATGCCGCACTCGCCTGCCAGAGCGGTCAGCACCGGGCTGGGCGCACCCACCGTCATAAAGATGGCATCCACCCTGCCCGCCTTCAGCTGGGCAGCGGCATCCTCATAGTTCAGGTTTACCATGCTCACCATCTTGTCGTTCAGACCATAGGCAGATAAGATCTGCAGCGCGTTCTGCTCCGAGCCGGATTCTTCCGCGCCAATGCTCACCGTCCTGCCGTGCAGGTCCTCAATGGACCGGATGTCGGAATCCGCCCGCACCACCACCTGACAGGTCTCGGTGTACAGCGCCGCCACGGCACCAAAGCCGCGGTCCTCCTCCTCGTCGGCAAAGATGCCGGTCTGGTCATAGGCATCCTGCACAAGGTCTGCCTGTGCAATGGCCAGCTGCAGGTATTCGCCGGTCAGCAGGCGCAGGTTCGCTGCGGAACCGGCGGTAGCCTTCAGCTCCACCTGCCCGTTGTCCGTCTCGTTTTCCAATGCTGCGAACCGCTCACCAAACTCCCGGTAGATGCCGCCCTCGCCAGCCACACCGAAGCGCAGTCGTTTGGCCTTTTCTGTCGATGCACATCCGCTCAGAACCGCAGCTGCCAGCAGAATGCCTGCCAGTGCCGCCGCGAGCCATTTCTTTTTCAAGATCACCACTCCTCTTCCTGCCGCCGCAGTGCGGCAGAGCTTTTATCCTAAATTATACGCATATTGCGGATGAAATGCAATCACCTGCTGCAGAAAAGGAATGCACTTACCCTCCGAACAGCCCGAAGAAGCTGGTATGGGTCACCCCCAGCACAAGGAACAGTGCGATCAGTGCAAACAGTACCCTGATGATAATATCCATCTGGTGCACTGTCAGCGGAAAATGGTCGTACATCTTTTCTTTCGCATTCACAAAGTTTTTGTCGCCGTTGTTCAGCAGGCTCTTTTTTCCTTCCTCAAAGTCTGCCTTCCGGCCTGCCAGCTCCGCCTGTTCCTGCGCCAGCTGTGCTTCCCGGGCCGCAAGGGCAGCTTCCCGCCGGGCAAGTTCAGCCTCGCGCTCTTCGGGCGTCTGTTTTTCCTGTGCCATAACGTACCTCCTGATGATGTTTTTATTATAATACCACACAAATGCAGATAAAAAAAGCGGGCCGCCTGCCCAAAAGCAGACGACCCACAGAAAAAGCTCTTACTTCTTTGCCAGATACTTGCGGATATCGATGGCCACAGCCACAATGATGACCAGGCCCTGAACGATGTAGGTGTAGGAGGAGTTCACGTTCATGAACTGCAGAGCGACCTTCATCAGCTCAAAGACCAGAACGCCGACCAGAACGCCGGGAACAGTACCAACGCCGCCGGTGGTGGAAACACCGCCGATGGTGCAGGCTGCGATGGCGTCCAGCTCATAGCCCATTGCAGTGTTGACGGATGCGCCGCCGGACTTTGCAGCCAGCAGGCAGCCTGCCAGACCGAACATGCAGGAGGCCAGGATGTAGATGCGGATCTTGGTGGCGTAAACGTTGACACCGGCCACCTCAGCAGCAGCCTCGTTGCCGCCGATGGCGTACATGTACTTGCCGTGGCGGGTCTTGTTGTACAGGAACCAGAAGCATGCGGCCACCACCAGTGCGATCCAGATCAGCACAGGCACACCGATGATGGTGTTGGAGGCCAGAGAGGTGAAGTTTTTGTTCAAAGAGCCGATGGGGGTACCGCCGGTGTACACCAGACAGATACCGTAGACCACCTGCTGCATGCCCAGAGTTGCAATAAAGGGCTGCACCTTCAGGTAGCTGACCACCAAACCATTGCACAGACCCACGATGGCGCAGATGGCAATGACCAGAATGAACACCACGGGGGTGGACAGGGTGGGCATATTGGGGTAGAACTTGCCGGAAGCGCCTTCGGTCTGCGCAAAAATGCAGGCCAGACATGCGGCAAAACCAGCCAGACGGCCAGCGGACAGGTCGTTACCGGTGGTGATCAGACAGCCGGAAATGCCCAGAGCGATGATGTAGCGGATGGACACGTTCTTGAACAGGTTGATCATGTTGGTGCCGGAGAAGAAGTTGGGGTGCATAATGCCAACGATCAGAGTGATGGCCAGCATCATCATAATAATGGCGTTGTTGCTGAGCCACTTGCCCACAGCCTTGCCATTCAATTTTTTGGTAGCTTCCACGATAGACAGCCTCCTTATTTACTGATTTGCCGCAGCGGTGGGTGCGGTCTCGAACTGGGTAGCCAGTGCCATGATGTTTTCCTGCGTAGCGTCCTTGCCGTCGATAAAGCCGGTGATGCGGCCATCGCACATGACCATGACACGGTTGGACATACCGATGATCTCGCTCATTTCGGAGGAGATCATGATAATGCTCTTGCCCTGCTTGGCCAGATCGGCGATGATGCAGTAGATCTCGTACTTTGCACCGACGTCGATGCCGCGGGTAGGCTCGTCCAGAATGAGAACATCGGGGTTGTTGGCCAGCCACCGGGCGATCAGCACCTTCTGCTGGTTGCCGCCGGAAAGGCTCTTGATCTGGGTCTTGGGGCTGGGCACCTTGATGGCCATCTTTTCCTTGTTGGTAGCCACCAGATCCAGGATCTTCTTGTTGTCCAGCATGATGGGGCCCTTGCGCAGGGCATCCAGCGATGCAATGGAGATGTTATCCGCAACACTCAGCACACCCATGATGCCGGTGGCACGGCGGTCCTCGGTCAGCAGAGCCACGCTCTTCTGGATGGCGTCGCGGGGCTGCTTGATGTTCACCTCTTCGCCCTTGATCCACACCTTACCGGAGGTATGGGCACGCAGGCCGAAGATGCCTTCCATCAGCTCGGTGCGCTGTGCGCCCACCAGACCAGCCACGCCCAGAATCTCGCCTTTTTTGATCTCGAAGCTGCAGTGGCGGAAGGAACGCGGATGGATGGAGGTAAAGTCCTCCACCTTCATCATGACCTCGTCCGAGGGATGGTTCTCCAGCGGGGGATACAGGTTCGACAGCTCACGGCCGACCATCTTTGCAATGATCTGCTCCTTGGTCATGTTGGCAACGTCCCACTTACCGATGTACTGGCCATCGCGCATGATGGTGACTTCGTCCGCGATCACCTTGATCTCGTCCATCTTGTGGCTGATATAGACCAGTGCCACGCCCAGAGCCTTCAGCTCGCGCATGATGCGGAACAGCGACTCAACTTCGTTTGCGGTCAGCGAGGAAGTGGGCTCGTCCAGGATCAGCACCTTGCAGTTTGCGGAAACAGCCTTTGCAATTTCCACCATCTGCATCTGTGCGATGCTCAGAGAGCCAAGCTTTGCATGGGGATTGATCTCCAGCTTCAGCTTTTTCAGCAGTTCATCGGTATCTTTGTACATTTTGGCATGGTCCACAACAGTGACGATGCCGTATTTCTTGGTGGGGTAGCGGCCCAGCCAGATGTTCTCGGCCACGGTGCGTGCCGGAATCGGCTGCAGTTCCTGATGCACCATGGCAATGCCGCGGTTCAGTGCATCCAGAGGGGTGGTGATGGTAACTTTTTCGCCCTCGTATTCAATTTCGCCCTCGTCCATCTTGTAAATGCCAAACATGCATTTCATCAGTGTGGACTTACCGGCGCCGTTTTCACCCATCAGCGCCATGACCTTACCGGGGCGAAGCTCCAACTGGGCGTGATCCAGCGCTTTGACGCCGGGGAAGGTCTTGACCACGCCTTTCATTACCAGACGGTATTCTGACATTCCGCAGAGCCTCCTTGTCGTTTATTATAAGGCCGCAGAAAAACCTTTCTTCAAAACAAGGCGCGTGCGCGGAGAATATTTCTCGCACGCACGCGCTTTATAGCTTTGTTCAAGCCGTCAAGGTCCACTGCGCACCTTGCATTGTTTCAGGAAAACTTTGGTCTTACTTCACGTACTCGGAAGCGTTGTCCTTGGTCACCTTGACATAGTCGACCCAGTAGTACTGCTCGACCTTGGAGCCCTCGACGTACAGCTTGGTAGCCTCAGCAGCTGCAGTAGCCTGACCCACGTCATCGTTCAGAACGGTACCGGTCATGTTGCCATCCAGAACATCCTGAACAGCCTCTGCCAGAGCATCGACGCCGACCAGATAGATGTCCTTGCCGACGGTGCGGCTAGCCTGCTGGATGGACTGCAGAGCGCCCAGTGCCATTGCGTCGTTGTTGCAGAAGACAACTTCGATCTTGTCGCCGTACTGAGACAGAGCGTTTGCAACGTCCTGCTGAGCGGTGGTCTGATCCCAGTTGTCCAGGTACTCGTACAGGCACTCAACTTCCTTGCCTGCATCGGTCAGAGCCTTGATGGAGTACTCGGTGCGGTACTGAGCATCGATGTTCTCGGGGTCGCCCTTGCACATAATGTAGGTGATCTTGCCGTCGCCGTTGATATCGCCCTGAGTCTCGGTCTCCAGGATCAGCTCGCCCTGATAAGTACCGGACTGACGTGCGTCAGCACCAACGTAGCAGCACTTGTCTGCGTAGGAGTCCAGAACGCTCTTGTCGGGCTCACGGTTGATGAAGACGATGGGAGTCTCAGAGGGCTTGATGGTATCAACGATGGTCTGAGCGGAAGTGGTCTGGACGGGGTTGATGACCAGCACGTCCACGCCCTGCTGCAGGAAGGTGTTGATCTGCTCGGTCTGGGTGTTCTGGTCGTTCTTGCCGTCCATGATGGTGACGGAGTAGCCCATATCCTTCAGGTACTCTTCCAGATCGGAGCGGTACAGGGTCATGAAGTTATCAGCAAACTGATAGATGCAAACGCCGATGTTGGCAGAGCCGTTGGTAGCAGCGGCAGAAGCAGCGGTGGAAGAAGCAACGCTGGAAGCAGCGGTGCTGGTGGAGGAAGAGCCGCCGCAAGCGGTCATAGCAGCAGTTGCACCAACAACAGCAGATGCCTTCAGGAAGTCACGACGCGAAATCATTTTCATAATAGTGTTCTCCTTCAATTCGTATCTCAGCATTTTCACAGGAGCATTCTTGCACGTTCCTGTAATTCCTGTTCGTATTATACCCTTGCAGAGCCCCCTGTGCAAGAGAACAAGTTCACAAGATTGAAGGAGTTCTTTTGTGCCATTTCAACAAATGCTTTTTAGGCTCGCCAATTTCTTTTCTCGAAACATCACAATTTTTCATACATTTGCAACCTTCCTACAAAAGCAAAAAAATTATGTCATTTTTCTCTCAAAAAGATTACAAAATGTTGCATAGTCTCTTTTGGGGACGCCGTGTTTTTCTTGTATATCTTGAAAAATATTTTCAGGGACAGTTCTGCCGTCATTTTTTGCGGTTTTGATCGCTTTTCCCGCAAATTTCTGCAAATGTCTGCCGTTCCCGGCAATGCCGTGCATCGTATTTTGGCTCAAAAAAGCTCCCGGAAGGGTCATACAGCCTTTTCCGGGAGCTCAGACAGCGGTTCTTTGGGTCTTACAGGTGCAGCAGTGCCTTTGCAATGTTGAAGTATACCAGCAGCGTAGTGGTATCCACGATGGTGGTGATCAGGGGCGAAGCCATCACAGCGGGGTCTACGTGCAGCTTTTCTGCTGCCACGGGCAGGATGCCGCCGATGATCTGCGAGAGCAGGATGGTGCAGATCAGGGTCAGACACACCACCAGTGCCACCGGAGCCGCAATGCGGTCGAACAGCAGCATCTTTGCAAAGTTGCACACCGCCAGCGTGCCGCCGCACAGCAGGGCCACGCGGCTCTCACGCCACAGGATGCGGGGCAGGTCGTGGGGCTGGATATCGCCCACCGCCATGCCGCGGATGATGGTGGAGGTGCTCTGGCTGCCCGCGTTGCCGCCTGCATCGGTCAGCATGGGGATGTATGCGGTCAGCACGGTCACAGCGGCCAGTGCGTCCTCGTAGCCGCGAATGACCAGACTGGAGAAGGTGGCACTGATCATCAGGAACAGCAGCCACGGCGCACGGCTCTTGTACAGGTCCCACATGCTCTGCTTGAAGTAGGGCTTGTCGGAGGGGCCGATGGCGTTCATTTTTGCAATATCCTCGCTGGCCTCATCCTGCAGGATGCTGATGGCATCGTCAATGGTCACGATGCCCACCAGCCGGTTCTCGGCGTCCACCACCGGGATGGCCAGAAAGCCGTATTTCTCGAACAGCTTGGAGACGACCTCCTGATCCGTGGTGGTGCTCACGCTGACCACATTGGAATCCATCAGGTCCTTGATAGGCTCCTCCGTGTTCTTTGCCAGCACCAGCGCCCGCAGGGAGACCACACCCACCAACCTGCGGCTGCTGTCGGTCACATAGCAGTTGTTGATGGTCTCCTTATCAAAGCCGTTTTCCCGGATCGTGTCCATGGCCTGTGCCACGGTCATATTCGGCCGCAGCGCCATCAGCTCGGTGGTCATCACGCCGCCGGCCGAGTCCTCCGGATACTTGAGCAGTTCGTTGATCATGCGGCGGGTAGCGGGCTCTGCCTGCGCCAGAATGCGCTTGACCACATTCGCAGGCATCTCCTCCACAAGGTCGGTGGCATCGTCCACGAACAGTTCATCCACCACCGCCTTCAGCTCGGTATCGGTCAGGCCGTCGATGAGCTGCTGCTGGGTCGCGGGCGTCAGCTCAGCGAACACATCTGCCGCGAGGTCTTTGGGGCACAGGCGGAACAGCACCGGGAGCTTTTCCGCAGGCAGATCCTCGAACACTGCAGCCAGATCGGGTGCAGGCAGAGTCTCCATCACGTCCCGCAGGCTCTGGTACTTTTTGGCATCGTCCAGATTTGCCAGCATGGTCTTGAGGGTATCGATCGAAATTTCAGACATAAAAAAGCTGCCTCCTTTTCAGTGGCAGCTCTCGTTTCTTCTTTTCAGGGAACACAAACACGCACCGTGTGCATTCACACACAGCAGGGTCTGCGCAAAGCAGAAACGGCGGCTGCCATCATATAAAGTAATCGGGGAGAAAGACTGCTGCTACTGCCAGCAGGTTCCATGACAACCACCTCGTTTTCCTGTTGTAAAAAGACACTTTTTGCCTTTTCCGCCCATTACTTTACCACTGCTTTTTTGCCGCGTCAACCCTGCTTTTAAAATTTTTCCGTTTCTTTACAAAAAGTAAAAGTGCCCGATGACATTTTTCGTATCATCAGGCACTTTTTATACTTTTGCAGTAGGCAGTTCAGCAGATGCGTCCGGTCAGCGGGCCGGGAGTTTCTCCGAGGACCGTCCGCTGGGGTGGGACCCTATTGCCGAAGGCAATAGGGCGGGCGATGGAATGGCTTGCAACAACAGTGACCGCCGCCAGTGGCGGAAACAGGGAGCTGTTGTTGGGGCCGCGGCCAGCGAGATGCAAGCGGATGCGAAGCAGCTGCTGGGTGCCGCAACCCGTATTTCGTGTCCGAGGAGAAAGCTACCGGCACACTGGCCCTTCATCCCTTACAGCGTTTCTACCGTATCAAACAATTCTTTTGCGGCTTCCACAGCATCCTTGCTGCCAAACACCACCCGCACGCCGTTTGCCATGGCGGCACCCAGCTCTGCGGCCTGCTCCTTCAGCAGGGCAGCATCCACAGCGCACAGGGCTCCGCGGTCGGCCGACACCATCTCGTCCGTGATGCCGCAGAAGTACCGGCGGTCGATCTCCCGGGCCTCGGCGCGGGGCTTGCGGGGAGTGTCCAGCTTGGCTGCGGCACCCACGATAAAATCGTTCAGATCTTTTTCGGTGTACTCCCGGGCTGCCAGCTCTGCCGGGCCTTTTGCAAAGGTGTCGTAGCTTTCCTTTACATGGGGGTCGCGGTAGGTGTACAGGTACTCCACACCGTCCGAGGAGAGCATTCCGGTGCCGTAAGCGCCGCCCACCTCGCGGATGCTGTGCCACAGGTATTCGTAGCTCATCACGCGGGCCAGCACCTTGCGGTCGCTGCGGCGCTCCATGGGCCACACCAGCACATCGTAGTTCACGCCGCCATCGATCACGAAGGCTTCATTCACCGGCGGGGTCAGCGGCTCGGTGTAGGGTCTTGCCGCAGCACGGCCCTCGGCGGCAAAGCGGCTTTCCGGCAGCAGGGTGCGCAGTTTGGCAAGGGCATCCTCGCTGCCGTGCAGGCTGACGGTGAGCTGCGCGTGCTGCAGCACCTCGGTGCGCAGAGCATCCAGCTTTTCGCCCAAAGCGGCCCAGTTTCCCCGCTCCTGCACGCCGCACAGGAACTTATAATAGCTCACGCCGCTGCAGCGCTCGCTCACCGCACTGTCCACCGTGTAGTGGGCACCGGCGCGGGTGGCTGCGTATACGTTGCCCTGCTGGATGAACTGCTGTTCCATGTTCAGCTTCTGCTGGCTCAGCACCCGGGCAAAGGCTGCTTCTGCCGCCGGGCCGGTGAGGATGGTGTCATACAGCCACTCGCCGCCCAGCTCCACTGCCTTATCCAGACTGCGTTCCAGAAGGCTCAGGCACAGGCTCAGCTTTGCGTGGCAGGGTGCGCCCTCCTGACGGCCGGTCCAGATGTCCAGCTGCACGCGGCTGTCGCCCAGCCATGTGCTGCGCAGGGTGTTCAGCTGCCGGGCGGTATGCTTGCTGCTGTCCAGTTCGTCCAGCACATCGGTCAGCAGGTCAAGATACTGCATGTCCTCGGGCTTCACATTGCCAAGGTCATAGTAGAAATTCAGATACAGGCTGCCCGCCGAGGGGTGATGCAGCAGCTGTGCCCCGGCCAGCAGTTCCCGCGTTCCGGGTGCAGTCTTTGCGCCGTCGCCAAGGTCGGCGGCGGTCAGCGGGTGTTCCAGCACCAGCTTGCCGTCGGTGCGGACAGACCCGTTCTCCTCGTCCTTTCCGGGCAGGGTGGGCACCTGCACCACCTGCACCGGGGCCGGTGCAAACAGCTCACGCAGCAGCTCATCGAACCAGCCGTCGGCCATCTTTTCCCGCAGGGAAGCAAACAGCCTGTCCGTGTGCAGCAGCAGGGCCGGGTCGCCGGTGTGCAGCCAGCCGGTGGAAGCGTTGATGGCATCCAGCACGCCGTCCGGCAGGCTGCCCGGGCGCTCAAGGGACGCGAACTCTGCCGCGTTCAGCGAGGCCAGCAGCAGCTCCTGCGGGATGCCTTCGGTCAGGATGCCGTCCACAGCCTTGCGCACAGCGGCAGAGAACCGGCCTGCAGTCTCTCTGGTGGCACCGCGCAGCACCAGCTCCAGCACCGGCTGCAGGGTGCTGTCATCAAAACCGATGTCGATATCCGCACCCAGCTTTTCCGCCAGCAGCGCGGCTTTCAGCGGCGAGTTGTTGGTGCCCAGCAAGGCGTCCAGCAGGACCTCCACGCCCAGCTGACGCTCCCGGTCCGCAAAGGCACCGGTGTACCATGCCAGTGCACACTGCACCTCGTCCGGCTCCGGATTCTCCGTGTAGTAGGGCAGCTCCACGCAGGCTCCGGCCTGCTCGTCCTGCACAGTCAGCCGCGGACGGCTGGTGCCCTTGGGCATTTTGGAGAGATAATCCCTGTCCAGCAGTTCCAGCTTTTCAGCCATATCCATCCTGCCGTAAAAGGTGATGCAGCAATTGTCTGCACTGTAATGGCGGCGGTACACCCGCTTATATTTTTCGTAGGTCAGTGCCGGGATGCTGGCCGGGTCACCGCCGGAAACAAAGCCGTAGGCTGTATCCGGGAACATGGCCCGTTCCAGTGCATTTTCCAGCTGTGCATCCGGTGCAGCCAGTGCACCCTGCATCTCGTTGTACACCACTCCACTCACGGTGCCGTCGGCACTGCGGTGCCAGCCCTCCTGCTCGAACACTGCCTTGTCCACCATAGCCAGCGGGCAGAACACCGCGTTCAGGTAGACGTCCATCAGGTTCTTGAAGTCGGTCTCGTTGGGGGTAGCAAAGGGATACACGGTCTTGTCCGGGAAGGTCATGGCATTGAGGAAGGACGCCATGCTGCTTTTGAGCAGCTGCAGAAACGGCGAAGTGACCGGGTACTTCTCGCTGCCCGCCAGCACCGAGTGTTCCAGAATGTGGAACACACCGGTGTCATCGGACGGGAAGGTACCGAAGCCGATGCCGAATGCCTTATTGATATCTTCATTTTCCACCAGCAGCACGGTGGCACCGCTCACATCATGGGTGAGCACGGTCAGGGTCCCGTGCTGTTCCGGGCAGGGCTCGGTGCGCAGGGTGGTATAACCGGGAAATCGTTCCATTTCGTTTTCTCCTTTGCGGTTTTCAAGTCATTGCCTCTATTGTATCATTCGAGGGCAAAAAACACAATTACAGGTTTGTTAATTATAACCAGCAGAACGGTTTAAAATGGCCTCCGTTACACTCTGGCCATATTCAGCGGAAATTTTATTTTTATTTCGCGTTTGTCGCGGCCTGCGGGCCGCTCCAAACGCACTTTCACGAATAGAGTCGCTGCCGAAAACTGCATCTTTACTGCGCAATGGCAGCAAAATGCCGTTTGCCATTGCGCCCTTCCCATGAAAAAGCAAATAAGCCAGCCCCGCAGGACTGGCTTGTTTGCAAAATTATAAAACAATCTTTCCTCTGATATTGCCAGAGCGAATGCGTCGGCAATTTTAAATCGTGTTATTACACCTGTTTTGCGTCCTCAGTCCTGCAGGAGACCCGGAACAGCACAAAGCCCACCGCAAACAGCACCGCCAGCATTCCGATGCCCACATTGGCGCTGCCGGTCAGCTGGCTGCCCACACTCACGATCATGGTGCCAAGGAAGGATGCGCCCTTACCGCAGATATCGAACAGGCCGAAGTATTCGCCGGATTTCTCCACCGGGATGATCTTGGCAAAGTGGCTGCGGCTGAGCGCCTGCACGCCGCCCTGGAACATGCCCACCAGCACGGCCAGCACCCAGAACTGCCACTGGCTGGTCAGGAAGAAGGCGAACACCGCAATGCCGGTGTAGGCTGCGATGCAGACCGGGATAAGCTGGCTGGACGGATACTTTGCGCTCAGACGTCCAAAGATCAGCGCCGACGGGAAGGCCACGATCTGCGTCACCAGCAGGGCCAGCAAAAGGCCGGTGGTCTCCAGCCCCAGTGCCGTGCCGTAGGCGGTGGCCATATCGATGATGGTATACACACCGTCGATGTAGCAGAAGAAAGCCAGCAGGAACCAGAACACCTGCTTATCCTCGTGCAGGTGCTTGAGGGTGTGGCCGATGCGCACAAAGCTCTGCTGGATGGCGTGCTTCTCCACCTCCACATAGTTGATCTGCTTATACTTCCGCAGCAGCGGCAGGGTGGTGCCCAGCCACCACACGGCGGTGATGAGCAGTGCCACGGAAAGGGCGGTCATCTGGCTCAGGCCGATGGCCCCGCTGCCCAGCACCAGCGCCAGACACACCACAAAGGGCAAGCAGCTGCCAATGTAGCCCCATGCATAGCCCTGCGAAGACACAACATCCATGCGTTCCGGGGTGGTCACATCGCCCAGCATGGAATCGTAGAACACCAGACTGCCCGAAAAGCCGATCTTTGCAAGGATGAAGATGAGCAGGAACGGCAGCCATGTGGTAGCAAGGCCCATGGCACAGCAGCCTGCCACGCCCACGAACAGGCAGAGCATGAAGATGGGCTTCTTGAAGCCTCTGGTGTCGGCCAGTGTGCCCAGAATGGGCCCCAGCACGGCGGTGATCACCGTGACCACCGAGCTTGCGTAGCCCCAGTAGGCCAGATAGTCCACCGAGCTCAGCCCGCCGGCCTCAGCCAGCGCGTTGAAGAAGATGGGCACCAGCGTTGCGATCATCAGCACAAAGGCCGAGTTGCCCACATCGTACAGGATCCACGCGCGTTCCAGCGGTGTCACCTTGAATTTTTCATGTTTCATCTTGTTTCCTCTCACACCGCCGGGCGGTGCCCCCTCTTTTTAGATTTCACCATTTAAAATAGCCGCTGCGCACGCTCTGGCCACATTCAGCGGAAATTTTATTTTTATTTTCGTGTTCGTCGCTCTCTGCGGAACTTGTCGGGGCAAAGCCCCTCCATCTGCTAACGCAGACCGCTCGCCGCTTAAAAGCCCCACTGGGGCTTTCATTGCTGTGCAAACGCGGAGCGCTCCAAACACATTTTCACCAAAAGGGTCGTAGCGGGAAGCAGCATCTTTCCCTGCTGGCCTGCATCGACTTACTCAGAACTCCCCAAAGGTATGGTCGTAGGCCTTATCCAGCGGTTCGTCAGTATCCAGCTTTGCCATAAACTCCAGGATCAGCGTTTCTGCCAGCGGCAGAGCCTTGGCGTACAGCGCTTCCAGCTGCTTGCCGCTTTTCACGCACTTCGGGTTCGGCTGCGGATTTGCCACAAGGCCGTGCAGCATATCATATTTGCCCACCACCTTCATGCCGGTCAGCACCACCCAGCGCTTGACCGGGTTGGACGCCTGCAGGAGTCTGTGCACCGAGATCATTCCCTTGAGTGCTTCCAGCGCGGTCTGCTCCGAGATGCCCTCGTAGAACGGCGCAATGATCCCCGCGTTCTTCTCTGACGGGTGGATATGGCTGGCCGTGAAAAACTTCAGCGGGTCGTATCCGTCCCGGCGCAGCAGCATATTGTCGAACTCGGTCTCGATCTCGCAGTGGGTCACACCGCTTTCCCGGGTGAACTGCTCCACATAGGGATGACAGGTGCTGTCCAGCGCAAAGTGGCAGACAAAGCCCAGCGCATAGGCCAGCGCAGCATCCCGGTCTGCCTCGCAGTGCACCACCCTGCGCGCCCGGTCAAAAAAGACCCGCCCCGGCTCCTCGTGCATGGCGTTGCCCAGTGCACCCACCGGGTTGGACTTGGCAGCATGGTAATAAAACAGCAGATCCGGCCCGTGCAGGCCGATATCGTAAAGCTCACGGTCCTGTTCCAGCTGAGCACGCAGTTCATCCGGCAGATGTTCCAGCACATTGGCGCCAAAGCGGCGGTGCGCATAGGTTGACGGCATGGCAGATTCCTCTCTTTCTCTCCGGCAGGGTGCACAAAACGTCCCCCGGTTTTTGCGTTCTGTTTCAGTATAGCAGAAAGTTTCCCGACCTTCTACCCTTTTACGTCTGATTTTGGTAAAAATTTTGAATTATTTTGTGTTTTCGGTGTCTGCGGGGCAGCTGGACTGCCCGTAAAAGGACAAAAGGCAGCCGACCCTGCGGTCAGCTGCCTTTTCACTGGTTTTTACCCGTTGTTTTCGTATCCCTGCGGCATTTCGTTCTTGCGGTTACGATCCATCAGGGTGCGCAGAGCATCGCTGGCGCTCATGCCCTCCTTCACGATGGCGTTCACCGTCTGCACAATGGGCATTTCCACATTGTACTTTGCAGCCAGCTCCATGGCGGCAGGCAGTGCATTGATGCCCTCCACCACCATGCCGACTTCCTTGACGGCCTGCTCCGGGCTTTCGCCCTTGCCGATCAGGATGCCGGCGCGGTTGTTGCGGCTGTGCATACTGGTGGCCGTCACGATCAGGTCGCCGATGCCGGCCAGACCCGCAAAGGTATGGATGTTACAGCCCATGGCCACACCCAGCCGGGCGATCTCGGCAATGCCGCGGGTGATGAGGGCTGCGCGGGCGTTGTCACCGTAGCCAAGGCCGGTAGAGATACCCACGCCCAGCGCGATCACGTTCTTCAGCGCGCCGCTCAGCTCCACGCCTTTGATATCGGGGTTGGTGTACACCCGCATACAGGTGTTGCTGAACACGTCCTGCACAAATTCTGCAGCTCGTTCATCCGGGCAGGCCGAAACGATGGTGGTGGGCATGTCCAGCGCCACCTCTTCGGCATGGGTGGGGCCGGAGAGCGCTACCATCTTTACTCCTTTGGGGCCGCCCTCACGGTTCAGCTCGTCGGCGATGACCTCAGTCATGGTATATAAGGTATCCGGCTCCATGCCCTTGGCAACGTCCACAAGGATCTGTCCGTCCGGGATATAGGGCCGGGCCTTGGCGGTGGTGGAGCGCACAAACACCGACGGCACTGCAAACAGCAGCACATCCTTGCCGGTGCACACCTCCTCGATGCTCTTGGTGAACTGCAGCTCTGCCGGGATCTTCATGCCCGGCAGGTTGGGGTGCACCCGGGCAGCAGAAAGGCTGTCCACCTCGGCCGGCAGTGCCGACCACACCTGCACCTCGTTGCCGCTGACACACAGCATCCGTGCCAGCGCCATGCCCCAGGTACCTGCGCCCAAAACGCCGATTTTTTTCTTTGTCACGTTCGTGTCCTCCGTGTCTGCACCGCACAGGGCAGCTGTGCCCGGCGGTAAATTTGCGCCCATGCCGGTGCTCTGCCCGGTGCGCGTTGTCACGTCCATTGTACACGAAAGCAGGTGCGCCGTCAACCGCTTGCCGCATTGCACAAAGTTTTCCAGATAGGTCGTCCGTTTTTGTACACATCACGCGTTTTGCACAAACCGTTTGCACTCCATCCGGATTCATGCTATAGTATTCTGGTAGGTTTTGTAGGGATTTGGCAAAAAGCCTTGACTTCAAGTGCACTTCAAGGCTTATAATACCTTTATTCCGGACAACACAGAGAGTATCTGAACACCGTTCTGAGGGAACATTTTTCATGTTTGAAGCATTTTTTTCCAACCGCACGGTCAGCGTGCTGGCGGAGGCCCTGCCGCGTATCCTGACAGCCGGCCTGACCATGACCATCCCGCTGACCCTTGTCTCCTTCTTTTTTGCCATGATCATTGCCGTGGCCGTCGCGCTGGTGCAGTACGCCAATGTGCCGGTGCTGCGGCAGATCGCACGGTTCTACATCTGGGTCATCCGCGGCACGCCGCTGCTGGTGCAGCTGTTCATCATCTTTTATGGTCTGCCCAGCGTGGGCATCATGCTGGACGCTTTCCCGGCTGCGGTCATCGCCTTTGCCTTCAACGAGGGTGCCTACTGTGCCGAGACCATGCGCGGTGCGCTGGAAAGCGTGCCCCAGGGCCAGTTGGAAGCCGGTTACTGCGTGGGCATGAGCTGGTGGCAGATCATGCGCCGCATCGTGCTGCCGCAGGCCCTGCGCACGGCAGTACCTGCCCTCTCCAACTCGCTCATCGGCATGATCAAAGACACCTCGCTGGCGTCCAATATCACGGTGGCCGAGCTGTTCATGGCGGGCCAGCGGGTGGCCGCCCGCACCTATATCTTCCTGCCCATCTACTGCGAGGTGGCTGTGGTGTACCTGCTGTTCTGCACGGTCATCACCAAGCTGCAGGCTTTGCTGGAGCGTCGGCTGAATGCCCACGGCTTCCAGTGAGAAAGGAGTGTGGGTTTTATGGCAATGTTAGAGATCCGCAATGTGCAGAAAACCTTCCGCACCGATGCAAAGCCCGGCCTGCATGCGGGCATCTTCCACCGTCCCGGTGCGCGGAAGGCTGCCCAAGAGTTGCAGGTGCTGCGCGGGGTGGACCTGACCGTTGAAAAGGGCGATGTGGTGGCCATTCTCGGCCCCTCCGGCTCCGGCAAGACCACCCTGCTGCGGTGTCTGAACTTTCTTGAGACTGCCGACGCTGGCCAGCTGATCCTTGACGGCGAAAGCTTTGATCTGGCCCATGCAAACCGGGCCGACATCGCCCGCCTGCGCAAAAAGACGGCCTTTGTGTTCCAGAACTACAACCTCTTCCGGAACAAGACCGCTCTGCAGAACGTGACCGAGGGGCTGATCGTGGCCCGCAGGATGCCCAGAGAGCAGGCGGACGCCGTTGGCATGAAAATGCTGGCAAAGGTGGGCCTTGCCGACCGGGCAGACTCCTACCCCCGTCAGCTTTCCGGCGGCCAGCAGCAGCGCGTGGCCATTGCCCGGGCACTGGCGTCCGACCCGGAGATCATCTATTTTGACGAGCCCACCAGCGCGCTGGACCCGGAATTGACCGGTGAGGTGCTCTCGGTCATGCGGCAGCTGGCCGAAGAGGGCATGACCATGCTGGTGGTCACCCACGAGATGGGCTTTGCCCGCAATGTTTCCTCCAAGACCGTTTTCATGGAGAACGGTGTAGTGGTGGAGCAGGCTCCCTCCCGCCAGTTCTTTGCAGACCCGAAAGAGGAGCGTACCCGGGAGTTTTTGCGCAAGATCGCACACACCGAGTAAGGTTTAACCAACTCCCCCAGTCTGCTTCGCAGACAGCCCCCTCTGAGATGGGGCCTTTGGCAAAACCAGAAAGTCTCCCTCTTTGCCAAGGGCTCCCCTCTTTGAGGGAGCTGGCGCAGCGTCAGCTGTGCCTGAAGGAGTTTATTTCACAAATATTTTTATAGAGGAAAGGGAATCCAACTATGAAACGCAGAACCTTTATTTCTCTTATGAGCGTCATGGCCGCTGCCGGCGTGCTGACTCTGTCCGGCTGCTCCAATTCTTCCAGCTCCACCGCTGCTTCCGGCACGACCGCCTCTGTGGCTCCTGCTGCCGGCGACCAGCTGTCCAGCATCCAGTCCAGCGGCAAGCTGATCGTTGCCCTGGAAGGCGCATGGCAGCCCTGGAGCTTCCACGATGAGAGCGACACCCTTGTGGGCTACGACGTGGAGGTGTCCCGCGCCATTGCCGAAAAGCTGGGTGTGGAGCCGGAGTACGTGGAAAGCGACTGGGACAGCCTGTTTGCCGGTCTGGACGCAGGCCGCTACGACATTGTGTGCAACGGCGTGGAAGTGACCGACGAGCGCGCCAAAACCTATGATTTCACCGAGCCCTACGGCTATATCCACACCGCCCTTGCCGTCCGCAAGGACAACGAGGACATCACAAGCTTTGAGGATCTGAAGGGCAAGACCACCGCCAACAGTCTGGCTTCCACCTACATGGAGCTGGCCGAAAGCTATGGCGCCACCGTGCAGGGCATCGACACGCTGGAAGAGACCATCCAGCTGCTCACCGCAGGCCGCATCGACGCCACCCTGAACGCCGATGTTTCCTTCTACGATTACCTGAACGTCCATCCGGACGCAGATTTCAAGCTGGTGGCCCAGACTGAGGACGCTTCTCACGTTGCCATCCCCCTGCGCAAGGGTGATGCCAGCGCCACCCTGCTGGAAGCCATCAACACCGCCATTGAGGAGCTGCGTGCCGATGGCACCCTGAAAGAGCTGGGCGAGAAGTATTTCGGTCAGGATATTTCTGCGGAGAACTGAATCATTTGAATGCCCTCCGCTTTGCTCTGGGCATTTTCAGCGGAAAATTCATTTTAATATTGCAAAACCCGGCAGACTGCGGTCTGCCGGGTTTTGCCTTTTCACGGAAAGGGCCGTAACCGGTAAATGCATCAATCGCGTTTTTTCAGCTCTGCACATTCATTGCATCTGAATGCAAAAAGCTCTCCCTTTCGGGAGAGCTGGCATCGCGCAGCGATGACTGAGAGGGTTTTATTCGTGAAAATACTCGTAGATGGTCTGTGCCGTCTGTTTCCCCACGCCGGGGGTGTTTTCCAGCTGGTCAGGCGTGGCTTCCTTCACCGCGCCCACGCTCTTAAACTGGGCCATCAGCGCCTTGGCCGTCTTGGGGCCGATGCCGGGGATCTCGGTCAGAGTGGAGGAATAACTCTTCTGCTTCATCTGCTGCTTGCGGTAGGCATTGGCAAAGCGGTGGGTCTCGTCCTGAATGGCCGTGATGAAGGTAAAGGTGCCCCGGTTCATGTTGATGGCGATCTCCCGCCCCTCGCTGTCCACGATGGCACGGGTACGGTGGTGGTCGTCCTTCACCATGCCGTAGAGCGGTACATCCGCAAGGGCAGTCCCGGCCAGTGCTTCTTTTGCCGCACTCACCTGCCCCCTGCCGCCGTCCATCAAAAGCAGATCCGGCTTCTGCCCGAACCAGTTGCTGCAGGGTTCTCCCTTTTTTGCAAGCTCTGCGTACTTTTCATACTCTGCCGCCCGTCGGGAGACGGTCTCTGCCAGCGATGCATAGTCGTCAGTGCCCGCCACCGTCTTCATTTTGAATCTGCGGTAGCCCGCCTTATAGGGCTTGCCATCCCTGAAGGTGACCATGCCGCAGACGCTGGAGCCATCGCCCCAGTTGGAGATATCGTAGCTCTCAATGGCCCGGGGCGGCTTTGCAAGGCCCAGCACCTGCGCCAGCTCGTCCAGCAGTTTTTCTTCCCGGGCGTAACGGCCGCTCTCCCGGGCAAGACGCTCCACCGCGTTGGTGTGGGCCATCTCCACCAGATGGGCCTTATCGCCCCGCTGGGGCACATACAGCTGCACCTCACTGCCGCGCTTTTCGTTCAGCGCCTGCTGCAAGGCATCGCTGTCCGACGGCAGCTCGTCCACCGCAATGATCTTGGGGATCTGCTCGTCATCCAGATAATACCGGGGCAGAAATTCCTCCCGCACGGCGGCGATGTCCGAGGTATCGTGGAACAAAAACTCCCGCTTGTCGGTCAGCCGTCCGTCCCGGAAGCGCAGCACCGCCGCACACACGCTGTCCGGCGTGCCTGCCAGCGCCACCACGTCCATCTCCACATCCGGGTCCACAATGACCTTCTGCCCGGCGCTCACCTTGGTGATGGCTGCGATCTGGTCCCGCAGCAGGGCCGCCGTCTCAAATTCCAGCCGGTCCGAGGCCTCCTGCATCCGCTCGTTAAGGATCTTCAGGATGTCCTTTTTGCCGTAGCGGATCAGGTGCACGGCATTCTTGACCGCCTCGTTGTAGGTCTCGCAGCGGATCTTTCCGCTGCACACCGCCATGCATTTGCCGATGTGCGCATTCAGGCAGGGGCGTCCCCTGCCGATCTCCTGCGGGAAGCGTTTATTGCAGCGCGGCAGCAGAAAGGCATCCATGGCCGTTTCCGCCATCTGCCGGGCCGCAAAGCTGGAGGTATAGGGGCCGATATACTCGGCATCGTCCTCCTCCTTTTGCAGCACGAAGGAGAGCCGGGGCCATGGCTCCTTTGTCACCTTGATATAGCTGTAGCCCTTGTCGTCCTTCAGCAGGATGTTGTACTTGGGAGTGTGGGCCTTGATCTGGCTTGCTTCCAGCACCAGTGCCTCGAACTCGCTCTGGCACACGATCACATCAAACGCATAGGCGTGGGCGATCATCTGGCTGACCTTGTTGTCGTGGGGCACGCCTTCGCGGAAATACTGGCTCACCCGGATGCGCAGCCGCTTTGCCTTGCCGATATAAATGATGGTGTCGCTTTTATCCCGGATGATATACACCCCGGGCAGCAGCGGCAGCATACAGGCCTTCTGGTAGAGTTCCGCTTTGGTCATGGCATCTCCTTAAGCAAAAAACAAAAAAGCGGCAGGTTCCCCCGCCGCTCCATTTTATTGGTACAGATTACTCCGCAAAGCCGGACTCCACCAGCTTGATCAGGCCGTCCACTGCAGCCTGCTCATCAGCGCCGTCAGCGATGATGCGGATGGTGGTGCCGCCCACGATGCCCAGAGACAGAACGCCCAGCAGGCTCTTTGCGTTCACGCGGCGTTCTTCCTTCTCGACCCAGATGGAAGACTTGAACTCGTTAGCCTTCTGGATGAAGAAGGTAGCCGGACGAGCGTGCAGACCAACCTGATTTTCAACGGTAACTTCTTTCACGTACATAGTAAAGCGCTCCTATCTAATATCGTTTTGGGTATAGAATCTGTATCCTGTGCCTGTTGCGTTACGATTATTTTAGCGCAAGTCGAAACGGTTGTACAGCCCTCCGGCGTATTTTTGGCGGTTTCTCCAATGAAAAGGGGCCCATTTTTCATTATTTGTACAAAGATAATAAAATTATTCCCCGAAGGTTAGAGGGTAGATACAAAAGTTTTCAACATTTTTTCGACCATCGGCCCATAACTCTGTCATTTTTGTACGTTTTCGGCACCTGCTGCCATGCTTTGCGCACCCGTTTTCCCGCTTTTGTGCGCCCCTGGCCGGGGCCGGGGATCACTTCTGTGCGCCGCCCTCGTACCGCATCCAGACCAGCGCGCACTTTTTCACCACAGCCGGATACTGCTCCGGCGTGAATTCCAGCTCGGTGCCGCTGGTCATTTTCCAGCCCATGCGGGTGTAAAGCGCAATGGCCCGGGTGTTGGTGTTCAGCACGCTCAGCACCGGGTGCTCGTGCTCGCTGAGCTTTTTGCGGGCAAAGTCCAGCATCTTCATGCCGATGCCCCTGCCGCGCGCCTCCTCGGTGACGAACAGATGTTCAATGTGCCCCACCTTGTGGTTGATGCTCACGATGCCGTCCGGCACCTCCTTGGTGGTGTGCAGATAGCATGCCCAGCCGGCGGCCTTTTCCTGCCGCAGCTGCAGCAGGTACTCTTCCTCATTGAGGCTGGCGCAGTATTCCGGGGTCCAGTTCTCGGCACAGGTCGCACGCCGTCCCTCCACAAAGATGCGGGCGGCAGCAGCAAACTGCTCATCGGTCTTGACAAGGCGCATGTTCTCGCCGCGCTTCCACTTGGGCAGCTCCTCCACAGGGTGGCTCCTGCACCACTGCTCATACAGCTCCGGGCGGCGCAGGCGGGTGCGCTCCCGGCTCTGCTCACTGCGCCATGCATCGATCTTCTGGTGGTCGCCGCCCAGCAGCACCTGCGGCACCGCGCGGCCTTCCCACACCTCGGGGCGGGTGTACTGGGGATACTCCAGCAGGCCGTCCCAGTAGCTTTCTTCCTCGTAGCCCTTCTGCTCTGCCAGCACGCCGGGCTTCAGGCGCAGCACGCTGTCTGCCACCACAAGGCTGGCCAGCTCACCGCCGGTGAGGATGTAGTCACCGATGGAGATTTCTTCATCTGCAAACGCCTCGATCACGCGCTCGTCGATGCCCTCATAGTGGCCGCATACCAGTGTCAGGTTATCATACTGGGCCAGCCGCTTTGCGTGCTCCTCGGTATAGCGCTGGCCGCCTGCCGTCAGGAACACGATATGCGGGGCCGGACGGCCCTGTGCAGCCACTTCCTGCTGCACGGCACGCAGGCAGTCTGCGATGGGCTGGGCATACAGCACCATGCCGCAGCCGCCGCCGTAGGGGTAATCGTCGGTCTGCTTCTGTTTGTTCAGGGTATAGTCCCGGATCTGGTGGCAGTGGGTCTCAATAAAGCCCTTCTTTGCCGCGCGCCCGATGATGCTGGCATCCAGCACCTGCTGGCACATTTCCGGGAACAGGGTCACGATGTCCACGCGCATCCCCATAGCTCACTCTTCCTCCCGTTCGCTGTCAAAGTCGTCATCCAGCAGGCCCGGGATGGGGGTGACAAGGAGATAGCCCTCCGGCGGGTTGCGCTCTTTCAAAAAGGCGTCCACGCCCGGGAACATATATTCCTTGCCGCTGGGGGCTTTGACGGTGTAAATATCCTGTGCACCGGGATGGTCCACGCTGGTCACAACGCCGTACACCCTGCCGGTGTCGGCATCCCGCACTTCACACCCGATGAGGTCGGCCACATACCAGCGGCCTGCGGGCAGGGTGGCGTCGTTGCGGTCAAAGTAAAACACCTGCCCGCGCAGTGCACGGGCGGCGTCCATGTCGTTGACGCCCTCCAGCTGCAGCAGCGCCATCTGGCCCTGCGCACGGATGGAGACGATCTTCCATGCCCTGCCGCCCTGGGCCGATGCGTACAGTCTGCCCACCTTTTTCAGAAAGTTGACGCCGTCGCACCAAAGCTCCAGCTTCATTTCGCCGCGCACGCCGTGGGTGGTCACGACCTTGCCCGCTTCCAGATATTGCTGCATATATTTGCTCCTATAATCAAAAAGGCCCCTTGCCGCAAGGGCAAAGGGCCTGTAGGGTGCTCAGTCGATCTCA
>OJPL01000010.1_pt1 | contig 75908 bp, 70 predicted proteins | sample 1598501 | NCBI WGS metagenome assembly OJPL01 (sample SAMN03922486, study PRJEB24848) | human gut metagenome | isolation source: stool sample | host: Homo sapiens | place: Germany | collected 2011-05 | reverse complement strand
ATTTCGTTCTATTTTTATACCGTGCGTCCAACGGACACACTCGACAGCCGTCAATTCATAAATGTGGAGCGCCTTTTGCGACACATTTATGAATTGAATGCATGGCTCGTAACGTAGGGTTGCCGTAAACCCCACGAACGCCCACGACGAACGGAATGCCCTTCCTCGATGTAAGGTCTCCCGGTGGGAATTTTCTGACGAAAAGTGAGTAGCGGTTCTAATCCGTACGGGCACGGCTCCAGTTGCCATCCATGGCAACGTCCGCCTGTCGCGAACGTCCTGTTCGCTCCACCCTGTCTTTCAACACTTTTCGAGAAAATATCACCACCTCCCGACAAACATCTTCGGAAGGACATTCCGTTCGCTGTGGGCGTTCTGTTTACGGATTCCGCTAAAATCCATTGAATAACAGAAAATAGTGGAATTAATGTTCTGGGAGCAAATAATTTCCTCCATAATTGCGGAAAAGATCTAAAACAGAGGAATTGCTTCTCCTATAGAACTTTTTTCTATTCAATTTCCACCATTTTCATTAGTTTAAGGCTGTTTTAGAGGAAACCAGTAGCCTGCAGTTGGGGTAAGGACAAGCAGACTCTAAGCAGCCGTCGGTACCATAGCGTCCCAAGGGACGCATTGCGAGGGTATTGTCCTCGCTTATGTACCGCTACGGTCTGCGTCCGTAAGCGAATCGTGCTAAAGCACGCGCGGGTCTGCGGTTCTTAGCCCCAATGCGAGCTGCTGAGATTCGTCACATCCGCAATGAGCCACGCTATTCATAAGATTGTCAGCAAAAGGCGCTGCCAATCTTATTTCATATCGCGGCGTTCGCCGCATCACGGCATAAGTAAAGACAGCGATTTGTGCGCAAGCGCCCATCGCTGTCTTCACTTATGCCTATGCGCGGCTCATTGCCCGCGTAACTTTCAAGTTACACTAACTCGATTTGCCGGCATAGCAAGATTATGTTATATTAAGTTTATCTTAGAGAAATGAGTGAGAGTAATGGCTGGAATTGAAAAAGTGATTTTCATGAATATGTGTATGGTCTATGATAAGGAAGGTAATGTGGTGGCGCTGGACAAGGTGGGGAAGAATTATTCGGGAACGACGTTTCCCGGCGGGCATGTGGAGCCTGGGGAGACCTTTAGGGAGTCGGTGATCAGGGAAATCTATGAGGAGACCGGACTGACGATCAAAAATCCCAGACTGACCGGCATTTATCACTGGATGACAGGGGATATAAGGAATGTGGGCTTTTTATATAAAACGTCGGAATATGAAGGAAAATTGATCTCATCCGAGGAGGGAAAGGTCTACTGGATCTCTGGAGAAGAGTTTTTGAAGAAGCCGTTGGCGCCCGGTATGGAGCAGGTGTGGCAGATGATGCATGATGAAGATGCACAGGAATGTTTGCAGACACTGACGGAAGAAGGCATTGTATCAAAGATCCAGTAGGTTATTTCGGAGGCAGGAGGAAAAATAAAATGATCAACAAATTACATATGGCAATGATCGAACTTTACCATGGAGATGCAAAGCGCATTCAGCATTTTTGCAAGGTACACAGCTATGCGAAACTGATTGCGGAAATGGAGAATGTGGATGCTAAGACCTTATTTATTTTGGAGACAGCAGCACTGACTCACGATATCGGCATCCATCTGTGTGAAGAAAAATACGGAAACTGTAACGGAAAATTACAGGAAAAAGAAGGTCCGGCCATTGCCGAAAAGCTGCTGGCAGAGCTTGGTTTTTCCAGAGAAGTTTCCGAGCGGGTACAGTATCTGATCGCCCATCATCATACCTACAATAATATAGATGGAATCGATTATCAGATTTTGGTGGAAGCGGATTTCCTTGTAAACATGTGTGAGGACGAACTGTCCGAAGAAGCCTTGCAGACCTCTTACCGGAATATTTTCCGGACGGAAACCGGAAAAAAGATCTGCCGAGAGATGTATGATATAGCGTGACTATTTGGCGAAGGTTATTTTGAAAGTGTATGAGAAAGTACCTGGAGCTGAGGTTTTCCTGGATGGAAAACGAAGTTTGACCAGACGAAAGAAACAAAAATATGCAATATACGAGGAGAATATCATATAAACAGGGACTGGTCACAAAAGAATAAAAAATACAGACTTTGTTCGGAAGAGAATCCACTTACAGGGAGGAGATTCCACATGAGAAATAGAAAAGAAGAAATATTAACGGTAGCACTGCATCTGTTTGCCAGAGATGGTTATGAAGCTGTCTCGGTCAGTCAGATCGCCGGAGAGCTTGACATGACGAAAGGAGCATTATACCGCCATTACAAGAGCAAAAGAGATATTTTTGACTGCATTGTAGAGCGGATGGAGCAGGGAGACAGCGAGCAGGCAGCAGAGTATGACATGCCGGAAGACGATAAAGCGAGTAAGCCGGATCAGTACAAGACAGTGTCTTTGGAGGAATTTGTCGAATATAGCAAGTCTATGTTTGTATACTGGACGGAGGATGATTTCGCAGCATCGTTTCGGAAGATGCTGACAATAGAGCAGTTTCGGAGTGAAGAGATGCAGGGATTATATCAACAATATCTTTCGTCCGGACCTGCCACATATGTAAAAGATTTATTTGAGAGCTTGGGAATTGCACATGCTGAAGAGAACGCAGTCCGATTTTATGCAACGATGTATTTTTATTACAGCGTATATGATGGTGCAGACGATAAGGAAAAAGTAAAAAATGAATTTGCATCGGCGATCGGCAGCATGGCACAGGAATGGATAAAGCAACCAAAGTTAACACAGATCCGAAAAAGCTGACAAGTTTGTATGGTGTAAATCTAATCCGACAGAACCTATAATGAAGATGTCAGAAAGGAAGTGGTGATCATGTTGTCAGAGAATCTTGTGATGCTACGTAATTTAAAGGGACTCACACAGGAACAAGTGGCAGAAGTAGTGGAAATTTCAAGACAGTCTTATGCTAAATGGGAGCAGGGGGAGACGGTTCCGGATATTGAAAAATGTGACAGACTTGCATCTTTCTACGGAATTAAGCTGGATGCTTTGATGCACTATGATGAAAAAGTCGGGAATACCAAAATGGCTCCGCCACCGGAAGGAAAATTTTTATGGGGAACGGTAAAGCTGGGCAATCGCGGACAGATCGTAATTCCGAAAGAGGCGAGAGACAAGTATGGATTGCAGGAGGGTTCCCGGCTGGTGGTATTGGGCGATGAAGAAGGCATTGCCCTGATACAGGCAGAAAAGTTTGAATGTCAGTTAAAAAGTGCGCTGGAACTAAGCAGAAAAATGGTTGCGGAGGATTAGAATATGAAGTGTTCAAATTGTGGAAAAGAAATGAGAAAAGGTTATTTATTCAGCAGTAAGGATGGAGCTTTCAGCTTCGCAAATGAAGTTCCCGGAGTATTTGAAAATGCAAAAAATGCAGATGGTTTTGTAGAGATCACAAAGCTCAAACCCAGTCACAGAACACAAATAGAAGCAGAATGTTGCGAAGAATGCAGAATGTTGGTGATTCGTTACTAAAGGGTTGAAAAAACAGCTTGCAAAATAAATGGCACAGTGCTACTATAACCACGGAAAAAACAAGTTGGAGGTGAATTTCATGGACAGTTGCGATGGTTATGGGCGAAGTAGAAAACACGGTGCTTTTTCCTGCAAGCATGGTACAGCTGTCTGTGGAAAGTGACGACCGTACTTTGATTTGTTGTGCATAGAGATTTATGCAGAGGAAGCATCGTGTGATGCTTCTTTTGTTTTGCCCTTTACGTTGCATCGAAGAATGAGAACGAGAAAGGAGAATTAGGTTATGAACAAGAAATATTCCGAACTGGCAGAATTATTCCGCAGCGAGAAAACGGATGAGGAGATCCTGGATTTCCTCTTAAATTATCATAAGAATGATATTGCCGATATGATGGCGGGGATGACAGAGGAAGAACGCAAGCGCCTGTATCACCTGTTGGGAGCGCAGAAGGTCGCAGAAATTTTCAAATACATTGAAGAACCCCGTAAGTATATCCGGGAACTGTCCGTGGAGAGTGCTGCGAGAGTGATCTCCGAGATGGATTCCGATGATGCTGTTGACCTATTGGAAGATCTGGATCCGGAGGAGAAGGAACAGATTGTCCGGATGCTGGACGAGGATGCAAAAAAAGATGTGAAGATGCTGCTGTCGTACGATGAGGAAGAGATCGGCAGCTGCATGACAACGAACTACATCTGCATCCCGGAAGATGTGACCATCAAGCAGGCTATGAGCGAGCTGGTGAAGCAGGCAGGAGAAAACGACAATATCATGACCATCTATGTGGTAGATGAAAAGGGTGTTTTCGCCGGAGCCATCGATTTGAAGGATTTGATCCGGGCAAGAGAAAATACACATCTGGAAGATCTGGTGTTGAAATCTTATCCTTATGTGACCGATCATGAGAAGATCGATGATTGTATGGACCGGATCCTGGATTATGCTGAGGACTCGATTCCCGTATTGTCAGAAGATAAGAGAATCCTCGGTGTCATCACATCCGAAGACCTGATCGAAATGGTAGACAATGAGATGGGCGAAGACTATGCAAAGTTAGCAGGTCTGACCGCAGAAGAGGATCTGAAGGAGCCCATACTTCAAAGCATGAAAAAACGACTGCCCTGGCTGATCATCCTGCTGTTCTTAGGTATGGCGGTATCCTCCGTGGTAGGACTTTTTGAAAATGTGGTGGCGGTGCTTCCCATCGTGATCTGCTTCCAGTCGCTGGTACTGGATATGGCGGGAAATGTGGGAACCCAGTCCCTGGCAGTGACGATCCGTGTGTTGATGGATGAAAATCTGACGGGAAAACAGAAGTTTCAGCTGGTGGTCAAGGAGGTAAAGACCGGTTCCTTAAATGGTATTTTGTTGGGCGTGATGGCGCTTCTGTGCCTAGGAGTGTATGTGCATTTCTTCAAAGGTTATACCTGGATGGGAGCCTTTGGAATCTCCGGCTGCGTGGGAGTCTCCCTCTTAGTGGCAATGGCGATCTCCAGTGCCGTAGGTACGGTGATCCCCATGTTTTTCCATAAGATCAAGGTAGACCCTGCAGTGGCATCCGGTCCCCTGATCACCACGGTAAACGATCTGGTGGCAGTGGTGACTTATTATGGAATGGCGTGGTTACTTTTGATCCGGTAATAACAGAGATGAGTTTTCATGGTGGCCATGCTTTAATCGCATGGCCGCTTTTTAGATTGCGCAAACAGTTTCAGGAAGCTGTGCTTTCGGAAGCATCCGGTGTCGTCTCAGGGATAAGATTGCTGTAATAAGCGGTCTTTCCGGATAACACGTCATCATAGAATCCTTGTTTCCAGTCGATGTAGTCCACGGCCTCCTGCAGCTGCTGCATGGAGGTTAACAGTGCTTCTTTTTTCCGGGAGAGGATGTCTTTTCTGGCGGGAATGGAGGATTCGCCCTCCAGACATAAATGCAGATATTCTTTCATTTCGGCGATGGAGAGACCACAGTTTCTGAGGCACCCGAGACTCTGGATCCATTTGATATCGTGGTCATCGAAGACACGATAATTGCGGCTGTCCCGCTTCACGTTGGGTACCAGTCCCTCCTTGCAGTAAAATTTTAAGTTCTCATAGGTCATGCCGGTCAGGGCACAGGCTTCTTTCATAGAATACATAAAATGGCTTCCTTTTTGCTCATGTGGTTACTTCGCCATATAAAACTGCTTATCTGACTGAATGCAAGCATTCGCAGAACGCAGTTTTGCATGGCTCCGAATAGTTACAAAAAAGTATTGACCGGTAGTTACTACCGTTGATAAAATCATAACGTAGCATAGACGCACTGTCAATGCGGAAAGGATTACAACACTTATGAATCATTCAGGAATTTTGAAAAATAAGCTGTTCTTGTATCTCACAGAGTTCTTCGCCGGGATGTCCGTCATGGCGGTGGAACTGGGAGCCAGCAGACTGTTGGCACCGTATTTCAGTTCTTCCCAGATCGTATGGACCATTGTCATCGGCACCATCATGATCGCCATGGCGCTGGGCAATATCTACGGCGGTAAAAGTGCGGACAAGTCCCCGAACCCGGACAAACTCTACGGCAGGATCCTGATCGCGGCCATCTGGATTGCCCTGATCCCTGTGGTGGGCAAGTACATTATCCTTGGGATCTCCGCACTGCTGATCTTTACCGTCAGCAACAATTTCCTCATCATTGCGGCGTTTGCAGCCTGCATGGTGATCTTCGTGTTCCCCTTATTTTTACTGGGAACTGTGACCCCTTCTCTGGTAAAATATTCCGTGGATAGTCTGGATGACAGCGGACAGACCGTGGGAACTTTAGGTGCATTCAATACCGTGGGAAGCATCATCGGAACCTTCGTACCGACTTTCGTGACGATCCCGGCGGTGGGAACCTCCATTACATTTCTGATCTTTTCCGGAATTCTGATCCTGCTGTCTGTGATTTACTTTATCTGCCAGCATACGGGAAAGAAAAAGATTGCAGCATCGGTACTGATCTTTATTTTATGCTGTGGTCTGGGATATTCGGATTCCTTTGCTTTCTGGCAGAAGGATCTGACCTACGAAGGAGAGTCCATCTATAATTATCTGCAGGTATCGGAGACGGACAGACAGGTGGTCCTGTCCACCAACGTGCTGTTCGGTGTCCAGTCCCTCTATATGAAAGAAGGGGGACTTACCGGCATGTATTATGACTATGCCATGGCGGCGCCCCTTATGGTGCCGGATAAACTGGTAGAGGACATGGATGTACTGATCCTTGGTATGGGAACCGGAACCTATGCGACCCAGTGCCGGAAATATTTCGGCGATATGAATATCGAGGGCGTGGAGATCGACGAAAAGATCACGGAGCTGTCGAGAGAATATTTTTCCCTGCCGGAGGATGTGAAGGTGACCACCTATGACGGCAGGGCTTTTTTGCAGGCGGTGGATACCACCTATGATGTCATCATGGTGGATGCCTATCAGGACATCACCATTCCTTTCCAGATGTCTTCCGTGGAATTCTTTACCATGGTCAAAGATCATCTGAAGGACGGTGGTGTCATGGTAGTCAATATGAACATGCACGGCAACAAGGAAGGGGATATCAACCAGTACCTTGCCGACAGCATTGCCAACGTATTTGACAATGTCTATACTGTAGACGTGGCAGGCTCCACCAACCGCGAACTGTTTGCTTCCCAGCACAGTGATATGATAGAAGTATTATCCGATCATGTGGAGAATCTGTCAGATGCGGAACTGCAGAACATGATGCAGCGGGTAGCGGACAACAGCAGTGCCTACGTGGCCGGAGATTACCTCATGACCGATGACAAGGCGCCTGTAGAACTTCTTGGCATGCAGGTCATCGATCAGCTGATTCAGGAAGAAGTAGCGTATTACAAGGATATTTATGAGGAACAGGGGATCAGCGGATTGTTGGAACACCTGTAAATCGGCAGATTTGCAAATAGAGTTTGAAATAACATAAAGGGTAAGAATACGACGGTGGAGTCAACAGGCTTCACCGTTTTTTCTTAAAAAAATATAAAAACCATTGACCGGTAGCTACTACCGACTGCTACAATCACACTATATGATGCAATAATGTTGGTCGTAGGAAGAAAGAGACCTTTTCAATAGAAGGAGGTAACAGAAATGATGTACAATCCCCAGTTGGATACCTTCATTTGTGTGGTGGAAGCAGGCAGTTTCAGCAAGGCAGCGGACAAACTGTATATTTCCCCACCGGCGGTGATCAAGCAGATCAATTCGTTGGAAAATAATCTTGGAGTACAGCTTTTTGCCAGAACCCACAGAGGTCTTGTGGTGACGGCGGCGGGAGAATCCCTCTATCAGGATGCAAAATATATGGTAAATTACAGTAAAGAAGCTATCGAGAGAGCGAAAGAAGCCGGGAATGACGAAGATGATGTGATCCGGGTGGGGATTTCACCCATGACACCGCCGCAGGTCTTTGTGGAACTCTGGCCCAGGATCCAGGAGCAGTATCCCAATGTCAAGTTTAAACTGGTTCCCTTTGAGAATACCCCGGAGAATGCCAGAGAGATCCTTGCAAATCTGGGACAGAATATAGACGTGATCGCTGGAATCTTTGATGAGACCATGCTGGAACTGCGTAAGTGCAACGGCGTGGAGCTGTCCAGAGAACCTTTTTGCGTGGCGGTAGCCCTGCATCACAGACTTGCGGGGAAAAAGGTGCTGACCCCGGAGGATCTGAAAGGGGAGCGGCTCCTTATGATGAGGAAAGGCTGGAGCTGCTATGTGGATGCACTCAGAGCAGAATTGACAGAGAAATATCCGGAGATCACCATCGCAGATTTTGATTTCTACAACGTCGATATTTTCAACCGCTGTGAGAACAGTAATGACATGCTGCTTGCCATCAAAAGCTGGGAGAGCGTACATCCGCTCATGAAGATCCTTCCGGTGGAATGGGACTATAAAATGCCTTACGGACTCCTGTATGCGAAGGATCCTTCCGAAAAGGTGGAGAAATTAGTAAGAACAGTAGAAGGAATTACAAAATGAATAAAAATCTGAAGATCAGACTGTTGGCCGATTCCGGAATGACACTTGCCCTGCTATTGCTGATGTCCTATCAGCTGGTGGGAGAAAAAGCCCATGAGTGGATCGGCATGGCAATGTTTTTGTTAGTCATAGGGCACCATGTTCTGAACAGAAGATGGACGGGAAACATTACAAGGGGAAAATATACGGTGCACAGAATCTTGCAGACTGTGATCGTAATATTGCTGGCTCTGACGATGATCGGCTCCATGGTGAGCGGTATTCTGTTGTCCAACTATATTTTCCGGTTCGTCCGGATCAAAGGGGTGGCCAATCTGGCAAGGAGCATCCATATTCTCTGTGCATACTGGGGATTTCTGTTTATGGCGGTGCATCTGGGACTTCATTGGAACATGATGCTCAGAATTCTGGAAAAGGTGTTTCCTATGAAAGGCGTCGCTAAGATCCCGGGACTGCTGATCGCAGTTTACGGAGGCTATGCCTTTTATAAAAGAGGAATCGTGAACTATCTGTTTTTAAAGAGCCATTTTGTATTCTTCGGACCACAGGAAAGCCTTGGACTGTTTTTGCCGGATTACATAGCGATGATGGGAATGATCGTGTTTGTTACCTATTATGGTGACAGGCTGTTATTCGGTGACAAAGGTATTATATGGCATATATGGAGGCGTTAAGATGACTCATATTATTTTAGCAATTATATATTTAGCATTTATAAGTCTGGGATTGCCAGATTCAATGTTAGGAGCAGCATGGCCGGATATGTATGCTGCGTTTGGAGTACCGCTCTCATATGCAGGTATTTAATCCTCCATTATTTCCGCGGGGACAATTATATCGAGTCTGCTGAGTGACAGACTTACATTAAAGTTTCTTTTGGCTCTTATGGTTGTAATGCATGAAACTTTAAATAAAGTAACGGATTATAACCCCAGGGTTAATACTGAAAAACAAACAGAGACTTCTGCCGGTGAGGAGAAGTTCTTATAATAAAACTGTAAAGATAAAGGAATTTTATAGTTACAGACAGGAGGTTATCGTATGGAAATTTTGGAAAAGATGGAATACATTACTTTAAACAATGGCGTAAAAATGCCCATGGCAGGTCTGGGAACATTTCTCTTGAGCCCGGACGAGGCACAGGAATCGGTATATGCTGCTTTGAAAGAAGGATACCAGCTGATCGATACCGCCAATGCTTATGTGAATGAAAAGGCAGTTGGCAGGGCCATGCGTCAGTCGAAAGTACCCAGAGAAAATATCTTTCTGGAGACGAAGATCTGGCCGTCCTTCTATGAGCAGGAGGATGCTGTAGAAAGGACTTTGGAGAGACTGGATACAGACTATATTGATCTGTTGCTGATCCATCAGCCGGCAGGCAATTATATCGCCGGATATCGCCTCATGGAAAAAGCATACAAAGAGGGCAAGGTAAAGGCAATCGGCTTATCCAATTTTAACGAAGAACAGATTAAGGAAATCCTGAATATCTGCGAGATCCGCCCTGCGGTATTGCAGACAGAAGTACATCCCTATTATCAGGCGAAAGAACTGAAGAAATTCCTGGACGAGGAACAGATCGTGATTCAGGCATGGTATCCGCTGGGACACGGAGACAAAGAACTCCTAGAAGAGCCGCTGTGGAAAAAGCTTGGGGAAAAGTATCGCAAGAGTCCGGCACAGATCATTTTACGCTGGCATATTCAGTCAGGAAATGTGGTGATTCCCGGTTCCAAGAATCTGGAACATATCCGGGACAATTTCCGGCTGTTTGACTTTAAACTGACAGAAAAAGAAATGGAAGAGATCGCTGCGCTGGAGCGGAACAAAAGATACTATACCAGCACTCCGGAATTACTGCAGCGTTATGCGGAGATGGTTCCGCCTGTGGATACTCAGAAATAAGCCGGAGGAGACGGCGTGGGTATTACATTGTTCCATTGTTCTCTGATGTATATCGTAATTACGATTGCGGTGAAAATCGGAAATAATAGAGATAAAAAGAGAAATGAAGAGGAAAGAACATGAATGCAGGATCACAAATCCTTATAGGGATATTAATGGGATTGTGTGTCTGTATATTGACGGCCTGCGGCAGAGTGGAAAAAGAACGGTCAGAAACGGCAGTACAGGGAGCGGAGGCAACACTACAGCAGACAGCAATACCGGAAAATTACTATACCGAAAACAGCAAAGTGACGGATGTAATGAGAGATCCCACATATGGGGATTACGGGCATTTGATCTTTCCTGTGGATATTGCCATCAGCGAGGACCTGGAGCTTAAGGATGTGGAAGACATTCTTCCCTGGTACAGTGAAGTGAATCCCAAGAAGACGGTAGAGATTGTTAACTACATGAAAGAACGGGTGACAGACGGGGAACAGATCTTTTACGATATTTACAGTGAAGAGGAGAAGGAAGCCGATCCGGCGAAAGAAGATACCGGCCTGTTTTTCTTCCGGGGAGATCCCGGGGCGAAGACAGCCATTGTGAATGCCGGCGGAGGATTTATGTATGTGGCGGCGATGCACGACAGCTTTCCCCAGGCGTTGGAACTGGCAAAAAACGGTTACAATGCCTTTGCGCTGATCTACCGGCCGGGAGCGGATACAGCATGTGAGGATCTGGCGAGAGCGATTGCTTATCTGCACGAACATGCGCAGGAATTACAGATTGACATGACAGATTATTCCCTCTGGGGAGGTTCTGCCGGAGCACGGATGGCAGCATGGCTTGGGTCCTACGGAACTGCTTATTTCGGAGAAGAGGAGTATCCGGCACCGGCAGCGGTCATCATGCAATATACGGGGCTGTCCTCGGTGACGGGGCAGGAAGCGCCAACCTATGCCTGCGTGGGAACCAGTGATTATATCGCGTCATACGAGAGTATGGAGCAATATATTTCACGGCTCCGAAGAAACGGAACCAACGCAGAAATAGAGGTGTTCACCGGACTTTCCCATGGATTTGGATTGGGGGAAGGGACGGTTGCGGACGGTTGGATCAACCGTGCCATGGACTTCTGGCAGCAGAATAGCAGTAAGTAACACAGAAAAATAATTATATAAACGGGAGGGGCTGTGAACGACAGTCCCTCTTTGCCTTTTAAATGAGGAAGAAAGATGGATAAAAGAATAGAGCTGTTACTGATTTTTTTAGGAACAATTATGGCACTGGTATCCTGTGGCGTAATCCAGAATGAGGAAAAGGATATGTTGGCTGAAACTACGACCGTAAAGGAAGAAACCAAGGAGATAGAGACAACACAATCAGATGATAAGAAAGAGTATCTCAGTGGCATTGTGCCGGAAGAACTGGAATATATTCCGGAAGAATATAAACAGCCTGCGGAACATCCGGGAACACTGGAAAAACTGACCTATACGACATGGGAATCTTTTACCTATGAGGAACATTCACAGGAACTGACCAAGGAGGCATGGGTGTACCTTCCCTACGGATATTCCGAAGAGGAGAAGTACAATGTGTTTTACTTAAGCCATGGAGGCTGGAGTAACGAGACAACGCTGATGGGAACGGATACAGATCCGCATCCCTTGAAATACGTCATGGATCATGCGGTAGAAGACGGTAAAATACAGCCTTTGATCATTGTATTGCCCACCTATAACAATACCAGTGAAGAGGACAGCGGGGATTACAGTCTGGCCATCGAACTGACAGACAGATTTCACAATGAACTTGTGAATGACCTGATTCCTGCAGTCGAAGGAAAATACAGTACATATGCGGAAGATACGACTCCGGAGGGACTCGCCGCATCCAGAGATCACAGGGGATTCGGCGGATTTTCCATGGGATCAGTGAACACCTGGAACACTTTCCGGTACTGTCTGGATTATTTCCGCTATTTTATGCCCATGAGCGGAAGCTATTCCCTGAGTGGACAGTATATGGCGGATCTGGTAAGACAGCAAGGATATACGGCGGATGATTTCTTTATCTTCGCGGCATCCGGTACGGATGATTTTGCATACAGTGCATTCAAGGCACAGATCGATGCCATGAGCAGTGACTCTGATGGAATGTTCCGGCTGGCCCACAGCGAAGCGGAGGGAAATATGTCCTTCCTGGAGAGAGAGGGATACCGGCATGATTCCATCGCCAGTGATGAATATACATACAATGGTTTACGTTTTTTCTGGAACCGGGACACACAGGAGCAGGCGGATGATACGCAGGCAGATACGGCGGTGGCCGGAACGGATTATAATGTGACAACGGGAACCGAAGAGTACCGGGGATTCGTATTGGACAATGTCCTGCATTCGGATACGGAAGGAGATATTCATTATAACCTCTATGTACCGGAGAACTATGACGGGAGTGAACCTTATGCTCTGTTTTTCACACTGCCGGGGTATCAGGGACTGTACTTTCAGGGCGTAGGAGAGAATATTCGGACAGAGGAGTTCGGATTCGTGGCACAGGAATATAATCCGAAAATGATCATCGTGGCACCACAGCTGGAAGACTGGGGAGAACGGTCTGCCAGACAGACCATTGCCCTGACGGAATATTTCCTGGATGTCTATAACATTGATACCACCAGAGTGTATGCGGAAGGATACTCCGGTGGCGGTGAGACCCTGTCTTTGGTCATGGGCATGCGGTCAGATCTGTACACTGCCTATTTACAGTGCAGCTCCCAGTGGGACGGCGGATATGATGCTGTCGTAGAGGCTCGTACTCCGGTATACCTTGTGGTGGGAGAAAAAGACGAATACTACGGATGCCTGCCGTCAGACAATGCCTACGATGCCATTCATGATCTTTATGAAAAACAGGGACTGAGTGACAGTGAGATCGATGAACTGTTAGTGCTGGATATCAAGCCGACTACTTATTTTACCAGCCAGGGTACCACCAACCAGCACGGGGCAGGAGGCTATCTGTTCGTGAGAGATGAGGGAATCATGGGCTGGCTGTTTGGCCAGCAGAAGGGACAGACGGAATGAAGAAAATAAAATTATCGTTTAAACTCACGGTGGTGGATGTGCTGATCGCACTGGCCCTGCTCTTTGCCTTTGGGGCAGCCGGGTACATCAGCATTCACCAGTCCTGGCAGATAGAGGAAGCTTTCTAAAGGTTAAACCTGTAGGTTTAAACTGCATAACAAAGCGAGACTTCTGTCGGAGAGACAAAGCATTTATAATCATATTGTAATGAGTAATAATAACTAAAAAAGCAATAGGAGGCAATATAAAATGAGAAAAGATTTAGGAGCAAAACCGTATTTATTTCCGCAGCCGGTCATGATTATCGGAACCTATGACGAGAACGGGAAGGCCAATGCCATGAATGCCGCATGGGGCGGCATCGTCGGAAGAAATGAGATCATTATAGACTTAAGCAATCATAAAACAACGGAAAATCTTCTGGAGACAAGGGCTTTTACTGTCAGTGTGGCAGACCTGGAGCATCTGGTCCCCTGCGATTATGTGGGAATCGTTTCCGGCAACAAAGAGCCGGACAAGATGGAGAAGGCCGGATTTACCACAACAAAAAGTAAATTTGTGAATGCACCTGTGATCAATGAACTGCCCCTTACACTGGAATGCGTACTCACACAGGTCATCGATGGCAGTAAATATCTGGGTGAGATCAAGAATGTCAGCATCGATGAGAAAATCCTTGGCGAAGACGGAGACATTGATCTGAATAAATTTGTGCCGATCACTTATGATGCAGCTCACTATGGATATTACAGACTGGGTGAAAAGGTCGGAACGGCATTCAAAGATGGTGCACAGTTGAAGTAGGGAAATACTATGAAAAAAATGTTGGTTGTCTATTATTCCTGGTCCAATGGAAACACAAAACGGATCGCAGAGCAGCTGGCCGCTGCAACAAACGCCGATATCGCAAGAATTGATACGGCACAGCCATACTCCGGTAGTCATGAGGAAGTAGTTGAGCAGGGGCAGAGAGAAGTAGAAGCGGGCTTCATGCCGCAGATCAAACCGTTATCCGTAAGTATAGCGGACTATGACGTGATCGCCATTGGAACGCCGACCTGGTGGTATACGATGGCACCTGCAGTACTTACATTTCTCCACCAGCAGGATTTTACCGGGAAGACAGTGATTCCATTTATGACAAACGGTGGCTGGCCGGGACATGTCATAAAAGATATGGAAGCAGAGTGTAAGGGTGCAAAATTCGCACATGAGATGAAAATTCAGTTCGATTCTACAGGCGGAGATCGTCTGGAAACACCGGAGCGTGTAATTACAAAGTGGGTGGCTGACGTAAAGAAAGATCTGAACTGAGTAAAGATAAAAGGGATGAGAACATGCAAATCAGAACATTAGGAAAAGATCTGAAAGTGTCCGCAGTGGGCTTAGGATGTATGGGAATGAGCCATGCTTACGGAGCACCGGCGGATAAAAAAGAGATGACGGAATTACTCGCAGAGGCCGTCGATATGGGATATACCTTTTTCGACACCGCAGAGGTATATGGTACGCCGGAAAATCCGCATGACAATGAAGAACTGGTGGGGGCTGCACTAAAACCCTACCGGGGAAAAATAGTACTGGCTACAAAATTCGGTATTCATTTTGATCAGTCCAGTCCGGAGGTCAATAAGCCACTGGTGCCGGATTCCAGACCATATACGATCCGCACTTCGGTGGAAGCATCTCTGCAAAGATTACAGACAGATCATATTGATCTCTACTATCAGCACCGGAATGACCCTAAAGTACCCATTGAGGAAGTGGCGGGCGTAATGTCGGAACTGATACAGGAGGGGAAAATCACACACTGGGGACTGTCGGAAGCAACAGAAGAACAGATACGTCGTGCACATGCGGTCTGTCCGGTGACGGCGGTACAGAACCGTTACTCCATGATGGCCAGATGGTATGAAACTTTATTCCCTGTACTGGAGGAGTTACAGATTGGATATGTGGCATTTTCCCCGCTGGCCAACGGATTTCTGACAGCAAAGTATGGTAAGGATTATGCATTCGATGGTGTAAATGATTATCGGAGCGTGATGCCGCAGTTTTCCGGCGATGGTATCGATAAAAATCATGATTTGCTGGAATTATTATATCGTACAGCACATGAGAAGAATGCAACTCCGGCGCAGATTTCAATGGCGTGGATGCTGTGTAAGAAACCGTATATAGTACCGATTCCGGGAACGAGAAAATATGATCGTTTGAAGGAAAACACAGGTGCCGCAGAAATTCACCTGACAAAAGAAGAGGTAACAGCACTGGATGAAGCATTAGGATCCATGGAGATGTCGGAAGTATTCGGTGGAACCAGGGTGAAACCCTGAGGTTTAGACAGAATAACCAAGAGAGACTTCTGTTAAGGAGACAGAGGAATTATAATCTGCTTGTAAGGTAAGAAAAGGTTCTTGATAAAACAGACGAGGAGGAAAAATATATGGAATATGTATCATTAAGCAATGGTGTAAAGATGCCGATCCTGGGCTACGGAGTATATCAGGTGACCAAGGACGAATGCAAGAAATGCGTACTGGATGCACTGAAAGCAGGTTACCGTGCCATTGATACCGCCCAGAGCTATTTTAACGAGGAAGAAGTAGGAGAGGCTATTCAGGAGTCAGGCATTCCCAGAGAGGAGATCTTCCTGACCACCAAAGTATGGGTGGAACATTACAGCTATGAAGAGGCTAAAAAATCCGTAGAAGAGTCTATGAGAAAGTTAAAGACCGATTATCTTGATCTGGTATTGTTACATCAGCCGTTCGGAGATGCATACAGTGCTTACCGTGCATTGGAAGACCTGTACGATGAGGGTAAGATCCGTGCCATCGGTATTTCTAATTTCTATGTAGACAGAATGGTGGATTTCGCTTCCTTTAACCGTATTAAGCCTATGGTGAATCAGGTAGAGACCCATATTTTCAATCAACAGAAGAATCTGAAGGAATGGGCAGACAAATACGGTATTCAGTTGGAAGCATGGGCTCCCTTTGGAGAGGGCAGAGGAGGTACTTTTGATAACCCTGTGATTGCGAAGATTGCAGAGAAATATCAGAAGACTCCCGCACAGGTCATGTTGCGCTGGCACATTCAGAGAGGAATCGTAGTCATTCCGAAGTCTACCCATTACGAGCGTATGGTAGAGAATATCAATGTTTTTGATTTCAAATTATCTGAGGAAGATATGAATGCCATCGCAGAGCTGGATAAGGCGGAGAGTGCATTCTTCTCCCATCAGGATCCCAACATGGTAGAGTGGTTCGTGAAGATGGTGGAAGAACGCAAGACCAGGCATGACAGCTCTAAAGAAAAGAAGAATTGGTAAGAAATGATAACAGTGAGGGGATCTATAATACACTGGAGGATGTAAAAATTATGAGAAAAAATAAAATCGGAGGTATGGTAACAGCACTTGTTTTAGCGGCAGTTATGTTGACCGGATGCGGATCTACAGCTGGTAACAGTAATGCCAGTCAGAGTGCCCAGGCAGTAACAAGCGCAGCAACACAGACAACAGAAAGCAGTGCTGCAGCAACTACAGAGTCTGCTATAGCAGAGACTGCTGCAACACAGGAAAAGGCAACAGAAGCCGCTGCAGAGACACAGACTGGTGATACTACCGCAGAATCCGGTAAGACCCTTGTAGTGTATTATTCCGCAAGCGGTACCACAAAGCGCGTGGCAACAGCCATTGCAGATGCCACAGGAGCAGATCTGTATGAGATCACTCCGGTAGAGCCCTATACCAGTGATGACCTGAACTGGACTAACAGCTCCAGCCGGGTATCCAGAGAGCATGATGATGAGAGCCTTCGGGATATTGCACTGACAGAGATTACTCCCGCAGACTGGGATTCTTATGATACCGTTTTGATCGGCTATCCGATCTGGTGGGGAATCGCAGCATGGCCGGTAGACAATTTTGTCAAAGGCAATGACTTTACGGGTAAGACCGTGATTCCGTTCTGCACCTCTTCATCTTCCGGACTGGGTGACAGCGGCAATCTTCTGGAAGAGATGGCAGGGACCGGTGACTGGCAGGAAGGTCACAGATTTAGCTCCGGTGCATCCGATGCAGATGCGGCAGACTGGGTGGCTTCTCTGAATCTGAATGAATAAGGAAATGAGGAAAGCGCAACAATGAAAGTATTGTTGATCAATGGCAGCCCCCACAGAGAGGGATGCACCTACACCGCATTGTGTGAGGTGTCCAGAGCATTAAATGATAACGGAGTGGATACGGACATTTTCTGGATTGGTAATAAAGCATTGAGTGGCTGTATTGCCTGTAAAAAATGTCAGGGCACAGGGAAATGTGTGTTCCAGGATTCGGTTAATGAATTCCTGGAGATCGCCGGAGATTATGACGGATTTGTATTCGGAACTCCCGTTCACTGGGCGGGTGCCACAGGAGCCATGACTTCTTTTATGGACAGAGTCTTTTATGCGGATCTGAATGGCGGCGGCAGCCACTTCCGGCTGAAACCGGCAGCGGCCGTAATCTCGGCCAGAAGAGCGGGAACCACAGCAACCTGGGACCAGATGAATAAGTATTTCGGTGTCATGCAGATGCCCATTGTCACTTCACAGTATTGGAACATGGTACACGGGGCCTGCCCGGAAGACGTGCGGCAGGATCTGGAGGGATTGCAGACCATGCGAACCCTTGGGAACAATATGGCATTTTTCATTAACTGCAAGAACCTGGGACTGAAAATGGGATTAAAACTGCCGGAAGAAGAGAGCCGTATACGAACGAATTTTATAAGATAATCCTGAATAGGGGAACTTTGAAACCGGAAGGCGGAAAGGTTCCCCTTTCTGGTCAGTGAAAAGAGAAGGATGAGAAGATGAATCGACGGAAATGGGTACGGGGGAAGAACAGAAAGCGAAAACTCAGTAAAAGCATCATATGGGTGATGACTGCGGTTATTATGATCGGGGGATTGCAGATTCTGGGAGAGACCGCTATGCTGCAACGCTACATAGGGCAGAACAGAAGGGCGGAAAGCAATATCGTAACCGCATATCTGCAAAATATTGAGGTATCGTATTCTCATTTATATCAGGAAATGCAACAGGCAGTTTATGATAGTGAAACGTTTGCACGGGTGGATCCTGACAGTGATATCTATACATATAACCGGTCTATAATGGCAGTTAAGGAGTATTTTCAGCAGCTGGGAATATCGTATGGTACGGATTTGAATTTCTTTTATTTTCAGCCGGAGACAGGACAGGTGGCAGAATACGGGGTGTTGGAGAAACAGATCAGAGAAAATCTGATTCGGCAGATGACAGAAGGTCTTGTACAGGGCGATGGAAGGATGCGAAGCAACGGAAGATGGCAGCTTTACGAAAACAACTATCTGTATATTGTTGCAAAAGGAAAGCTGGGGTATGTGGTATGTTATATGGATGCATCGGAGTTTGCAAAAAATCTGGAATATATTTTCCCTGACAGGAGAAGCAGTGTTGTATTCTATGATGAAAGCAGACAAATCAGATATCCTAAAGCTTCGGAAGAGTCTGTAACGTTTCGACAGGACGAATGGCATAAAATGAATAATATGGATTTTGAGATTGCTGTACAGCCGGAAAATACTATGGTGTTGGATCAAATGGGGGTACAGGTGATTTTCGCCATTTCCTCAGCAGTGCTTTTGGTAAGTCTGATTTTTATTGTGCAATATATCAGAAAAAATATTCTAAATCAGATAAAGACGTTTTCAGAAAAAATTTTTGAATTTAAGGAACAGATCATATGGCAGGAAGAGAATGGTATCGAAGAATTTGCGGAAACGGAAAAAGTTCTGAACCGACTGGTGGGAGAAATCCGAAATCTGAAGATTGATATTTATGAAAAGCAACTGGAAAAGCAACAGACAGAACTGGATTATGCCCAACTTCAGATCAGACCGCATTTTTATATTAACTGCCTTAACGTGATCAACAGCCTGGCACAGATCGGTAAAGACGATCAGATCGTAAAGATCACGTTATGCGTATCCAAATATTTGCGTTTTATTTTTAAGAAGAGCATGGAGTCGATTTATCTGGCAGCAGAGATTCAGTTTATCAAGGATTATCTCAATGTGGTGTCAAGTGTGGAGGGAATGGATTGTTCTCTGGTACTGGAGATTGAGGAAGGGATGGAACAATTCTCTGTTCCACCGTTGATCCTGCAGACTTTTGTGGAGAATTCTATCAAATATGGGACAGACATCGAAAAAGGGCTGGATCTGTGGATCACAGCACGTAAAACGGATACTTATGGTGAAATTTTTATAGATGATAATGGAGAAGGCGTTGCAGAGACAATCAGAGAACAGTGGAATCAGGGTAATTTTCATCAGGAGAAATACAGCTATCATATCGGAATTCCCAATGCAGCAAAAAGACTGCATTTATTATATGGACGGAAAGCAGAGCTTATATTTGACAGATCTCCCAGAGGAGGCTGTCGGGTAATCGTCAGGATACCATTGGCAGAGGAGGAGACAACCGGTGAAAATACTATTGGTGGATGACAATAAATATATACTTGAAAGTTTACAGACAGGAATAGATTATGAAAGTCTGGGATTTGATGAGGTTTTTGTTGCAAGAAGTCTGAAAAGTGCGGTTGCTATCCTTGAAAAAGAGGAAATTCATGCAGTACTGACTGATATTGAGATGCCGAACGGAAGCGGATTGGAACTATTGGAGTGGATGAATGAAAACAGACCGGGAATTGTTACGGTATTCTGCACTAGCTATTCGGACTTTAATTATGCAAAAAAGGCATTGGAACTGCACAGCTTTGAATATTATCTGAAACCCGTGGACTACGCTGATCTGTATAAGCTGTTGCAGCGGGTAGTGGAGGAGATCCGGAGAAGAGAGAAGGCAAGACACCAGCAGCAATATGGGGAATACTGGGTGGATTCCATGAAAAACAATAAGAAGTATTATTGGCTGGAGATCCTGATACGAAACTACGGTTATGCGGAGGGTGAATTGGAGGAACTGGCCATTGGCAGACATTTGGACTACCGGGACACGGACTGTTTTTTGATCGCCGAATTTCGTTTAAATCTGAACCGGTTTGGGATGCCTTATCAGGACAGGCAGTTTGTCCTGGATAATATGGTAGAGGAACTGCTGGCTGCAAGGGGACTCATTCTGGAGGCAATCATTGGGGAAAAGGACAATAACTGGCTTCTGGTCATATCTGAGCGGGAGATCATGGAAGATAATACGTTACGAATTCAGGAAGTGCTGGGACAACTGGAACAATCACTGAAATGCACGATTTATTTTATCTACGAGGATAAGGTGAGCCTTCAGGAAATGCGTAACGCTTATCTGGAATTGGAGCAGGAGGCGAAACTGCACAGGGAAGATACCCCTACTCAGACGACATGCATGAAATACGAAAGACAGACGGATAAGGAGATATCCAAAGAATGTGAAGAGGCACTGGAAGGACTGCGCGTTTATATTGAGCAGCATTATAATGAGAAGCTGGGACAGGAAGAACTGGCAGATCATGTGTATTACAATCTGGCATATTTATCAAAGATATTCAAGAAAAAATATGGGATGTCCATAGGAAATTATATCCTGGAATATCGAATCGAGAGAGCAAAGAAGATGTTAAAGACCGGCAAGCGGAGTGTGACGGACGTTTCTTTGGATGTGGGATATGATAATTTTGCCTATTTTTCAAGATTGTTCAAGAAAAAGACAGGACTGACGCCCATGGAATATCGTAAGAAAAAAGAAGTATGAAAAAGTGCAAATAACAGATAGGGAAAAGTGAAAGTAAAAATTCAGAAAAAACTTATACTGATCATAAAGGTATAAGTTTTTTATTACAAATTTTTACAACATGGAGGAAAAGCTATGAAGAAAAAAATAGTAGGAATCGTTATGGCGACAGCAATGTGTGTGAGTCTGGCAGGATGCGGTAATCAGTCCGCCACAGGAACTGCAACTGCATCCGGGACAGATAATGCGGAGGCAGCCGGGGAGGAGCCTTATGAGGCAACGGTGATGTACTGGGCTGCCAATGATGCCAGAGATGTACAGCATGTAGAGGATGCAATCAATGAACTGTCTATCCCCGCAATCAATGTGGAAATACATTTACAGCCTGTGACTATCGGAACTTATATGCAGCAGATTCAGATGGTTTTGTCCTCAGACAGTGATCTGGACATTGTTCCGCTCTTCGGAACGAATGCAGGATCCTATATTGATGCCGGATATCTGGTAGACATGACACCCTATCTGGATACCGTCGGACAGGATCTCGTTGAGATTGTCGGACAGGAAGATATTGACTGTGGAAAGATTGGCGATTTCCTTTGGGGAATTCCCACCATGCATGAGAGAAGCACACCGATCGGATATGTGGTAAGAACGGATCTGTTGGAGGAGACAGGTTATACGGCAGATGATGTTCATACCATGGAGGATCTGACCAAGGTATATGCAAAAGTGAAAGAACTGCATCCGGACATGACTATTTACGGTGGCGTAAACAGCCTGACCCAGCCCAGCTTACAGAGTACCTTTGATCCTTTGGGAAGTGACTACTTTGGAGTATTACTGAATGACGGTCAGGACACGACTGTATCCAACTGGTATGAGTCGCCGGAATTTACCTCCTGGGTGGACACCATGCATGAATGGAATCAGGCAGGCTATGTATCCGCAGATCTGGCAGTCAGCACAGACTCCGGTGAGGCACTGATGAGAGCCGGTAACCTATTCTCCTTTACGACTTATGTAAAGCCGAATTCCAAGCAGGAGAAAGATCTGGCAACCGGTTATGATACCACTATTTTACAGGTGACGGATTCGGTATGTTACACTTCTACGACCAATTCCGGGGCTTACGGAATCGCTGCTAACAGTAAGAATCCTGAGAAAGCAGTAGAGTTGTTAGACTGGATCTACAAGACCAAAGAAGCTAACGATCTGCTCAACTGGGGTGTGGAAGGAGTGGACTATGTCGTAAATGACGATGGAACCATTGGCTTCCCTGAAGGAGTTACCTCAGAGAATGTATCCTATCATCAGGATTATGGCTGGGCAATGTTTAATCAGTACAACAGTTATGTTTGGGAAGGCAATGATATTGACATCTGGGATCAGTATCAGGAGGCCAGAGATAATTCGGTGGTATCCAAGGCGTATGGATTTACCTTTGACAGAACCAATGTTGAGAATGAACTGGTGGCTTTGAGAGCAATCACGGATCAGTATCTGGTAACCATTGCAACCGGAGAAGTAGAACCGGAAGCTGCATTAAAAGAAATGAACGATGCATTGTACAGCGCAGGTCTGCAGACGGTAATTGACGAGAAACAGAGCCAGCTGGATGAATGGATGGCAGAAAAATAGATTTCGTAGACAGATTTAGAATAGAAAGGTGGAGAACAATGAGGAGCAATCATGGGAAAACATTACAGCAAGTGAAAAAATGTATTCCACTGTACATAATGATCTTACCCGGTCTCATTTACTTATTCATTAACAATTATATCCCTATGACAGGTATCATTGTCGCTTTCAAAAAGTATAACCGGCAGAAGGGAATCTATTTCAGCGACTGGGTAGGATGGGATAACTTCAAATACTTGTTTCAGAATGACGCTTTTGTGATTATCCGGAATACATTTCTGTACAATGTGGTATTTATTATTCTGGGAACCGTCGCAGGAGTAACACTGGCGATCCTGATCACGGATGTCGCATCAAAAAGGTTGAAAAAACTGTACCAGAGTGCGATCATGCTCCCCTTTCTGATCTCGATTATCATTGTAAGCTATGTGGTATTTGCGTTTTTAAGCTCAGAGAACGGAATGGTCAACCATCTGTTGCAGAGTGTATTTCACAGGGATCCTATCCGATGGTATTCGGAGCCGAAATACTGGCCGTTTATTCTTACTTTTGTAAACTTGTGGAAAGGCTGCGGATATTCAACGTTGATTTACATTGCAGGAATCGCCGGAATTGACAGTAGCTTTTATGAAGCTGCAAGACTGGATGGAGCCAGTAAATGGAAACAGATTAAATATATAACACTGCCGTGTCTGGTTCCTTCCATCATCACTATGGTTATGATGAACGTGGGAAGAATCTTCTATTCGGATTTCGGTCTGTTCTACCAGGTACCGCAGAATTCGGGAGCCCTGTTTAATGTGACCAACACGATAGATACCTATGTTTACCGTTCGTTAATGAGCACCGGAGGTCTGGGACGTTCCGCAGCTGCCGGATTCTTCCAGTCTATCGTCGGATTCCTGCTGGTAGTTACTATGAATATGATCGTAAGAAAGATCAACAGAGAAAGTGCAGTTTTCTGAGGAGATGTGATACTATGATAAATTCCAAGACATTTAAAAGACATCAGATATTAGTAAATATTGTAATGACGATCGTAACAGTTATAATGATTGCTCCTCTTGTACTGTTGTTTATAGCATCTATTTCTTCCGAACAGACCCTGTTGGTAAATGGTTATTCCTTTTTCCCAAAGGAACTTAGTCTGGATGCTTATCGCTACATTCTGACGAACCGGCAGACGGTTTTACGGGCATACGGAATGACGATACTGGTGACTGCAATCGGAACAGCAGTTAATCTGCTACTGTCGGCAACCCTCGGATATGTATTGTCTGTAAGAAATCTTCCGTTCCGGAATGCCATCAGCTTTTATGTTTTTTTTACCATGCTGTTTAACGGAGGACTGGTTCCGTCGTATCTGATGTGGACCAACACCTTCCACATCCAGAATACCATATGGGCGCTGATTGTACCGAATTTCCTGTTAAGTGCCATGAACGTCATACTGATCCGCACCTATTATGCGACCAGTATTCCGGAGGCAATCTATGAATCGGCACAGATCGATGGTGCATCTTATTTCAAGGTGTTCTCCAGTATTGTATTGCCGCTTGGCAAACCGATTCTTGTCACAGTAGGACTGTTCACCGGAGTATCTTACTGGAATGACTGGACAAATGGATTATATTATGTGAATAATTCAAAGCTTTTTACGATTCAGATTTTGTTAAATAAAATGATTCAGGATCTGCAGGCATTGCAGGCAAATGCATCCACCGCTGGCAATGCGGCAACCTTGCAGATCCCGACAGTCAGTGTACGAATGGCAATTGCATTTGTAGCGTTATTGCCGATTCTGGTAGTATATCCGTTCCTGCAGAAATATTTTGCAGAGGGAATTGCGGTGGGCGCAGTAAAAGGATGATATTTGTAGTAAAAACAATAGAATGCAGTCAAAAAGGTCAGGAGAAGTTATCGGAATGGATAAACAGAAATTTGAAAATATGATATCACAGCTTTCAAATGAGGAAAAAGCACTGATTACCTGTGAATTATGGGGAAATCCGTCAAATCCTCTTGAGAGTTACGGAATTACAAAGTTAAGATGCGGAGATAGTGCGAAACCTGTGGATTTCTTTCCGATTCCCGAAGAAAAGAGGAAAGAAGGAGAGTATTACTGCAATACCTATCCATCCTCAGCAGCACTGGGAGCCGGATGGAACCGGGAGTATTGTCATAAAGTGGGTGAAAATATCGGCCGCTCCAGTAAACTGCATGGTGTGGATATTGTATGCCGTCCCGGAATGAATATTAAACGATCTCCGCTATGCGGAAGAAATTTTGAATATTTTTCAGAGGATCCTGTAGTTACCGGAGAACTTGCGGCAAGCTTCATTCAGGGAGTACAAAGCCAGGGAACATCTGCCTGTCCCAAACACTTTTTGTGTAATAATCAGGAGTTTGAGCGGATGACAACTAATGCTGTAGTCAGTGAACGGGCATTGCGTGAGATTTATATTCGCGGCTTTCAGATTGCTATTGAGAAGGCGGCTCCCTGGAGCATTATGACTTCCTACAATAAGGTGAACGGACAATATGTCAATGTCAGCAGTCATCTGATGAATATTCTGCGTAAGGAATTACATTATGACGGCTATGTGATGTCGGATGGCGGAGCGGTGCAGACAGGTACAGCAGTTGCATCCCATGCGAATGGAATGGATGGTGAGATGGGATATTTCCATCCGGTAGAGGTACAGGATGCACTGGATAGCGGAGAACTTTCTCAGGAAGTTATCAATGACAATCTGCGCCATATTGTTGAGACTTATGAGAAAATTCATTCTGTGGAAGCAACTGGAGAAGAAAATCAGGAAGAGGAACATAAGCTTGCGAGAGCAGTGGCAGCAGACTGTGCTGTATTGCTGCAGAATGACGGAATACTTCCACTTGAAAAAAACACAAAGGTTGCAGTAATCGGCAAACTGGCAAAACAGCCTAACTTTATGGGAGGTGGTTCCGGATTCTCCAATGCCTGGAAGTTGGATATTACCTATGACAAGATTGCAGAAAAGCTGGGAGAGCTTCCCGCCTATGCAGATGCCTATACGTTAGGAACACCCGGTGATGAAGAAGAACTGTTACAAGAGATTCTGGAAGCTGCCCAAAGTGCAGAAGTAATCCTCTATTTTACAGGAATCCCTTACGGCTGGGAAGTTGAGGGACAAGATAGAAAGAATCTGCAACTTCCGGCAGATCAGCTCCGGGTATTACAGAAGTTATTAAGCCTGGGAAAAATGCTTGTGGTGGTCAACGTCAGCGGCTCTGCTGTAGATATGACCGAACTGAAATGTGCCAATGCCATTCTTCATAGTTATCCGGCAGGAGAAGGAATGGGCGGAGCACTTGCGGATATTCTGTTTGGAGATGCAGAACCGGGTGGCAGACTGGCAGAGACTTTCCCAGTGCGTATCGAGGATACCCCGGCATATCTGAACTACATATCCTACCCTTATGTAAGGAACAATGTGATCTATGGGGAGGATATCTTTGTGGGATATCGCTGGTATGATACGAGAAAGATCGAGCCTGCATTTCCGTTTGGATATGGATTGAGCTACACGAGATTCCTTTATGGGGAGCCGCAGCTGGATAAGAGCAGTATGAATGATGCTGATAAGCTTACAGTGAAAATCCCTGTAAAAAATATTGGACAGCGAGAGGGAACTCAGGTATTACAGATCTATGTGTCGCAGGAACAGTCGATGGCAATCCGCCCTGAAAAGGAATTGAAAGGATTTGAAAAGGTACAGCTGCAACCCGGCGAAGAGAAAACTGTAACCATAATGTTAGATAGACAGGCATTTGAATATTTCAGCGAGGAACAGAATAAATGGATTGCAGAGAGCGGCAAATATCTGCTGCATATTGCCATAAGCAGCAGAGAGATAATTGCTACAAAAGAAATAGAACTACAATCCGGGGACAGAGGATATTTGTACCATTATGATTCTCCTTATGAAAGATTTAGCAGAAATCCGAAGTTAAAAGAGGCATGTGATTTTCTGGAGGGAGAGCAGAGACGATTCTTTGAACCGGATTCGCAGAAGGATTTTATTTTGGACAGTCCGTTTGCCTATGCAACCCAGATTTATCATGCAGTGGAGGACAATTCCATGCTGATTAATGAACTCCGGCTGAAAAACAGTGAACTGAGCCGGGTAATTTCAAACCTTAACCGGTCTTGAACAGAGTGTGATATCGATAGAATTGAGAAAGGATAAGAATGATGAGTGAAAATAAATTCAGATATGATGAGAATGTGGCGGTAGTTGAAACCACAAAAGGAAAAGTAAGAGGGTATGAGTATAATGATGTATGGTGTTTCAAGGGGATTCCCTATGCCAAGGCTAAAAGATTCCATGCACCGGAACCGGCAGATGCATGGGAAGATGTCTATGATGCGACTAATTACGGCTATGTATGTCCTCTGATGAGCCGGCCGATGCCGTTTGGAGAGTTGCAGACACCACACAGATACTGGATCGAAAATGAAAATTGTCTGAACCTGAATATCTGGACTCCTGCGACGAAACAGGAAAAACTGCCTGTAGTTGTCTGGCTGCATGGCGGTGGATTCACAGAAGGGTCTTCCATCGAACAGGTGGCTTACGACGGAGAGAATATGTGTAGATACGGAAATGTAGTGGCAGTATCTCTGAACCATAGAGTAAATCTATTGGGCTTCTGTGATCTGTCGGAATATGGGGAAGAATATAAGAATTCCGCCAATGCAGGTATGGATGATATTGTAGCAGCGTTACAGTGGATTCATGACAACATCGGAGCTTTTGGCGGTGATGCTGGAAATGTTACGATCTTCGGACAGTCCGGTGGAGGTGAGAAGGTGGCTGCACTTCTGCAGACGCCTGCAGCGGATGGATTGTATCATAAGGGAATGATTATGAGCGGTGTGCTGGATCCCGGACTGGAGGACAATAAGGGAAGCGGAAAAGACTTGATTACAGCGATGTTGAAGGAATTGCAGACCGAGGATGTGAAGGTGCTGGAGACCATAGACTATCAGAAACTGATTACGGTCTACAACAAAGTCAGCCCCGCATTGAAGGCACAGGGCAAGTATGTGGGACTGGTTCCGAATCCGAATGCCTATTATAAAGGGATGCCGATCGAGCATGGTTTCCGTGAAGAGACTGCGCAGATTCCGTTGATCGTAGGATGTGTATACGGCGAGATGGCGACTGCCATGAAAGCGGAAAACGTAAAGAAATATAAGGAAGAGAGGCTGCTTTCCAGAGAAGAACAGATAATAAAGCTCGAGGATTTGCTGGGTAGGGAAAAAGCAGATGAGGTGATTGCGGAATTCGAAACGGCGTATCCGGAGAGACCATTTGCGGATCTGCATTTTATTGATATGGTGTTCCGGTGTCCATCCAAGAAATTTATTGATCTGCGTAAGAAACTGAATCAAACAACGTATTCCTATATGTTTAACCAGAATTTCTCTTTGAACGGCGGAACCACCCCCTGGCACTGCTCAGACATTCCGTTTGTATTCCATAATACCGGTCTGATCCCGGTAACACAGATGAGTGGAATTACGCAAAATCTGGAAAAACAGATGTTTTCAAGCCTTATGGCATTTGCAAGAACAGGAAATCCGTCGAATGATACAATACCGGAGTGGCCTGCCTGCAATGATGAGAATGAAAATGTCATGATTTTTGATGAGCATACCAGAATGATCCCCAACAATGATCAGAAACTATTGGAAGTGCTGAAAACAAATTATGGACCTGTTTATGGACAGGAACTGAAGGGAATGATGGAAATGCTGTTTGGGGATAAATGGATGAAAATGTGGACGGAGAATGTATGATTCTGTAAAATAAAAATGCAATATGGAATTGATAAAGATATACTGAAATAGGAGATTACCATAAAATGACAAGCGAAAAGATCAGGGAAATCATAGGGCAGATGACATTGGAAGAAAAAGCAGCCATGTGTTCCGGTGCAGACTTCTGGCACACAGAGAGCTGTGAACGCCTGGGAATTCCTTCCAGCATGGTATCCGACGGTCCGCATGGTCTGAGAAAACAGAATGACAAGGCAGATCATCTGGGAGTAAATGAAAGCATTAAAGCGGTCTGTTTTCCGGCAGGATGTGGGACGGCAGCATCTTTTAATCGGGAGCTGTTATATCATATGGGGGAGACACTGGGAAATGAGTGCCAGGCAGAGGGAATCAGTGTACTCTTAGGACCGGCAGTGAACATTAAGCGTTCTCCACTGTGTGGACGTAATTTTGAATATTATTCCGAAGACCCGTTGGTAGCCAGTGAAATTTCCGGCGCTTTGATCCGTGGTGTGCAAAGCAGAAATGTGGGCACAAGTATCAAACATTTTCTGGCAAATAATCAGGAGACGCGTAGAATGTCTGTGGACGAACAGATTGATGAGAGAACTCTGAACGAAATCTATCTGGCGGCATTTGAAGGAGCTGTAAAGAAAGCGAAACCCTGGACAGTAATGTGTTCCTACAATAAGGTTAACGGTACCTATGTGGCAGCCAGTCGCAAATATCTGACAGAGACTCTACGGGATAAATGGGGCTTTGATGGTTATGTCATGAGCGACTGGGGGGCTGTCAATGACCGTGTGGCAGACCTGAAAGCAGGACTGGATCTGGAAATGCCGTCTTCGAATGGTACTAACGATCGCCTGATCGTAGAGGCGGTGCAAAACGGGACTTTGGAAGAGAATGTACTGAATATTGCAGTGGAGCGTATCCTGAATATCGTGTATCGTTATGCCGAACATAGAGACAATACGGCAGCATGGAAGCTGGACAAAGACCATGAAGCAGCCCGGTGCATAGCCGAGGAGACCATCGTTTTGTTGAAAAATGAAAAGATTCTGCCACTGGCAGAAGGAGAAGAGATTGCATTTATCGGAAAATATGCGAAAAAACCGCGCTATCAGGGAGGTGGAAGCTCACATATTAACAGTCATAAGGTTATAGGAGCTCTGGATGCGGCGGAGGCAGCAGGGAATACCCATATCCGCTACGCGCAGGGATTTGACGATGAGGAAGATAAAACCGATGAGAAGCTTTTAATGGAAGCAATTGAGACTGCGCGGAAAGCCAGGGCTGCAGTTATTTTCGCTGGGTTACCGGATTCCTTTGAGTCGGAAGGATTTGACCGGCAACACATGAGAATGCCGGACTGCCAGAATAAACTGATTGAACGGGTCGCAGAAGTCCAGCCAAATACGATTGTAGTATTGCACAACGGATCTCCTGTGGAAATGCCATGGGTGGATCGAGTAAAAGGAATTCTGGAGGCTTATCTGGGTGGTCAGGCAGTTGGCTGTGCAGAATATGATATTTTATTTGGAAAAGTTAATCCGAGTGCCAAACTGCCGGAGACTTTTCCCAGGAAACTGGAGGATAATCCTTCTTATTTATCAGGATTCGGTGAAGGAGATCATGTGGAATACAGGGAGGGAATATTTGTAGGATATCGGTATTATGAGAAAAAGAAAATGGATGTTCTCTTTCCCTTTGGCTATGGACTGTCCTACACCACATTTGCCTACAGTAATCTCCGGTTGGACAAGAAGCAGATGAAGGACACGGACAGCCTGACAGTATCGGTGGATGTGACAAATACCGGCAGTAGAACCGGAAAGGAAATTATACAGCTTTATGTGGCAGATAAAGAAAGTACTGTGATTCGTCCGGTAAAAGAACTTCGGGATTTTGCCAAGGTGGAATTGGCCCCCGGTGAAACGAAAACAGTGACCTTCCTTCTGGAAAAGAGGGCATTTGCCTGCTACGACGTACAGATTCATGACTGGCAGGTAGAGAGCGGAGAGTTTGACATTTTAGTAGGAGGTTCCTCCGCAGATATTGCACAACAGGCAACTGTATATGTAGAATCTACTGTAAAGATTCCGTTTGTCTATACAACAGATACTACGATGGGGGATATTATGAATTATCCGGAGGCATGGAAGGCTGTAAAAGAAAGTCTTGGCATCAAAACATCTGGACAGGACAATACAGATGAGGAGGATGGTGATGCAGCCCAAGAGGCAGTTGACGATGAGATGAATGCAGCTATGTTAAAATACATGCCACTGCGTGGAATGGTCAGCTTTGGCGATGCCGATATGAAAGATGTGCAGAAGCTTGTAGATCAACTGAATGCAATGGAACAGGACTAAAAATACAGAAAAATATTTATTGGGAGCATTACCATAATTTCTTTTATAGACAGAGTCTTTTATGCGGATCTGAATGGGGGGCAGACGTTTCCGACTGAAACCAGCAGCGGTCGTGATCTCAGCCAGAAGAGCGGAAACCACAGCAACATGGGACCAGGTGAATAAATATTTCGGTCTCATGCAGATGCCTATCGTAACTTCACAGTACTGGAACCTAGTACACGGAGCCTGCTTGAAAGATGTACGGCAGGATCTGGAAGGCTTGCAGACGATGAGGACTTTGGGGAACTTTGAAACCGGAAGGCGGAAAGGTTCCCCTTTCGTTGCTTTATACAATGATGCCAGGGCCAAAAGGTCTAAGCCCGCATGAGATTACTCATAGGTGGGTGAAAGACATTAGGACTCGCCCCGATATGAGCATCAAAGTCGGGGGCTTTTGACCCCGACATCATACAATAGGACTATTAACTATTCTCTAAAGTCATACTCATATTCATGAATGTAAATATTTGCTGCTGTTCTTTTGGAATGTATGAACAACTGATGTTTGAAAAGTTGCTTCAGTCGACAGGAAGAACTTTTTACACAATGATTACGCAGACTATAGGTGCAGTCATTAACATTGTGTTGGATCCGATTCTAATATTTGGATGGTTTGGAATGCCGGGAATGGGAGTAATGGGAGCAGCTATTGCAACAGTTTTTGGACAAATGGTGGCAGCAGTAATAGCGATTATATTTAATATGAGAAAAAATAAAGATATAAAATTTAAATTTGGAAGATTTAAACCGGAAAAAACAGTCATTTGGCAGATATATGCCATTGGTTTTCCGGCTATTATCATGCAGGCAATAGGGTCTGTTATGACATATGGCATGAATCATATTCTATTACGTTTTTCATTTACGGCAGTCGCAACATTTGGAGTGTATTATAAACTGCAAAGCTTTATTTTTATGCCGGTATTCGGACTTAGCAATGGAACGGTTCCGATTATATCTTATAATTATGGCGCCAGAAAAAGGACAGGCTTGTCAAAACCATACAGCTTAGTATAGTGTACGCGGTAGGAATAATGTTGATTGGAATTGACTGCCTTTTTTGTGCCATGGAATTGCAACACATCCGGGAAATGAAATGTTGGTTCAAAAGGTTGATTTTTTAAGTCAAAAATATATGATAGAGACACTGCTTCCGCAAATTAGTGATAATGGATCAATCACGATCATTTCCTCCATGGGATGTTACGGCTGGGAAAAAATATTTCCGAACGTACAAGAATTAAGAGGGTACAAAATAGCGCTGGGCTCATCCAGTAGAAATGCTAAGATTATTTTGAAAAAAGTGGCACTTGAAGAGGCATTTGATGCAATATCAGATGGTACCAATATCTCAAAATCAAAGCCGGATCCCGAAGTGTTTTTAAAGGCGGCAGAGTACCTTGATTTGCAACCGGAGGAATGTATTGTTGTAGAAGATGCCTATGCGGGTATTGATGCAGCAAAGGCTGGAAATATGCAGGCGGTAGGAACTGGTGATGCATATTCGTACGCCAAAGCAGATTACCACATTAAAAAAATTGAAGAGTTGCTAACAATTTTACCGTAAAATGTTTTAAAAGATATTCTATATTGAAAGATTCCACATTATAGAAATGTAGTGTAGAATCTTTTAAAATGAAAGAAATATGGGAGATAGAGCGGTATAATAAAAACTCTTGTAAAACCTTCCCGATTGTGCCAAACTGATAGCTGTGAGATGATAAATTTTGAAAAAAGAATTTCCGGATAAGGAGAGATCATGTCAGAGATATTATTAGGTTCCCATGTGGGAATGTCGGGAAAAGAGATGTTCTTAGGTTCTGTGAAGGAGGCGGCAGAGTACGGTGCCAATGCGCTGATGGTCTACACCGGGGCACCCCAGAACACGAGACGCAAGGAAATCGGAGAGCTGAGACTTGATGAGGGGCTTGCCTATGCTGAAAAAGCAGGCATCCGGGAGATCGTCATTCATGCTCCCTATATCATCAATTTAGGCAATATGGAAAAGCCGGAGATGTTTGATTTTGGTGTGGAATTCCTGGCAAAAGAAGTAAAAAGAGCCGCAGCCTTTCACAGTAAAGTGCTGGTACTGCACCCGGGTTCTTCCTTAAGCGCCGGGGTGGAAGCATCCGTGGAGCAGATCGCAAAGGGACTGAATCAGGTGCTTAACACAGACGACAGTGAGGTCAGGATTGCCCTGGAAACTATGGCGGGCAAGGGCAGCGAGGTCGGCAGAACCTTTGAGGAATTACAGATGATCTATGATAAAGTGGAACGGAAGGACAGACTGCGGATATGCTTTGATACCTGCCATGTAAACGATGCAGGATATGATCTGGTGAATGACTATGAGGGCGTGCTGGCGCAGTTTGACCGTGTGCTGGGACTGGACCAGATCGCGGTGATCCATGTGAACGACAGCCTGAATCCCTTAGGAGCCCATAAGGATCGCCATGCCAATATCGGACAGGGTACCATCGGCTATGAGACCCTGCACCGGATCGTCCATGATGGGCGGTTTGCCACTGTGCCGAAGATATTAGAGACACCTTGGCTGTGTGCGGAGGGGGAAACGAAGAAAACGATCCCGCCGTATAAACAGGAGATCGCATGGCTGTTGCAATAAAAAGAGAAAGGAAGGATAAAGAATGGCAAAATTAGTAGTATTTTATTCCAGAGCAGACGAAAATTATTTTGGCGGTCAGCACCGCTACATCAAAGTCGGCAATACCGAAAAAGCGGCAAAAACGATCGCACAGATCACCGGAGCGGATCTGTTTAAGATTGAGCAGAAGGTACCTTATGCGGCAGATTATAATACCTGCGTGGCAGAAGCCAGAAAGGATTTTCAGGAGAATGCCAGACCGGAGCTTTTGAATCTGCCCACAAATCTGAACGCTTATGATGAGATTTACTTAGGCTACCCTAATTACTGCGGCACCATGCCCATGGCAGTATACACATTCTTAGAGACCTATGATTTCTCAGGGAAGACCATTCATCCCTTCTGTACTCATGAAGGCAGTGGCCTGTCACATACCGAGGACGATATCCGTAAGACCGCAAAAGGCGCGATCGTGGAAGAGGGACTTGCCATCCACGGAAGTAGCGTGGATAATTCCAAGAGCCTGATCGAAGGCTGGCTGTAGAAGCTGATAACTTGAGAGTTAATTAAGAAATGCTATCGAATCCCCGTAGCCCGCATTGGGGCTAAGAACCGCAGGCCCGTGCGTGCTTTAGCACGATTCGCTTACGGACGCAGACCGTAGCGGTACATAAGCGAGGACAATACCCTCGCAATGCGTCCCTTGGGACGCTATGGTACCGACGGCTGCTTAGAGTCTGCTTGTCCTTACCCCAACTGCAGGCTACTGGTTTCCTCTAAAACGGCCTTAAACTAATGAAAATGGTGGAAATTGAATAGAAAAAAGTTCTATAGAAGAAGCAATTCCTCTGTTTTAGATCTTTTCTGCAATTATGGAGGAAATTATTTGCTCCCAAAACATTAATTCCACTATTTTCTGTTATTCAATGGATTTTAGCGGAATCAGTAAACAGAACGCCCACGGCGGATGGAATGTCCTTCCGAAGATGTTTGTCGGGAGGTGGTGATATTTTCTCGAAAAGTGTTGAAAGACAGGGTGGAGCGAACAGGACGTTCGCGACAGGCGGACGTTGCCATGGATGGCAACTGGAGCCGTGCCCGTACGGATTAGAACCGCTACTCACTTTTCGTTAGGAAATTCCCACCGGGAGACCTCACATCGAGGAAGGACATTCCGTTCGCCGTGGGTATTCGTGGGGGTTACGGCAACCCTACGTTACGAGCCATGCACCCAATTCATAAATGTGTCGCAAAGGGCGCTCCACATTTATTTCATTGACGGCTGTCGCCGTATAAAGTCAAAAACAAAAACAGCGACTTGTGAGCAAGCTCCCAGATCGCTGTTTTCGTTTTGACTTTGCATGGCTCGTAACTCTCAATTTAATATTTCTTCCAGCAGGACGGCAGCAGGATCACGAGCATGGGGAAGAGCTCCAGTCTTCCAGCCAGCATATCGAACATCAGCACGCATTTGGACAGGGGACTGAACAAAGCGAAATTCTGGGTGGGACCGACTAATTCCAGACCAGGACCGATATTGTTCAGGGTGGCCAGTACTGCGGTAAAGTTTGTGCTCAGGTCATATTCGTCCAGACAGACGATCAGCAGGGAAACGAAGAGTACGATAAAATAAGCCGTCATATAGACATTGGTGGAACGAAGCGTCTCGTGGGACAGATTGTGTCCGTCCATCTTGATCTTTTTCACCATCCGGGGATGGATCATCATGGACAGCTCCTTGCGGATTGCCTTGAAGAGGATCAGTACACGGGATACCTTTATACCGCCGCCGGTACTGCCGGCACAGGCGCCGATCATCATCAGAAGCAGAAGGATCGTCTTCGACAACTGCGGCCACATATTGAAATCCGTGGTGGCAAATCCGGTGGTGGTGATGATCGTTCCCACCTGGAAAAAGGAGTGTCGCAGTGTCTCTCCCAAAGTTGCATAGAGCGGGCGGATATTCCAGGCGATCGTCAGAGCACTGGCGAAAATGATCAAAAAATACCAACGAACTTCTTCGAAGGAAAAAGCTTCCTTAAACTGCTTTCTTAACAGACAGAAATATACCGTATAATTGACACCGCTTAAGATCATAAGTACCGTTACTGCATTCTGTATCAGTGGAGAGTAACCGCCGATACTGCTGTTCTTGACACCGAAACCACCGGTGCCGACACTGCCGAAGGTCGTACACAGGGAATCAAACATCGGCATACCGCACAGGCATAGCATGATCACACCAAAAACAGTGATCGCCATATAAAGTCCATAGAGGATTTTCGCAGTATCCCGGACTCTCGGTACCAGCTTGCTGACGGAAGGACCGGGGCTCTCCGCACGCATCAGGTTCATGGTGGAGCCACCCATCATCGGCAGGATCGCCATAATAAATACAAATACGCCCATACCGCCGATCCAGTGAGTGAAGCTGCGCCAGAACAGGCTGGCATAGCTGAGTGCTTCCACATCGGACAGGATACTGGACCCTGTGGTTGTAAAGCCGGAGATCGTTTCGAAGAGAGCATCAATATAAAAAGGGATCTCTCCGGTGAGAACGAAGGGAATAGCACCGAAAACAGACATGACAAACCATCCCAGGGCAACGGCGGTGAAGCCTTCCCTGACGTACAATTCCTTAAAACGTCCTGTGTGCCTGAAACTTAACAATTTTCCCAAAATGAAACAAATAGCTGCAGTCACCAGATAGATCAGTGCCACATGATATTCTCCGTAGATCATACCAACGATCCAGGGAAGCAGTAAGAATAAAGCCTCAAATTGTAAAATAAATCCGATAATAAAACTCAATATCGCAAAATTCATGATAATTACCCTTCAATAATATCTTTAATATCATTCAGCCGTGCATGTGTCAGTACTACGACCACATAATCACCTACATGCAGTTCATCCTGACCACCGGGGATAATAGCCTGTCCTCCGCGGACAATGGAACAGACCAGGATATTTTTCCGGATGTGCAGACGGTTCAGAGGCACATTGGTAACGGCAGAATCCTCTTTGATGTAGAATTCCAGCGCCTCCGCATGACCGTCCTCCAGCTTATACAGATTTTCCACATTACTGTTGAGAGATTCGTTCATGGATCGTGCATATTTAATGATCATATCTGCAGTCACCAGGCGTGGATAGGAGATCGTATCCAGCTTGATATCACTTAAGACCCCACTGAAGTTGATACGGTTGATCTTGGTGACTACCTTTGCATGGGAAGTCCGTTTCGCATACAGTGACAGGAGGATATTTTCCTCATCCAGTCCGGTCAGTGCAGCAAAAGCATCCACGTTCTCCAGTCCCTCCTGTATCAGAAGACGTTCATCCGTACCGTCGCCGCAGATGATGGAAGCCTTGGGAAACAGCTCACTCAGATGCTCACAGCGGGCGGGATCCTGATCGATGATCTTGGTATGGATGCCGACTTCTAAAAGTCTTCTTGCCAGATAATAAGCAATGGTGCCGCCACCGACGATCATGGCAGTACGTGCCCTGCCGGCGCCGATACCGATCTTTTTGAAGAAATCATTTGCCTTGGGAGGAGTGGACACAATAGCAACCACATCGCCTTCCCGGAAGACAAAATCACCCCGGGGGATCAGCACCTGATCATCTCTGGTGACCATACATACCAGTACATCACATTTTAAGGTGGTACGGATGTGGATCAGTTCATAATTATTTAAGAGACAGTCATGGGTCACGCGGAAATGCAGAAGCTCGATCCTTCCCTTGGAAAAAGTATCGATCTTAACTGCGGAAGGAAACTGGAAGATCCGGGCGATCTCTGCTGCGCTGGACAGCTCCGGGTTGATGATCATGGCAAGCCCCAGTTCTTCCCGCAGAAAAGCAATCTCATTATTGTAGATAGGATTGCGGACACGGGCGATGGTCTTACAATGTCCAGCCTTTTTCGCAATGACACAGCACAGAAGGTTCTGCTCATCGGATCCGGTCACGGCGATCAGCAGATCAGCATGGTCAATGCCGGCCTCGGACAATGTCTGGAAACTGACGCCATTTCCTACGATGCCCATGGCATCCAGATCATCCGTGATGGAGTTCACTTTTTCCTCATTTGTATCAATTACGGTGATATTGTGGTTTTCACCGCCCAATTGTTCTACCAGGGTGTAGCCTACTTTGCCGCAGCCCACAATGATAATGTTCATAAATATCCTCCAAAATAAAATTCATAAAAACAGATAATGTTTAGGTATTATAGCACACAATAGAAAAAAAGAGAAGAATGGAAGGAATATCTTGTCCACGGAAACATATATTGAACTATTCAGAAGCATGAAACCCAGAAGAAACAGGGAATTAAGAAATATCAGCCGAATACGGGAAAAACTCCGGTGAGTTACGGGAGGTGGAACATGGACAGCCTGCTGCGGATATTTCCACAAAAGAGAAGAGATTTCTGGAAGGAAACAGCAGAGAAAGGACAAGAGGTGTGTGAGATCAGGCTTAGGGTGGACAGACCGGTGGTCGTTGAGACAAAGCGAAGAGAGTTGTTCCTGAATCATCGCGGACAATGGCAGGAGAATCCCTGCGGTGCATATTCCGTAGAGGAAGCAGAGATCCGGGAGCTGATCGCATATCTGTGTCAGGATTCCCTATATGCTTATGCGGACGAGATCCGGCAGGGCTTCCTGACGGTGGAAGGAGGACATAGGATCGGTCTGTGTGGACAGGCTGTGCTGGAAAATGAAAGCAGACTGCGGACACTGAAAAATATTTCTTTTGTAAATATCCGTGTGTCGCATGAGGTCAAAGGGGCTGCAGATAAAATACTTCCACAGTTATATCGAGGCGGTCGGTTTCAAAATACACTGATCGTATCACCACCGGGATTCGGCAAGACAACACTGCTCAGGGATCTGATCCGGCAGCTGTCCGATGGCAATGCTTATGGACCGGGACTTAGGGTAGGCGTGGTAGATGAGCGTTCAGAGCTGGCAGGTGCTTACCGGGGAAGACCTCAAAATGATCTGGGAATGCGGACGGATGTTCTGGATGCCTGCCCCAAGGCTTTGGGAATGCTTCTATTGTTACGCTCCATGTCTCCGCAGGTCATTGCGGTGGACGAACTGGGAGAAGATGCGGATATTCGTGCATTACATAAGGCAGCTGCCTGTGGCTGTCGTCTGCTGGCCACGATACACGGAACGGATGAGAAGGATGCGGCCAGACGTCTTGGAATCGATGAGATCTGTCGGATGTTTGACAGGATCGTGATCTTAAAGGGAAGGGGACTGATGGAATGCAGATGCTTGGAGGGGGACTGATCCTCATCGGCTGTCTGGGCCTGGGACTGTGGTATAGGCAGCAGATGGTGTTGAGACTTCATTTTACCAGGGAGTTAATCTGCATTTTAGAGCAGTGGATCAGCGAGATCCGCTACAACAGATCCTCACTTCCGGAATGCTGCCGGCAGATCGGCAGACAGCGCAAGGACTGCCTGGGAGAGATCTGCGACAGTGTCTACCGTGAATATGCAGCTTCGGAGGCTGCCGGTTTTTTAGAATTTGCGCAGGAGAGCTTCCGACGCAGGCTAAAGCCCCTGCCCCTGAAAAAAGAGGATATCGAGCAGTTTCTGCTTTTTGTGGGAAACGAGGGTTATGCGGATGAAGCCATGCAGATCCGGGCAATGGAACTGTCCAGACAGAGGCTGGAACAGACCGCAGAGACGCAACAGCGGGAGCTGATACAGAAATGCAGACTTTCGGTAGGGCTGGGGGCGATGAGCGGATTGCTTTTGTTGATACTGTTAGTCTGACACGGATCAAAGGATAACAGAGAGAAGAGAAAAGGACGGGGAAAGATGGGAATAGGACTGATCTTTAAAATCGCAGCGGTAGGGATCCTTGTAACAATACTCAGCCAGGTCTTAAAACACAGCGGCAGGGAGGAACATGCCTTTCTGATCAGTCTGGCGGGGCTGATTCTGGTACTTAGCTGGATCGTTCCTTATATCTACGATCTGTTTGATACCGTGCAGACTCTGTTTTCGTTTTAGGAGGGAAAATGGCAGAGATCATTAAGATAGCATTACTGGGTATTACAGGGGTACTGTTTGCCGTACAATTCAGGCAGCAGCGTCCGGAATACGCGCTGCTCATTGGATTTTCCTTAAGTGTACTGGTGTTCTCTTATGTGCTGGGCCTGGCGGGAAGTTTGTTGGATGAGTTCTTAGGTCTGCAGCAATATTTAGGAGAGACACAAGGGTATCTTGGTATTTTAATGAAAGTAGTGGGGATTACCTATCTGTGTGAGTTCAGCGCCGGTATGTGTAAGGATGCCGGGTTCGCGGCAGTATCGGATCAGATTGAGATCCTGGGAAAATTATCGGTGCTGTTTGCCGGGCTGCCGATTTTACTTGCGGTGATCCGGCAGATCTACGGCATCCTGTAGGAGCGGTTATGCAGATGGACATGATGTGGCAGGAATACGGCATGGATGAGCTGGAGAAGGGAATGCAGCAGCTGTTTCCCGACTTTCGGATATCAGCGGCGCAACTGCTTGGACAGTTATTACAGGGGGATGTACTGGGAGCGGCAGGGACCCTTGTGCAGGAAGTGATGCGGGGAATGGGGACTTATGTCTCCGGCATAAAAAATATACTGATCTGGCTGATCGTGTTGGGAATCCTGTCTGCGTTGCTGATTCATTTCGTTGAGGTTTTCGACAAACATCAGATCGCGGACTTAAGCTTTTATTTTATTTATCTGCTGATGGGAGTGATTCTGCTGCAATGTTTTTTTGATGTGCTGCAGACGGCGAGAGACATCATGGAAAATATCATACTGTTTGTTAAACTGATGGTGCCCACCTATCTGCTGGCGGTGGGAGTGGCTTCGGGTCCCACTACGGTAGGTGCCGGATATCAGTTGATGCTATTATTGATCTATGGAACGGAGAAAATATTATTGGGAGTGGTATTACCTCTGATCTACAGCTACAGTCTGCTGAATCTGATCAACGGGATCTGGGTGGAGGAGAAGCTGGCGCTTCTGACAGACCTGCTGGAAAAGGCGATCGGCTGGATACTGAAGGCGTCCTTGGGAGTGGTCACGGGGATCAGCGTGTTCCAGTCACTGATCACACCGGTATTAGATTCTGTGAAGACTTCCGCAGTGGAAAAAGCACTTTCCGCACTGCCGGGGATCGGAAATGCGGCAGATGGGATTTTAGAGCTGGCGGTGGGCTCTGCAGTGGTGATCCGCAACAGTATCGGTGTGCTTCTGTTACTGTTGTTAATTGCGGCATGTGCCGTTCCCCTGTTACAGATTCTGCTTACTGCGGTTTTCATCAAAGGTGCGGCAGCTTTTATAGGAATCGTCAGTGATAAGCGAGTGACCAATTGTACGGATCGTATGGGCAATGCCGGGATGTTATTGTTCCGCACTGCGGGGACGGCGATGCTTCTGTTTTTGATCACACTGGCACTTTTGGCAACGGGAAGTAAAGGGGGGTGAGCAGATGCAGTGGTTATACCGGGTCGTGGGACAGGCGGGGATTTTTCTGATCTGTGCCCAGACAATCGTTCATTTCAGACCAAAGGAAGCTTATGAGAAATATTTAAAGCTCTTACTGTCCGTGATGCTTTTGACCCAGCTGCTGCAGCCGGTTCTGAGTGTTTTCGGCGGGGGCACGGATCAAAATGCACAGGCACAGGTGGAGGAATTTACAGAAGAACTGCAGTCAGTACTGAACCGGGCTTCTGAGCGGGCAAAACAGTCGCAGGAAGACATCGGGAATACGGCAGCTGCCGTGGTGCAGGAAGCAGAGGAAGCTCCGGAGGGAAAGCCCACGGAACAAAAGAAAATGAGTACGGAAAATGCAGAAGATGACGGGATCTATGTGGAAATTCCACAGGTCAGGCTGGAATGATGGAGAAGTCCGGCGGAATTCATGGAAAACCACGGGGAAAAGGATCTAAGTCAGGGAAAAAGAAAAAGAGGTGAGAAACAGTGGGAGAATTCTGGGAAAAGATTACAGGCAGCATAAGTGCAGGCAGTTCTGCACCACCGAAATGGTTCCGTCGGGATAATCTGCTGATTTTGGTGCTGTTGGGCGTTCTTTTGTTTATCATCGCTCTTCCGGTGAAAAAAGAAGATCCTGCGGCGACGGATACAGGCACGGAGATCACAGAGCAGTACAATGCCGGAATTTTAACGTCCTCCGGACAGCAGAATGTGGCACAGCAGGATACGGTGTATGTCGGGACACAGGCAGTGACGGCAGGCAGTATGGAAGAATATGCTGCCTATCTGGAAGAAAAATTGAAAAAAATGCTGGAATCCGTTCGGGGGGTGGGAGAGGTGGAGGTCATGATCACGCTGGAATCCTCGGAGGAAAGAATCGTGGAGAAAGACATGACCGCAGAACGCTCCCAGACAGAGGAACAGGATTCCGCGGGAGGAACCCGTACCGTGAGTTCATCAAACACCGGATATCAGACGGTGTATCAGGAGGGCAGTCAGGGCTCCCCTTTTGTAGTGAAGACGATCACCCCCAAAGTGGAAGGGGTTCTGGTGGTGGCGGAAGGAGCCGGAAAGGGCAATATGACCGGCGAGATTACGCAGGTCGTCCAGGCACTTTTTGGCGTGGAAGCCCACAAAGTCAAGGTGCTGGAAAAATAAACCGCAGGAAACATATCCGTCAGGGCGGGTACATACAATAGAGTATAAAATCAAGAAGGCAGATACAGGCCTTTGGAAAAGGGGAACGCAGTGAAAAACTTAATTAAGAAAAATCAGCTTATGATTACCGCACTTGCCATTATGATAGCCATTGCAGGTTATCTGCAATTTGCGGGGACCAACCTGGAAAAGGAGTATCTGACGTCGGACAATACAGAAGATCTCAGTGCAGTGGATTCTACGGATATTGTCACAGATATAGAAAGCCTGGATTCGGATGTGGAGATCGTCATGGAGGATTATCTGGATGAGGATATGCAGGTGGCGGAGGCAACACCGGACGAGGGGGAGATCCCTGGCGAGGCGGTACTGACCGGAACCAACGCAGTGGAGGTGTTGTCCGCGGCGAGACTGTCCAAGGAACAGACCAGAGCCCGGAACAAAGAGACTTTGCTGGAGATCATAAATAGTACGGAGCTTAGCGATGCCCAGAAGCAGGAAGCAGTGGATAGTATGGTACATATGACGGAGATTGCCGAAAAAGAAGCCGCGGCGGAGGTGCTGCTGCAGGCGAAGGGATTTAGTGAAGCGGTGGTCAGCATCAACGGGGATGCTGTGGATGTCGTGGTCAATGCAGCGGAACTGTCCGATGTACAGCGGGCACAGATCGAAGACATTGTAAAAAGAAAGACGGATATCGCGGCGGAAAATATCGTTATCAGCACCATTACACAGTGATATTTTTGTGTACATGAGAAAGAATATATGTTATGATACCAAGGGTTACAAGCTAAAAGGCTACGCAAGCTTGCTTGCAGGAGCCTTTCTGGCTTAGGAACCCATACCACATGATCAGGCAGCCATTTTCGAAGAAAATGTGCGGATGAGGAATATATATATGAAGAGAGTCTTTTTAATTGTACTGGACAGCTTCGGTATCGGTGAAATGCCGGATGCCGGAGCTTACGGTGATATCCATGTGAATACTTTAAGAAGTGTATCCAAAAGTTCCTATTTCCATATGGAGCATATGAGAGACCTGGGGCTGTTTAACATCGACGGTGTGGAAGTCGGAGAGAAGACAACGCATCCCATGGCAGCTTATGCCCGTATGACAGAGCGTTCCCGTGGAAAGGATACTACCATCGGACACTGGGAGATCGCAGGTATTTATTCTCCCAAGCCCCTGCCCACCTATCCGGACGGATTTCCCGAGGAGGTACTGGAGGAGTTCCGTATCCGTACCGGCAGAGATGTTCTGTGCAACAAGCCTTACTCCGGCACACAGGTCATTGCAGATTACGGGGACGAGCATGTGCGCACCGGCAAATTGATCGTATATACTTCTGCGGACAGTGTGTTCCAGATCGCCGCGCATGAGGATGTGGTTCCCGTGGAACAGTTATATGACTATTGTCGTATTGCCAGACAGATCCTGCAGGGAGAGCACGGTGTGGGGCGTGTCATTGCCAGACCTTTCATTGGTGAGAGCGGACATTATACCCGTACCCCCAGAAGACATGATTTTTCCCTGTTGCCTCCCGAAGTTACCATGTTAGACCAACTGAAGGCTGCCGGCAGGGATGTTATTGCTGTGGGCAAGATTCAGGATATTTTCGTAGGCAGGGGAATTACCGAGCATGTATACACTTCCGGTAATGCGGAAGGTATCGAGCGGACTCTGGAATATCTGGATAAGGATTTTGAAGGACTCTGCTTTATTAATTTAGTAGATTACGATATGCTCTACGGTCACAGGAGAGATGTGGACGGCTATGCGAAGGCACTGGCTTATTTTGATGATAAGTTGCCGGAGATTCAGGCGCATATGAAGCCGGAGGACATTCTCATGATCACAGCAGATCACGGCTGTGATCCCGCCTATAAGGCCACCACGGATCACACTAGGGAATATACACCGTTTATTATGTACGGTGCCCCCGTGACACCGGGCAGCCGCGGAACGAGATCGACCTTTTCCGATATCGGAGCTACGGTACTGGATTACTTCGGAATCATCCCGGAATTTGAAGGGGACTCTGTATTAAAGGCAGACCCGTCATAGAAAGCAGATTACCGGAAGCTGCGAAAATAGATTTTAAGATATATTTGGAGGATTATAGTAGTGAGTAACAATTATACAGAAGAGATCAACCGCCGTCGTACTTTCGCCATTATCTCTCACCCGGATGCCGGTAAGACGACCCTGACCGAGAAGTTCCTGCTCTACGGAGGAGCCATCAACCTGGCGGGAAGCGTAAAAGGTAAGGCAACAGCGAGACATGCGGTGTCTGACTGGATGCAGATCGAGAAGGACAGAGGTATTTCCGTAACCTCTTCCGTGCTGCAGTTTGAATATGACGGTTATTGTATCAATATTCTGGATACTCCGGGACATCAGGATTTCTCCGAGGATACCTACCGTACCCTGATGGCAGCAGATTCCGCAGTCATGGTCATCGATGCATCCAAGGGCGTCGAGGCACAGACGAGAAAGCTGTTTAAAGTCTGTGTCATGCGTAAGATCCCCATTTTCACTTTTATCAATAAGATGGACCGTGAAGCCAGAGATACCTTTGAACTGTTAGACGACATCGAGAAGGAGCTGGGTATTGCCACCTGCCCCATCAACTGGCCTATTGGCTCAGGTAAGGCATTCCAGGGTGTCTACGACCGTGAGAAAAAGTGTGTGATCGCTTATTCCGATACCGAGAAGGGAACGAAGGAAGGAACATCCACCGAGATCCCCATTCAAGATGAAGAGCATCTGAAGGAATTGATCGGAGAGGAGGCAGCGGACAAGCTGTTAGGTGAGGTGGAACTGTTGGACGGCGCCAGTGCAGAGTTTGATCTGGACGAAGTACAGAAGGGTAACCTGACCCCGGTATGCTTCGGATCTGCATTGACCAACTTCGGTGTGGAGATCTTCTTAAAGCACTTTCTGAATATGACCACCACACCACTGCCCAGAAAAGCGGACATCGGCATGATCAATCCTACGGAGCATGAGTTCAGCGCTTTTGTATTCAAGATTCAGGCGAATATGAACAAGGCACACAGAGACCGTATCGCATTTATGCGTATCTGCTCCGGCAAATTCGATGCAAATATGGAAGTACGTCATGTGCAGGGCAATAAGGTGATGAGATTATCCCAGCCCCAGCAGATTATGGCGGACGAACGTAAGATATTAAATGAGGCTTATGCCGGAGATATTATTGGTGTGTTCGACCCCGGTATTTTCTCCATTGGAGATACCCTGTGTATGCCCAAGGAGAAGTTCCGGTACGAGGGTATTCCTACCTTCGCACCCGAGCATTTCGCCAGAGTGCGCCAGGTAGATACCATGAAGAGAAAACAGTTTGTTAAGGGCGTGGAGCAGATTGCCCAGGAAGGTGCCATTCAGATATTCCAGGAGTTCAATACCGGTCTGGAAGAGATCATCGTCGGCGTAGTTGGTGTACTGCAGTTCGATGTATTGAAGTACCGCCTGGAGAACGAATATAACGTGGAGATCCGTCTGGAAAACCTGCCTTATGAGCACATCCGCTGGATCGAGAACAAGGACGAGATTGACCTTGCCAAATTGTCCGGAACTTCCGATATGAAGAAGGTTAAGGACATGAAAGGGAATCCTTTGCTCCTGTTCGTTAATTCCTGGAGCATCGGCATGACCCTGGATCGTAATAAAGGACTGGTGCTGACGGAGTTCGGACGCAACTGATACCGGAAATATACCTGAGAGAACGAGATAACACATGTGCAGGGGATAGAATGCGGGAAATGTTTCAGGCAAGATTTAAAAAATTATATATCGCACTTTTCATGCTGCTGTTTTTGACGGGATGCTCCTCAGAGGAGATCCTGTCGGAAGTGCCGCAGACCATTGTACTGCCCGTAGAGGAGATCGACAGTCTGCCCGGACAGGAAGCGGAGGAGACGACCGCAGAAAGCGATAATACAGAGAGCTGTTCCCTCTTAGAGGAGGGAGGCTCTCGTTTTGCATACGAGAGTCTGGACGCACAGGAACAGATCTGGTACGGAGAGATCGAGCAGGCCCTGGGAGAGATGACAGATACGGTAAAACTGTCCACAGAGCCCATCGAACAGGGACTGGACGAGCAGGATATCGACCGGATCTTCCAGTGCGTGCTGATCGATCATCCCGAGATCTTTTATACTACGGGATACACCTACACCAAATATTCCAGAGGGGACCGGACGGTAGGAATCGATTTTGCCGGGACCTATTCGCTGCCTGGGGAAGAAGCAGTAAGAAAGGCAGAAGAAATCCGTGAGAGGGCATCGGAATGGCTTTCAGATATCCAGCCGGATGCATCGGAATATGATAAAGTAAAAGCAGTCTATGAGAAAATCATATTTTCCACGGATTATGATCTGAATGCTTCGGACAATCAGAACATTGCCTCGGTATTTTTAGGAAATTCTTCGGTCTGCCAGGGATATGCCAAAGCAACACAGTATCTGTTGAACCATCTGGGAGTGATGTGCACGCTGGTACAGGGAACGGTGGACACCGGGGAGGCGCATGCATGGAATCTGGTGCGGGTGGACGGTGACTATTATTATGTGGATACGACCTGGGGAGATGCCTCCTATCGAATGGAGGATGGCAGTGGGAAGGAAGAATTACCGGAGATCAATTATGATTATCTGTGTGTGACCACGCAGGAGCTGCTTCGCACCCACCGCATCGAAAGTGTGGTAGCCATGCCGGAATGCACTGCCACGCAGGCAAATTATTATGTCAGGGAAGGCGTATATTTTACGTCATATGATGCAGAACAGATGCAGAGCATCTTCGACAGGGCATGGGAGAGCGGCAGGACGGAGATCACATTAAAATGCGCAGATGAGGAATGCTACCGGGAGATCTGCAGGGTGCTGATCGATGAGCAGGAGATCTTTTCCTATATGCCGGGAAACAGCAGTACCATTGCTTATGCGCAGAATGGCAAACAATTATCCTTGACTTTTTGGGTGACAAATGAATAAGGATTTGGTATACTGTAACTAATTAGTTATTATTAGGAGGATCAGCTATCATGGAAAAAGAAATAGATAAGAAGAACCTGGTATTAAAGGAAGATGAGAGCATCGGTACGGTACAGATCGCAGATGATGTAGTAGCAATGATCGCATCCCTGGCAGCTACGGAAGTAGACGGTGTCAGCGCCATGGCAGGCAATATCACCAACGAACTCATGAGCAAGGTAGGTGTGAAGAATCTTACCAAGGGCGTCAAGGTGGAAGTACAGGGCAAGAATGTGACCGTGGATCTGGCAGTGACCATGGAGTACGACTACAATATCCCCACCACCTGCCAGGCAGTACAGCAGAAGGTGAAGAATGCCATCGAGTATATGACAGGACTGACCTGCTCAGATGTAAACATCCGCATTGCCGGTGTGAACATGAAGAAGGACAAATAAGAGGAATTACAGGAAGATATTATGGGAAGACACGAGCAGAGAGAACAGGTTTTCAAACTTTTATACCGTGTGGAGTTTCATGCACCGGAAGATATGCCGGAACAGATCGCATTGTTCCGCGAGAACAATGAGGAAGTTCCTTCCTGGCAGGATGCGGATGCCATCGCAGCCCGTTTCGAGAAGATAAAGGACAAGATCCCGGAACTGGATAAGCTGTTAAATGAGAATACCGAAGGCTGGGATACCACCCGTGTGGGAAAGGTGGAACTCGCAGTGTTACGTTTGGGTGCGTATGAACTGCGCTATGATGACGATATCCCGGACGGGGTAGCAATCAACGAGGCAGTGGAGATCGCCAAAAAATACGGACAGGAGAGCTCCGGCGGATTCGTCAATGCAATCCTTGCCAAGATCATGAAATCCGGTGAGTAGGATACAGAATGTAATCAGCGTAAGACAACTGAATACGTACATTAAAAATATGTTCACGCAGGATTACTTTTTACAGACGGTGTTTGTAAAAGGCGAGGTAAGCAACTGTAAATACCATCCCTCTGGACATATTTATTTTACGTTAAAGGATTCTGCCAGTGCCCTGAACTGTATTATGTTCGCGGGAGACCGCAGGGGCCTTTCGTTTCGGCTGACGGAAGGGCAGCAGGTGATCGCGAAGGGATCCGTGAGCGTATTTGAGCGTGACGGCAGATACCAGCTGTATGTAAAGGAAGTAACTTTAGACGGTGCCGGTGCCCTATATGAAAAGTATGAACAGTTAAAACGGGAGCTGGCGGAAGAGGGAATGTTTGCCCCGGAGTATAAGCAGCCGATTCCGAAGTACATTCATACCCTTGGAGTGGTGACGGCGGATACCGGCGCGGCGGTGCGGGATATCATACAGATCGCCACCAGACGTAATCCTTACGTACAGATCATATTATATCCGGCACTGGTACAGGGAGCTTCGGCAGCTCCTTCCATTGTGAATGGGATCCGGGCACTGGAGAGACAGGGCGTGGATGTCATGATCGTGGGACGCGGCGGTGGATCCATAGAGGATTTGTGGGCGTTTAATGAGAGAATGGTAGCACAGGCGGTATTTGACTGTACTGTGCCTATTATCTCGGCGGTAGGACATGAGACCGATACCACGATCATTGATTATGTATCGGATCTGCGGGCACCGACACCGTCGGCAGCGGCAGAACTGGCGGTGACGGCAGTAAGCGACATCGATCAGGAGATACTGAACGGACAGGAGAGGCTGTACCGGCAGATGGACCGGGTATTGCGGCGCAAGAAGCAGCAGGCGGAACAGATGGAGATGCGCTTGAAATATTTAAGCCCGGCCAACCGCATCCGTGAGAAGAGGACTTACAGCATACAGCTGGAAGAACGGTTAGAGAACCGGATGCAGACGATCCTGCGGGACCGCAGACACACCCTGGCACTTTATATTGAGCGGATGAAGGCGGTCTCGCCGTTAGAGAAGTTGAACAGTGGCTACTCTTATGTGGAAGCTGCGGATGGGAAAACTATCCGTTCTGTGACACAGGTGCGTGAAGGTGACAGCCTGAGGATCCGGGTAAGTGATGGCATGATCGATGCCAAAGTGGAACAGGTGCAGCAGGGCGAGAGATTCACCGTGTGATCCAAGGAAGAGGACCATGGACGGAGGTATTAAATATTGGCAGGAAAAAAGAAAACAGAAGAACAGGAACAACGCAGTCTGGAAGAGAATTTTTCCGAACTGGAGGAGCTGCTTGAACAGCTGGAAGCAGAGGATATTTCTCTGGAGGATGCGTTTACGGCATACAGTAAGGGGATGAATGTTCTGAAACAATGCAATGAACAGATCGACCGGGTGGAGAAGCAGGTCATGAAGCTGAACGAAGAGGGAGCACTGGAGCCTCTGGATCCACAGTAAAGATACCGGCAGGAAGAGGAAGGACGGCATTGACATGGAAGAAACGATATTCAGACAGGAATTACAGAAGAGAACGGCAGCCATTGAGGAACTGCTGAAGGAATATCTTCCGGCGGAGGAAGGATATCAGAAGACAGTCATAGAAGCTATGAATTACAGTCTCATGGCGGGAGGAAAAAGACTGCGTCCCATGCTGATGCAGGAGACTTACCGGATGCTCGGCGGCAGGGATGATATCATTGAACCTTTCATGGCAGCGATCGAGATGATCCATACATATTCGCTTGTGCACGATGACCTTCCGGCTATGGACAATGACGAATACCGCAGAGGACGCAAGACCACCTGGTCTGTATACGGCGATGGTATGGGAGTGTTAGCGGGTGACGGACTGCTCAATTATGCCTTTGAGACTGCATTCCGAGCTTTTCCGGCATATGCCGTGGGAAAACTGGTGGATGAGAACTATCCGAGAGTAGCTGCGGCACTGAATATTTTAGCCCGTAAGGCGGGAATCTACGGCATGATCGGCGGACAGAACGCAGACATTGAGGCAGAGGAACAGACGACGCCCCTGACTACGGAGCAGATCCTTTTTATTCATGCCAACAAAACAGCAGCCCTGATCCAGTCGGCAATGACCATCGGCGCCACCCTGGCAGGTGCCACGGACGAGGAGATCGCGGCACTGGAGCTGTGTGCCTACAATGTCGGCATTGCATTTCAGATCCAGGACGATATCCTGGATGTGATAGGTGACAGCAAGGAGCTTGGTAAAGCCACCGGCAGCGATGCACAGAATCATAAGCAGACCTATGTGACATTACACGGACTGGAGGAATCCGGCAGGGAAGTGGAACGGCTTACCGAGGAAGCGGTAGCGGTTTTGGATGGTTTCTCGGGAGAACATGAATTCCTGAAGGAACTGTTACTGCATCTGGTCCACAGAACAAAATAGCAGAGGAAAAGCGAATGTTACTGGATAAAATCGAAAAAGCAAATGATATTAAAAAGATAGATAAATCGGACTACGGGGAACTGGCGGAGGAGATCCGGCAGTTCCTGATCGAGAAGATCAGTGTTACCGGAGGACACTTAGGCTCCAACTTAGGAGCGGTGGAACTGACCATGGCACTGCATCTGGCACTGAATCTCCCGGAGGACAAGATCATCTGGGATGTAGGTCACCAGTCTTATACCCACAAAATATTAACGGGCCGCAAGGACGGCTTCGATGTCTTACGCCAGTTCCATGGCATGAGTGGGTTCCCCAAGAGAAAAGAAAGCAACTTTGATGCATTTGATACCGGACACAGTTCCACATCCATATCCGCAGGGCTGGGACTGGTGAAGGCGAGAGATCTCAAAGGGGAAAAGTCTACCATTGTATCCGTGATCGGAGACGGTTCTCTCACCGGAGGCATGGCGTACGAAGCATTGAATAACGCAGCCAAGCTGGAGACCAATTTTATCGTTATCCTCAATGATAACAATATGTCCATCTCTGAAAATGTAGGAGGCGTATCCAAATATCTGAATAATATCCGTACGGCAACCGGCTATCTGGATCTGAAGGAAGGCATTTATAATGCGCTGAAGAGTAAGCCGGGTGGAGACGGTATTGTAACTCGTCTGCGTCGTGCCAAGAGCAGCTTTAAGCAGCTGGTGATCCCCGGTATGTTTTTTGAGGACATGGGAGTGACTTATTTAGGTCCTGTGGATGGACATGATATCGAGGGACTGATCAAGGTCATTGAGGAAGCCAAAAGAGTCAAGGGGGCAGTGCTGATCCATGTGCTGACCCAGAAGGGCAAGGGATATGGTCCTGCTGAGAAGCATCCCGCCAGATTCCACGGAGCAGAGCCTTTTGATATCGAGACGGGAATTCCTTCCCATCCCCGTACTGTGGCGAATTATACAGATGTATTTTCCACTGTTATGTGCAAGCTGGGACAGCGGGATCAACGGGTGGTAGCCATTACGGCAGCCATGCCGGACGGCACCGGGCTTAAAAGATTCCGTAATATGTATCCCGACCGCTTTTTCGATGTGGGTATTGCGGAAGAGCATGCGGTGACTTTTGCTGCAGGACTGGCAGCTGGTGGCATGAAACCTATCGTTGCGGTGTATTCTTCTTTTTTACAGAGAGGTTATGATCAGATTCTACATGATGTGTGCATTCAGAATCTGCCGGTGGTATTCGCCATAGACCGTGCCGGGTTGGTAGGCAGCGATGGCGAGACCCATCAGGGAATCTTTGATTATACGTACCTGTCAGGTATCCCTAATATGCATATCTGTGCGCCGAAGAATAAATGGGAACTGTCGGATATGATGAAATTCGCTGTGGCACTGGAAGCCCCCATTGCGGTGCGCTATCCCAGAGGGACAGCGTATGCGGGGCTGTCCGAGTATCGTGCCCCCATCGAACTGGGCAAGGCAGAATGGATCACGAGAGAGGGCGGTATTGCGCTGTTCGCCGTAGGCAGTATGGTGAAGACTGCGGAAGAAGTACAGACATTACTGCATGAAAAGGGTTATCGGGCAAGCATTATCAACGCCAGATTCATCAAACCCATTGATGAAGAGGCAGTGCTTTCCGCCTGCGAGGATCATGACATGATCGTGACCATGGAGGAAAATGTGTTAAGCGGAGGCTTCGGGGAAAAGGTGCTGACCTGCTTAAACGATCATGAGAAACAGATAAGATGTGTCATGGCGGCAATACCGGATGCCTATGTGGAACATGGCAATGTAGAACTTCTGAAAAAAGAGATCGGACTGGATGCAGCAAGCATTACAGAGAAAATACTGGAAAAGTTATAAGAGTTATAGCAATAGGAGACGTATATGAAGGAACGACTGGATGTGATTCTGGTAGAGCAGGGTTATGCCCCTTCCAGAGAAAAGGCAAAGGCAATCATAATGTCCGGCAATGTCTATGTCAACGGACAGAAGGAAGACAAGGCAGGCACCGGCTTCGATGTCAGCAAGATTAAACTGGAAGTCAGAGATCATACCATGAAATATGTCAGCCGCGGAGGCCTGAAGCTGGAAAAGGCAATGGAGCAGTGGGGCTTTTTACTGGACGGCATGATCTGTATGGATATCGGTGCATCCACCGGCGGTTTTACAGACTGTATGCTCCAGAACGGTGCTACGAAGGTGTATTCCGTAGATGTGGGACAGGGGCAGTTAGCCTGGAAGCTGCGTAACGATGAGCGTGTAGTATGCATGGAACAGACCAATTTCCGGTATGTGACCCCGGAAGATATTCCGGATGCCCTGGATTTCGCCAGCGTGGATGTGTCCTTCATTTCCCTGACCAAGATACTGATCCCGGCGAGAAATCTGCTAAAGACCGGAGGGCAGATGGTATGCCTGATCAAACCTCAGTTCGAGGCGGGCAGAGGTAAGGTCGGTAAAAACGGCGTAGTGAGAGAGCCCCAGATCCACGAAGAGGTGATCCGTAAGATCATCGATTACGCGGACAGCATCGGCTTTGAAGTGCTACATCTGGAATATTCCCCCATCAAGGGACCGGAAGGCAATATCGAATATCTGCTGCATATCCGTAAGCCGGAAGGAATCTCCGAAGAAAAACTGGCATTGGCCGAGCACGAGGCGGAAAGCTTATTGCAGACCATTGTGGAAGGAAAAACAGGACTTTCCTATACCCCGGAGTGGGATGCCGTCATCAAAGGAATCGTAGACAATTCTCATACCCTGTAACAGACAAGGAGTGCGAAGCTATGAAGCATTTTCTGATATATACCAATAAACATAAGGATCAGGAACTTGCGACCACGAAGCGGATCCGGGATTATTTGGAATCGAAGGGTTGTACCGTGAAGTTAAAGGTCAAGGAAGCCGACTGGAAAGAGGAGACAGATTCCGGGGTGGAAGAGGAAGCGACGGATATTCCCCTGGATGTGGACTGTATGATCGTACTGGGCGGTGACGGCACGGTGCTGCAGGCAGCCAGAGAGACGAAAAAAATCCTGGTGCCCATCATCGGAGTGAATCTGGGAACCGTGGGCTATATGACGGAGATCGAACTTTCCAGCCTGGAGGAATCTCTGGATCGTCTGATCCGGGATGATTATAAGAAAGAACGCCGGATGATGTTGAACGGCAAGGTCTGTTGTGCGGACGGCACTGTGTCGGAGGGCTGGGCACTGAATGACATTGTCATCTCCCGAAGCGGCACCTTACAGATCATAGAATTTAACATCTATGTCAACGGACAGCTACTAAATCATTACAAGGCGGACGGAATGATCGTGACCACCCCTACGGGATCCACAGGATACAATCTGTCGGCGGGAGGACCGTTAGTAGAGCCGAAGGCCAGACTGATCACTCTGACACCGATCTGCCCCCATAGTCTGAACCAGAGAAGTATCATATTGTCTCCGGAGGATGAGATCGTTATAGAGATTCCGGGAGGCAGAGAGGGTAAGAGCCAGACCGTGGAAGCCAATTATGACGGCAGCCACAAGGTGACCATGTGCACGGGAGATCATATCCGTATCGTGCAGTCGGAAAAAATCACGGAATTCATCCAGCTGAACCAGGTCAGCTTCCTGGATGTGTTACATCGTAAAATGAGAGATTCCTGACGAATTGTCGTAAGAAAGGCATGAGGTTAAGATGAAAAAGACCAGACATCGCAAGATCGTGGAGATCATAGAAAAAAGAGATGTGGAGACCCAGGAGGAACTGGCGGGTTATCTGAAAGAAGCGGGATTTACGGTGACCCAGGCCACAGTATCCAGAGATATCCGGGAACTGAAGCTCTCCAAGGTACCTACCGGAGGCGGCAAACAGAAATACGTGATCCTCAGACAGGATGACAGCCATATGGGAGACAAATATATCCGGGTATTAAGAGATGGATTCGTCTCTATGGATATGGCACAGAACATTCTGGTGATCAAGACGGTATCCGGTATGGCCATGGCAGTGGCGGCAGCACTGGATGCACTGAAATTCTCCGAGGTGGTGGGATGCATCGCCGGAGATGATACCATCATGGTAGCGGTGCGTACCGTGGAGGATACCCAGATCCTCATGGACAAGATCCATCTGATGATAGAGAGATAGACAGGGGGAAATACATGCTTCGCAGTTTACATGTGAAAAATCTGGCTCTTATCCGGGAGACAGAGGTGGAATTTGGAGAAGGACTGAATATATTGACAGGAGAGACCGGTGCCGGTAAATCATTGCTGATCGGATCGGTGAATCTGGCGCTGGGAGGAAAGTTCGAGAAAGACATGCTCAGACGGGGAGAAGAGAGCGGTCTGGTGGAACTGGTCTTTGACTGTGAGGAAGAGAGGCTTGCGGAAAAGTTAAAAAGCATGGATCTGGAGCCTTCGGAGGACGGCACGGTGATCTTAAGCAGAAAGCTTTCCTCCGGGAAAAGTATCTGCCGCATCAACGGAGAGACCGTGACGGCAAAGCAGGTGAAGGAACTTTCGGAACTGCTGATCGATATTCACGGGCAGCATGAGCACCAGTCGCTGTTAAATAAGAAAAAACACATGGAGATCCTGGATGCCTATGCCGGAGCGGAATTCGCGGAATGCGCAGAAAATGTGGCTGCGCTTTATCATGAGTGTGCTGCACTGGAGAAAAAGATCGCGGAGGAGACACTGGATGATGCATCCAGAGGCAGAGAACAGTCTCTGGCAGAGTTTGAACAGAGGGAGATCGCAGATGCCGGTTTACAGCCCGGCGAGGATGAGGAATTAGAGCAGGCATATCGTAAGATGACGAACAGCCGTAAAATTGCGGAGAGCCTGGCGGAGAGTTACAGACTCAGCGGCGGTGATGCGGAAGACGGCGCGGGGAATTCCCTAAGCAGAGCCCTTCGTGCGCTGCGCAGTGTGACCATGTATGATCCTGCACTGGAACAGATGGAAGAACAGTTGGCGGAGGTGGAGAGTCTCCTTGCGGATTACAATCATGACGTATCGGAATATATGTCGGATCTGGAATTCGATGAAGCGGATTTTGGAAGTACCGAAGAGCGGTTGAACACGATCAATCATCTGAAGGGGAAATATGGCAATTCCATTGAGGAGATCTTGAAGTACAAAGAAGAAAAGGAAGCCTATCTGGAAAAACTGGCGGATTATGATGCCTATATGCAGAAGCTGCATACGGAATGGGAGGAAAAACAGACACTGCTTACAAAAGCCTGTGAAGAACTGTCCAAAATCCGTCAGAAAAATGCAGCTGCGCTGACGCAGAAATTAAAAGCTGCGCTGATCAACCTGAATTTCCTGACAGTGGAATTCGATATTGCGGTAAGACCCGGTCAGACCATTACTGCAAAGGGCTATGATGATGTGGAATTTCTGATTTCCACCAACCCCGGAGAAAGCCTGAAGCCCTTAAGTCAGGTAGCGAGTGGCGGTGAACTGTCCCGTATCATGTTAGCCATTAAGACTGTACTGGCGGGACGGGATGAGATCGATACCTTGATCTTCGACGAGATTGACACCGGTATCAGTGGCAGGACCGCGTGGAAGGTAGCAGAGCAGCTGAGCGTCCTCTCAGGGGCACATCAGGTTATCTGCATCACACATCTACCCCAGATCGCAGCCATGGCGGATGTGCATTTTGTCATCGAGAAGAGCAGTACGGATGACATGACCATCACTGACATTCGGAAAGTGGCAGACAAAGAAAGCCTGGCGGAACTGGCGAGACTTCTTGGCAGTGATGCCCTTACCGAAGCAGCACTGTCTAATGCAAAAGAAATGAAAGAACAGGCAAATGCGTTTAAAGAAGTTCGTTAAGGGAAATGCTATAAGGGAATACCGGAATAGGAAAAGGATGAAGAATGACTTCATCCTCTTCTTTTTGTGCAAATTCAACCAAAATAAGTCACTATATTTGTGGATTAAATTGATTGAATTTGACTGATTATGAAGATATAATAACAGCATAAGAACACGAAAGGAAACAGACAGGAGGGATTTAAATGATTTGTACTGTGACATTCAATCCGTCACTGGATTACATCGTATCCGTGGATGATTTTCAGCTGGGAATGACAAACAGAACCTCATCAGAGCTGATTCTTCCGGGAGGAAAGGGAATCAACGTCTCCATTGTCTTAAAGAATCTGGGTCTGGATTCCACGGCATTTGGATATGTGGCCGGATTCACCGGAGACGAACTGATCCGACGATTGAACGAATTTGGTGTAGATTCCGACTTCATCAAAATCGGTCATGGAATGACCAGAATCAATCTGAAGTTAAAAAGTATCGACGGAACAGAGATTAACGGCTGCGGACCGGACATTGATGCAAAGGCTTTGGAACAGCTGATGGAGAAACTCGACCGATTAGGAGAAGGCGATGTACTGGTGCTGGCGGGAAGCATTCCCTATACGATGCCGGATGATATGTATCAGAGGATCCTCAAGCGGATTCAGGGCAGAGGAGTACTGACGGTGGTAGATGCCACCAGAGATCTGTTGGTCAAGGTGCTGCCGTATCATCCGTTCCTGGTAAAGCCCAATAATCACGAACTGGGAGATATCTTCGGTGTGAAGCTTTCCACCAGAGAGGAAGTCATTCCTTATGGCAAAAAGTTACAGGAGATGGGAGCACAGAATGTACTGATCTCCATGGCAGGCGAGGGAGCCGTATTGATCGCGGCAGACGGACAGTGCCTGGAAGCACCGGCTCCGAAGGGAAAGTTAGTCAACGGTGTAGGCGCGGGAGATTCCATGGTAGCGGGATTTATCACCGGATGGCTCGAAGAGAAGGATTACGCACATGCCTTCTGCATGGGAATCGCCGCGGGAAGTGCCAGCGCTTTTTCCGAGAATCTGGCAACAAAAGAAGAAGTCATGCAGGTATTGAAACAGGTAACAAAGTAGGGTTTTTGACCTCGACATCATAATAAAAAGTAACTATAAAAGAGAGATAATAAAAAGAGAGATAATAAAAAGAGAGGAAAGGTTACAACATGAGAATCACGGATTTATTGGACAAAAGAAGTATTTCCCTGGACGTGGCTCCTGCTGACAAAAAGGCAACACTGGATATGGCAGTGGAACTGATGGCGAAGAGCGGGAAACTTTTGGATGTGGAGCAGTACCGTGCACAGGTCTATGCAAGAGAGGAAGAGAGCACCACGGGAATCGGCGAAGGAATTGCAATCCCTCACGGCAAATGTGATGCGGTGAAGACTCCCGGACTGGCAGCCATGGTGATTAAAAACGGTGTGGATTATGATTCCTTAGATGGCGAACCGGTGACACTGCTTTTCCTGATCGCTGCACCTAATACCAAGGACAACGTACATCTGGATGTACTGAGCAAGCTGTCCGTTATGCTGATGGATGAGAATTTTACCGCATCTTTAAGAAATGCCAAAAGCGTAGATGAATTTTTACAGATCATCGACGCGGCAGATGAGAGTGCCAAGAGTATTGACGACAGATTAAACGATACCGGCATTACCACCGAAGAGAAAAAAAGCTTTAAGCTCCTGGCAGTGACTTCCTGCCCGACCGGAATCGCGCATACCTATATGGCAGCGGAAGCACTGGAGAAGGCAGCAAAAGCAGCAGGCTGCCAGATCAAGATCGAGACCAGAGGTTCTGCCGGTGCGAAAAATGTACTGACTGCGGAAGAAATCGCCGCAGCAGACTGCATCATTGTAGCAGCCGATGCAAAAGTTCCCATGGATCGTTTTGACGGCAAAAAGGTCATCAGCTGTCAGGTATCCGACGGTATCAGCAAAGCAGATAAATTAGTACAGCAGGCAGTAAGCGGTGAGGTAGAAGTATTCCATGGAGAGAGCGGCGAAGTGAAAACAGCTCTAACCGGCAAGGAGAGTACAGCACATAAGATATACACTCAGTTGATGAATGGTGTATCCCATATGCTTCCCTTCGTCGTAGGCGGCGGTATTCTGATTGCCATTGCTTTCCTGATCGATGGCCTGAACATTGATATCAATGCATTACCCGCAGATCAGAGAAGCAACTTCGGTACCATAACTCCCGTAGCGGCAATGTTTAAAAACATCGGCGGCGTAGCATTCGGTCTGATGCTTCCGGTACTGGCGGGCTTCATCGGTATGGCGATCGGCGACAGACCGGCATTAGCTCTTGGCTTTGTAGGCGGCATGCTGGCGGCAAACGGCAAATCCGGATTCCTGGGAGCACTGGTGGCAGGCTTTTTAGCAGGCTATCTGATCCTCGGCCTTCGCAAGATCTGTGATAAGCTTCCCGATGCCATTGAGAAACTGGCACCGGTGCTGATCTACCCGGTAGTGGGTATCCTGATCATGGGTCTGGCAATGAATTTTGTAGTTGAACCTGTGATGGGTGGCATTAATACCGGATTGAATAATTTCTTAAGCGGAATGGGTGATTCCAGCCGGGTTGTACTGGGTCTGATCCTGGGCGGCATGATGGCGATTGACATGGGTGGTCCTTTCAACAAGGCGGCATATGTATTTGGAACCGCAGCAATTGCGGCAGGCAATTATGACATCATGGCAGCGGTTATGATCGGAGGCATGACTCCTCCCTGTGCCATTGCACTGGCAACCCTGTTATTCAAGAATAAGTTCACCAAGGAAGAGAGAGATGCAGGTCCTACCAACTTTATTATGGGTCTGGCATTCATCACGGAAGGTGCCATTCCTTTCGCGGCATCCGATCCCTTACATGTACTTCCTTCCTGTATCGTCGGTTCTGCACTGGCAGGTGCTCTGTCCATGACATTTCACTGCACATTGATGGCTCCTCACGGCGGAATCTTCGTATTCCCAGTAGTGGGAAATGCCTTGATGTATCTGGTAGCACTGGTGGCAGGCACGATCGTATCTGCATTGCTGCTTGGAGTCCTGAAGAAAAAAGTGGCTTAAGAACAGTATAAAATTTAGAATCAAAAAGGAGAAAAACAATGAAAGAATTCAAATATGTTATCACAGATCCCGAAGGTATTCACGCACGTCCCGCAGGAGAACTGGTAAAGGCAGCAAAGGAATTTAACTGTGCAGTTACCCTGACCAAGGACGGCAAGACCGGAGACTGCAAGAGAATCTTCGGTATCATGGGTCTGGCCGTCAAAGCCGGCAATGAGATCACCCTGACCTTCGATGGTGAGGATGAGGAGGCAGCCTATACAGCAGTTACTGAGTTTGTAAAGGCAAACCTCTAAAACAGAGCAAGCGGAATCGGCAGGAGAGGAGAAGAGCCATGGAAGTCTACCAGGGAAAAAGCGTATTCGGCGGAATCGCCATTGGCAGAATCAGTGTTCATAAAAAGGACGAACAGCAGGTAAAACGTGTCAAAATCCAAAATTCCGACCGGGAGATCGAACGTTACAGACAGGCAAAACAGACAGCTATGGAGCAGCTGCAGGGGCTGTATCAGAAGGCTTTGAAAGAAGTAGGAGAAGCCAATGCCGCTATTTTTGAGATTCACCGGATGATGCTGGAAGATGATGACTATAACGAATCCGTTGAGAACATTATTCGTATGCAGCAAGTGAATGCGGAGTACGCAGTGGCGTCCACCGGAGATAATTTTGCCCAGATGTTTGCCTCCATGGAGGATGATTACATGAGAGCCAGATCTGCGGATGTCAAGGATATCTCGGAGCGGGTATTAAGTGTACTGGGCGGAAGAACAGCAGGTGTGGTAGCTTCTAAAGAGCCGGTGATCATCGTGGCAGACGACCTGGCTCCCTCCGAGACGGTTCAGCTGAACAAGGATCTTGTACTTTCCTTCGTGACCGTACACGGTTCCGTGAATTCCCATACAGCGATTCTCGCCCGTACCATGAGTATTCCGGCGCTGATCGGTACCGATATTCCTTTAAGTGAGGCAATTGACGGAAAACTTGGCATTGTAGACGGACGATGCGGCTGCATCTATGTGGATCCCGATGAAGAGACTTTGAGCAAAATGCAGCAGTTAAAGCAGGAAGAGCAGGAGAAGAAAGAACTGCTCCAGACCCTGAAGGGAAGAGAAAATGTCACTATTGACGGTAAGAAGATCATGCTCTATGCCAATATAGGTAACAGCAAGGATCTGGCGGCGGTACTGCAGAACGATGCCGGCGGTATCGGACTGTTTCGAAGTGAATTTATCTATCTGGAGAGAGAGACCTTCCCCACGGAGGAAGAGCAGTTCCAGATCTACCGTACCGTGGCGGAGACCATGGCAGGTAAGCCTGTGATCATCCGTACCCTGGATATCGGTGCAGATAAAAAATGTGACTACTTCGAGATGGAACCGGAGGAGAATCCGGCAATGGGATGTCGGGCCATCCGTATCTGTCTGACCAGACCGGAGATTTTTAAGACCCAGCTGCGCGCACTGTTCCGCGCCAGTGCCTTCGGCAACATCTCCATCATGTATCCCATGATCATCAGTGTGGATGAAGTACACCGGATCAAGGAAATCGTGGCAGAAGTGAAGCAGGAACTGACAGAGCAGGGCGTGGCATGCGGAGAACCGAAGCAGGGTATTATGATTGAGACTCCGGCAGCGGTTATGATGAGTGAAGAACTGGCAAAAGAAGTGGATTTCTTCAGTATCGGCACCAACGATCTGACCCAGTACACCCTTGCTATCGACAGGCAGAATCCGAAGCTGGATGCATTCTACGATCCTCATCATCCCGCAGTGTTACGTATGATACAGATGGTGGTGGACAATGCGCATAAGGCAGGTATCTGGGCAGGCATCTGCGGAGAACTGGGTGCGGATCAGACACTGACCAGACGGTTCCTTGCCATGGGCGTGGATGAATTATCCATGTCTCCCGGAAGTATTCTTCCCGTGCGGAAGATCATTCTGGAGACAGATGTGACAAAAGAAAGAGAAAACAATAATCTATGCTGACAGAACAACGTTATGACATTATTTTGAAATTACTGGAAGAGAAAAACAGCATTACGGTGGCGGAAGTCAAGGAACTGTTAAATACTTCCGAGTCTACGGTACGCCGTGACATCACAGCACTGCACAATGCCGGGAAGCTGGTGAAAGTATTCGGAGGTGCAGTGGCATGTGACCGCACCGTTGTGACCCACGAACCTACCGTAGAGCAGAAGGCGGCAGTCAATGTGGAAGAAAAGCAGCTGGTGGCAGCAAAGGCAGCATCCCTGATCGGACCGGAGGATTTCGTCTATCTCGATGCAGGAACCACCACGGCGTGTATGCTTACGTATCTGACGGAGAAGAGTGCAACCTTCGTGACCAATGCGGTAGCCCATGCCAAAGCTCTGGCGGCGGCAGGGTTCCGTGTCTATCTGGTAGGTGGAGAACTAAAAGGTTCCACCGAAGCTGTGGTAGGCAACCAGGCATTGGTGAATTTACAAAGCTATCATTTTACCAAGGGATTTTTTGGCACCAACGGCATCAGCAGACAGAACGGTCTGACCACACCGGATATGAATGAAGCTATGGTGAAAAAGACAGCCATGGGACAGTGCAGAGAATGTTTTATTCTGGCGGATCATTCCAAATTCGGTAATGTCAGTTCAGTGACTTTCGGATCTTTTCAGGGCGGTACGATCCTTACGGACAGCTGCCCCCAGGAGTATAAGAACAGCAGCAATGTAATCATATGTGGATGATTTGGATAAAACTGTAAGATACGTTTTCCCATGGTTTCAGGTTAAAAATACAAATGCGACGCACACTATACCCTATACAGCAGTAACACAGAATGCAGTGGGGGAATGTGTATGAAGCTTTGGATCACAGAGACGGAAAAAGTAAAAAGGCAGGCAGGTGAAGATGCAGTCGTTATTTTGCAGCACTGGAAAGCAAAGGTGCGCAGATTGCGGATTTACCGGGCCTGCCTTTGCGTTATGCTTCTGTTGGCAGGCGCAGGGCTTATGGGATATGGCTATTATCTGGTGGACAGCAGTATTCCGTCCATTCTGCACGTGAGGGCGGGATCGGAAGAAGCGCTAGAACTGGATATTCCCGCAAAAGGTGAGATATTGAACGTCAGCAGACAGGGACAGAGCAATATCCCGGAAGGAGCGGTGAGCGTGGACTTAAGCCGGCCGGTGACCATGAAGACAGGTAGCCCGGACACGCTTCAGATGCAGGTGAAGCTGTTCGGAATCCTGCCACTCAAACAGATAGGCATCCGGGTGATCGAAGATCAGGAGCTGATCCCGGTGGGAGTGCCTATCGGAATCTATGTGAAGACCGAAGGGGTACTGGTGGTAGGTACCGGTGAGTTTCGCTCCGCGGGCGGAGAGAAAGTATCACCGGCAAAAAATCTTTTAAAAAGCGGTGACTACGTGCTGAAGTTAAACGGTGAGGAAATTACCGAAAAAGACGATCTGATCTCACGGATCGAAAACGGTGACGGTGCAGAGCAGATTCTCACGATCCGCAGAGGGGAAGAATGCTTCGATGTGAAGATCTGTCCGATGCGTGACCAAAGCGGAAAATATAAGATTGGAGTCTGGGTCCGTGACAATGCACAGGGCGTGGGTACTATGACTTATATTGACAGCCAGGGGAATTTCGGAGCTCTGGGACATGGGATCAACGATGTGGATACCAGTACTCTGATGGAGATGAATGACGGAACCCTGTATCAGACAGAGATTATTTCAATCCAGAAGGGAACTGCCGGGCATCCGGGGGAGATGACGGGAATGATCGTCTATAATGATGACCGGATTCTTGGGGACATTACCGGCAACAGCGTCCGTGGGATTTTCGGTAAGTGTAATAACAAAGCCCTGGCACTGGGTACGGAAGAAGCACTGCCCATCGGATTAAAACAGGAGATTGAAAAAGGCCCGGCACAGATTTTGTGTACCGTGGACGGCACCACCAGATATTACAATATCGAGATCACGGATGTACACTTAGATCATGACAATGTAAACCGGGGAATCGAACTGAAAGTGACCGACCCGGAACTGATCGCTCTGACCGGAGGCATCGTCCAGGGCATGAGCGGCGCCCCTATTATTCAGAACGGGAAATTCATCGGAGCAGTCACCCATGTTCTTGTGCAGGACAGCACCAGGGGGTATGGGATCTTTATTGAAAATATGCTGGAGAGATAGAACCAACGCAGGGTTGCTGTCCGGCACACAACATGGTAAAATAATACAAGCAAAAAAAGGTGAAGAAGTTAAGGGCGGAAAGTGGGACAATGGATTGACTTTTACGGAATTTGTTCAGAACTATCACATACAGTTAAATGAGCAGCAGATGCAGGCAGTACAGGCCACAGAAGGGCCGGTACTTCTGCTTGCGGTTCCGGGAAGCGGTAAGACCACCGTACTGGTCAGCAGACTGGGCTATATGATCTACTGCCTGGGAATAACACCGGAGTCGATCCTGACGGTGACCTATACCGTGGCGGCAACGAATGATATGCGCAGGCGTTTTGCGGGGATGTTCGGAGAGACGGATGCAGAGCGGCTGGAGTTTCGCACCATTAATGGTATTTCCCAGAAGGTGTTGCAATATTTTGCCCGGCGTACCGGGAAAACACCGTTTCAGGTGGCAGATAAGGAAGCTGTGGCTGTCATCAAACAGTCTTTTTTGGAAGTGACGGGTAAATATGCCACGGAGAATGACATCAAAGAGACGCAGTTAGACATTACCTATGCGAAGAATATGCGTCTGACCCAGGAAGAGATTGGGAAAATGGATACAGATGTAGACAAGTTCCCGGAGATATTTCGTACATATAATAATAAACTCCGACAGATGCAAATGATTGATTACGACGACCAGATGATCTATGCCCTGCGGATCCTGGAGCAGTATCCGGAGGTGTTAGCGCATTTCAGGGAGAAATATCGGTACTTCTGCGTGGACGAAGCACAGGATACTTCCAAAATACAGCATGATATGATCGATTTATTGGCGGCGCAGAGCCGGAATCTGTTCATGGTAGGAGATGAAGATCAGAGTATCTATGGATTCCGGGCAGCATATCCGCAGGCGTTTATTTCTTTTGAGGACAGGCACCAGGGAGCGAGGCTTCTTCTCATGGAGACCAATTACCGCAGCAGACAGGAGATTGTCCGGGCGGCGGATGCCCTGATCCGGCGGAACAAAAACAGGCATCCGAAGAAGATGACCGCAGCCAGGGAAGCCGGCGGCTGTGTTACAGAGATCAAGGCGGTGTCCAGACAGGGACAGTACAATTATCTGCTGAAGGTGGCGCAGGACTGCGAGCAGGAGACGGCGGTATTGTACCGGAACAACGAAAGCGCACTTCCCCTGATAGACCTGTTGGAACGAAAGGGACTGTCTTACCGGGTGAAAAATTCGGATATGACCTTTTTTTCCCATCCGGTGGTCAACGATATCTGTGATTTCATTCAGTTATCCTTAGATCCCTGGGATGGGGAGACATTTCTTCGGATTTATTATAAAATGGGTGCCGGTATCAGCAAAATGGCGGCAACGGAAGCGGTGAATGCCAACACCAGGAGGCTGACACTGTTAGACACGGTGGCGGAGATGGACGGAGTGTCCGTCTATACCAGAAAACAGTGCAAGGCACTGGCAACCCATCTGGACAATATGCGTTACGAGCCGGCGGGAAAGGCTATATACCGGATTCTGAATTATATGGGCTATCAGGAATTCATGGATAGCCACGGGTTGGACAGCGGTAAGGCGGAGATTTTAAAGGCACTGGGGGATCAGGAGAACAGCCTGTTTGATTTCCCGGCGAGACTTAAGACACTGCAGGAGATGATAAGAGAGGGCTGCGGGGATCCGAAGAGTAATTTTATCCTGTCCACGATCCATTCCAGCAAGGGACTGGAATATGACAGAGTGTATCTGGCGGATATGTTGGCGGGAGTGATCCCTTCCCAGATCCCACAAAGGGGCTGTGCACCGGATTCTCCGGAGGTAAATACCTATGAGGAAGAGAGAAGGCTTTATTATGTTGGAATGACGAGGGCGAAGGAACAGCTGTATGTGTTTACCTTTGGTTCGAATCTGACCTCCGCTTTTTCCAGAGAAGTGTTTGAGAAAACGACGTCGCTAAATGCTGTAAGAAGGACCGGTACGGCTGTCGGAACCAGAGGCTCGTTGCTAAAAACACCGGACAAAAAGGTGCAGAAGCTGTTTCCCAAAGAGGTGGAAGCCTGTATCTGTGCCTGCGGACCCGGACGAAAGATTCTGCATCAGAAATACGGAACCGGCAGGATCGTATCTGTATCCGGAGACGGCAGCATCGCCCAAATCCTGTTCGAGGGCGAAGACAGCACTAGAAAAATATCCCTTCCCATTGCGTTTGCGGGGAAGATACTTACGTTAAAATAATAATCATGATGCCAGGGTCAAAAGGTCTAAACCCACATGAGCTTGCTCATAAGTGGGTGAAAGACCTTATGACCCGCCCCGATATGAGCATAAAAGTGGGATGATAATCCCACGATATGCGAATAGAGGGTAGGATTGTGAGAGTGCGTAGCACGGAACAATCCGTAGGCATCAGAGTCGGGGGCTTTTGACCCCGACATCATAATCATACATATCAGAGAGGAAGAGTTATGTATACAATTGTAGTCGCAGACGACGAAGAAGAATTACGCAGAGCCATCATACGGAAAATCGACTGGGAAAGCATCGGCTTTCGGGTCGTGGGAGAAGCGGAAAACGGTATTGAAGCACTGGAACTGGTAGAACGGGAAGAACCGGATCTGTTACTGACGGATATCCGGATGCCCTTCGTATCCGGAATTGAACTCGCCAGACAGGTGAGAGAGGTGCGGCCGACGACGCAGATTGCTTTCTTGAGCGGCTTCGATGAATTTTCCTATGCCCAGCAGGCAATCCAGTACAATATCATCAGCTATATGCTAAAACCCATCACTATGACGGATCTGACGGAAGAATTGAAGAAGATCAAGCAAAAGATCGACGGGATCTTTGCGGAATTCGATGCGAGAAAATACGATGACCCCGGGTTACAGCAGTTTTTTATGCCGCTTCTTCTGGATGACTATGTGAATTTTGACAGCGTCGAACGGGAAGAACAGCTGACGGAGCTGGCGATCCGAAACGGATTTTTGAAAGATCGTAATAATGACTTTCATTATGCAGTGCTTGCAATTAAGGTAGAAGATCAGGAAGGACAGAACCGGACCAGTCTCAAACTGGTACATTCGGTGGATATGATCCTGCAGAAATATATGAAGCATTACAGTTTTGCGATGGACGGCAGGATCATTGCGGTGCTGGCAGCAACCCCGGCTTCCTTCGAACGGTATCTGCATATTGCGGTAGGAGAGATGACACAAAGTACGGAACGTATTCTGGGGATGCATTGCCATATCGGCGTCAGCCGTGTCAGGGAGCATCTTGGAGAATGTCATGAGGCATACAGAGGTGCCATGAGTGCACTGGGGTATTGTAAGCCCGGAGAGAGCAATATTCATTATATTGCGGATGAAGAGCGGGACAACACCATGGATATGGAACTGTCAGCGGAGTGTGTGACACAGATGGAAAGTCTGATCCGGGGCGGCTCCAGAGAAGAACTGGAACAGTATCTGAAAGATGTTTTCGACAGACTGGAGACCGGACAGGATGCTGCCTTAAAATGCAAATTCCTGATCTTCCAAATGTCTTCGGCACTGATCCGTATCGCTTATACAGTAACGGATGACAGCGCACTGTTCCAACGGTTTGCCATGCTGGAAGGCCCGGTACGGGAATCCAGAGACCGCTTCACTGCGTTGTGTCTGGAAGTCTGGGAACTGGTCAATGCAGGCAAGAAAAAGAGCAGCCAGATTCTGTGTGAGAAGGCCATGCAGATCATTGACAAGGAGTATGGGGATCCGTCTCTGTCACTGGTGGGTGTCAGTAGCAGTATTCATGTGAGTCCTAATTACCTCAGCGCCCTGATCAAAAAGGAGACCGGAGCAAGTTTTGTGGATCTGCTGACAAAAAAGAGAATTGAGACGGCGAGAGAACTGGTACTTGGCAGCTCCATGAAGATGCGTGAGATCTCGGAGCGCTGTGGTTACAGCGACCAGCATTATTTCAGTTACTGTTTTAAGAAATATTGTGGAGTATCGCCCAATGCTATGCGACAGGAGAAAGAATAAGATATGAAGAAACGAAAGATATCCCTTTCTTTTATCATTACAATACTGGTGGTAGGTCTGGTCACATTGTTTTTGCTATGGTCGACTTTTTACTTTTTTTCTCTTTATGTTGAAAGCATGAAGCAGGCGGCACAGACAAGCAGTGAGCAGGCAGTGACCCAGGCATCCAACGCCATCTCCAATTACATCGGGGATATGCAGGAGATCATGAGCCTGATCGAACAGAGGCTGACAGGAAACGAAGGAAATACGGATCAGACGCTGGAGACGTTGTGCGATGTCCGGTCGGATCTGGTGGCAATCTATATCTATGATGAACAGGGGAGACTTGTGGATTCCCATACGGGAGAGCATACCTTAAAAGAACATTACCTGAAGGATCTGTCATATATTCCACTGGATTCCTATGAGCAGGGGGTGCTCTATCTGTCGGACCCCCATGTGGAATCTCTGTTACATAATTATTATCCCTGGGTGGTATCGGTACTGCAGGAGATCCCGGGAGCAGACGGAGAGAAACTTCGGGTGGTCATCGATATCCGTTTTTCTAAAATATCGGATTATGTGGACAATGTAGGAATCGGCCAGCACGGGTACTGTTTTATCGCGGACAGTAAAGGAGAGATCATCTATCATCCCCAACAGCAGCTGTTGTACTCCGGGCTGAAGACGGAAGCCACGGACGGTCTGGATCTGAGCCACAACGGTTCTTTTGAGACAAAGGAGTTGATCTGCAGCGTCCGGACACTCGATAATTGTGACTGGAAGGTGGTGGGTGTCAGCTACATCAGTGAACTGGTGACAGCCAAAGAGATGGAGCTTGTGGGAAATATCTGTGTGATGTTAGCCATCATTCTGTTCGCTACCATGGTGCTAAGCTTCCTGGTCTCCAGACTGGTGACCAATCCGGCACAGCGTCTGATCCGGGCGATGGAAGAGTTCGAGAGAGATGCAGCGGGGTATGTCTACCAGCCGGTGGAAGGCACCTCGGAGATCGAGGCACTGTCCCAGTCCTATGAACATATGGTAAGAAAGATTCAAAAATTGATGAATCAGGTGCGTCAGGAAGAGATCTCCTTACGAAAAACGGAATTGAAGGCATTGCAGGCACAGATTAATCCTCATTTCTTATATAATACGTTGGATGCTATCGGGTGGCTCTGCGAGGAAGAACGATGCCAGGATGCCGTGGAGATGGTCAATGCTCTGGCAAAGCTGTTCCGCATCAGCATCAGTAAGGGACACGAACTGATCACCATTGAAAAAGAAGTGGAGCATGCCAGAAGTTATCTGAAGATCCAAAACTTCCGTTATAAGAATCAGTTTTCCTATGAGTTTTTGGTGGAGGAGGACTGCCTGCAATATTATTGTAATAAGATCACGTTACAGCCCATTATTGAAAATGCCATCTATCATGGGCTGGACCGTATGGTGGATGAAGGGCATATTCTGATCCGGATATACAGCGAGAACGATGATGTGATCTTTAGGGTAGAGGATAACGGTGTCGGCATGTCCGAGGAACAGTGCCGGTCGATTCTTCACAAGGAGCCGGGAGACAATTCCGGCATCGGTATCAAAAATGTCAACGACAGGATCAAGATCTATTTCGGAAAAGAATACGGTCTGACCATAGAAAGTGAACTGGATGAAGGCACCACTGTGATCATACGGATGCCGAAGGTGGAAGAGAAAGCAGCGGCAGGATGGGAGAAAGTATGAGAAAACGAAAAATTAAAAAAATACTGACCCTGCTTCTTATGGGCATTTTATTGCTCATGAGTATGGGCGGCTGCGGGAAAGACACAGAGACTGGGAAGACCCAGGTGGCTATGATCGTGAAGTCCACGGAGAGCGCTTTTTGGAAAAGCGTTTTTGCAGGTGCCCGGGCGGCAGCTACGGAATACAATCTGAATGTTACGTTTGATGGTCCGGCATCGGAAGAGGACTATGAGACCCAAAATGAGATGGTCCGTCAGGCTATGGAGGACGGGGTGGATGTGATCATTTTTTCTGCCGTGGATTACAATGCCAATGCGGAGATCATCGATCAGGCTGCCCAGAGAGGAATTAAGATCGTCGTCATAGACAGTGATGTTAACAGCAGCATGGTAAGCTGCCGTATCGGAACGAACAATTTGCAGGCGGGTGTGAAAGCAGCGGAAGCCGCACTGGCTGTGGAGGAGGACGAATTGTATATCGGCATCGTGAATTACGATGTCAATTCCGCTAACGGACAGCAGCGGGAACTGGGATTTCGTCAGACGGTGGAGCAGGACCCCAGAGTAAAGGAGATTACCACCATCAATGTGCTGTCTACCACGGAGGATGCCAGGGCGGGAGCAAAGGAGATGCTTCTGGCGGACCAAAGGATCAACGTGGTGGTAACCTTTAATGAATGGACAAGCCTCGGCGTGGGCTGGGCGATCCGGGATCTGGACAGGGGAGACCGGACACAGGTAGTGGCATTTGATTCCAACGTGGTCTCCGTGGGAATGTTAGAGACTGGGGAAGTGGATGCACTGATCGTGCAGAATCCCTATGCTATGGGATATCTGGGAGTGGAGACAGCAGCAAATCTGTTAGCTGGTCAGACGGGCGGCTCCAGTGTGATAGATACAGCCACCACCATCGTGACCAGAGAGAACATGTATGAACGGGAGAGCCAGAAGATATTGTTCTCCTTTGAAGAAGAAGGATATTAGAAAATATTGTAAAAGGGTTCTTTTAGGTATAAAAATATACGGTAATGTCATGTGAAGTGTAAAAAAGTGTACAAAGCATGAACAAAATATGTACAGAATAGTATAATTTCTAACCCCATTCGTAAAATTTTGCATATCTTTTTTGTACAAGATGCCATATAATTACCTCATCAAGAGATGAAACACATACATTTTCATCAAAACAAGGAGGTATTTCATATGAAAAAGTTCATGTCACTGCTGTTGGTAGGCATTATGATGCTCAGCCTCGTAGCGTGCGGAAAGAGCGGCGGAGGAAAGGGAGAGTTGAATGTAGGAGTATTCTATTACACCTACAGTGATACATACATCTCCAGTGTACGTACCGCATTAGACAGCGCTCTTACCGAAGCAGGCATCAAGTTCCAGAACTACGACGGCAACAGTAACCAGACCACCCAGAACGAGCAGATTGATACCGCTATCGCACAGGGTACCAACCTTCTGATCGTCAACATCGTAACATCCGGTTCCGTAGACGCTTCCCAGGCTATCGTTGACAAGGCAAGCGCAGCAGGAATCCCTGTTATCTTCTTCAACCGTGCGGTTGAGTCCGATGAGGATGAAGGTAAGGTATTAGGCAGCTATGACAAGTGTGCATTCGTTGGAACCGATGCTCCTGAAGCAGGTCATATGCAGGGTAAGCTGGTAGGTCAGTATGTAGTAGATAACTTTGACACTATCGACTTAAACGGCGACGGCAAGATCAGCTACGCAATGTTCATGGGTCAGTTAGGTAACGTAGAAGCAATCTATCGTACCCAGTACGGCGTAGAAGATGCAGATGCAGTGATCACCGCAGCAGGCAAGCCCGCTTTGGAGTACTTCGATGCATCCAATACCGATAAGTACCAGGTTGACCAGGACGGTAACTGGTCCGCAACCGCAGCTAACAACTACATGACCACCAACCTGTCTCAGTACAATGAGTCCGCTGGTAACATGATCGAGCTGGTTATCTGCAACAACGACGGTATGGCTGAAGGCGTTATCTCTGCTCTGAACGACAAGGGCTACAACTTAGGCGATGGCAAATGCACCACCATTCCTGTATTCGGTGTTGATGCAACTGACGCAGCTAAGCAGCTGATCGCAGATGGCAAGATGACCGGTACCATCAAGCAGGATGCAGAAGGTATGGCAAACGGTATTGCTTACCTGGCTAAGAACATCCAGGGCGGTAAGGAACTGATGGCAGATACCGACAGCTTCAACATCTCTGAGAAGGTTAGCAACAAGATCTACATCCCTTACGCTACTTACACCGGAGAATGATCTGAATAACAAGTAAATAAAAGAAGCGGCTGCTGCATCAGGCAGCGGCCGCTCTTTATGTATAGGAGGATGCGTATGGGACAGGAAGTATTGCTTCAGATGACAGACATATGCAAGGAATTCCCCGGCGTAAAGGCACTGGATCATGTATCCCTTACCGTAAAAAAAGGAACGGTACACGCGCTCATGGGAGAGAACGGCGCCGGTAAATCCACCTTAATGAAGTGTCTGTTCGGCATTTACAGTAAGGATGCAGGCAAAATCGAACTGGAAGGCAAGGAAGTTAATTTCAAAAATTCCAGAGAAGCACTGAACAACGGAGTGGCCATGGTTCATCAGGAACTGAACCAGGCACTGAAGAGAAACGTCATGGATAATATCTGGCTGGGCCGTTATCCCATGACAGCAGGTATCATGGTCAACGAGCATAAAATGCTGGAAGACACCAACAACATTTTTGAAGAACTGGGGATTGCCGTAGATCCCAAGAGAATCATGAGTACGATGCCGGTATCACAAAGGCAGATGGTTGAGATCGCCAAAGCGGTATCTTACAACAGCAAAATCATTGTATTCGACGAACCTACTTCATCCCTGACGGAAGAAGAAGTGGAGCATCTGTTCAAGATCATCAATATGCTTCGAGACAGAGGATGCGGTATTATTTATATTTCTCATAAGATGGCAGAGATTCTGAAGATTGCAGATGAGGTAACTGTCATGCGTGACGGTACCTGGATTGCAACGGAACCTGCCAAAGATCTGACCACAGACAAGATCATCAAACTCATGGTAGGCCGTGAACTGACCAACCAGTTCCCTCCGAAGACCAATAAGCCCGGGGAAGTAGCACTGGAGGTAGAACACTTAAGTGCGAGATACTCCTTATTAGAGGATGTATCCTTCCAGGCAAGAAAAGGCGAGATCGTGGGACTGGCAGGACTGGATGGCAGCGGCAGAACAGAGACGTTAGAGAATATCTTCGGCGTAGCCACCAGAAAAGACGGTGTGATCAAATTAGATGGCAAAGAGGTCAGAAACCGCAATGCCAGAGAATCTATTAAAAACGGTTTTGCACTTCTGACGGAGGAGCGTCGTGCCACCGGTATCTTCGGAATCCTGAATATCCGGGAGAACACGGTGATCTCCAGTCTGAAGAAACATAAAAAAGCAGGATTTTATCTGAGTGATAAATCCATGGAGAAGGACACCGCATGGGCTATTGATGCCATGCATATCAAGACGCCTTCCCAGAAGACGAAGATCCGGTCACTGTCCGGTGGTAACCAGCAGAAGGTTATCCTTGGCAGATGGCTTCTCACAGAGCCGGAGGTGCTGATGCTGGATGAGCCTACCAGAGGTATCGATGTAGGTGCAAAATACGAGATCTACCAGCTGATCATCGATCTGGCGAACAAGGGCAAAGTTGTCCTGATGGTATCTTCGGAGATGCCGGAACTGCTGGGTGTATGTGACAGAATTCTTGTCATGAGCGGCGGTAAGCTGGCAGGAGAAGTAGATGCCAAAAATACGACACAGGAAGAGATCATGTCTCTTGCTGCAAAATATGTATAGGAGGATATGCGTATGAATCCCAGCAAAGCAATTCAGAATAAAATTAACGGCGTAAAGCAAAATTTTGCAGACTACAAGAAGCTGGACAGCAGAGACAAGAAGACCTACTGGAAAGAATTTTTCCTTAACAATGCCTTATACATCCTGCTGATCGTAGCAATCATTTACACTTACATCCAGAACTCCAATTTCCTGTCGGCGGCTTCCATTGTCAACATTATCAGCCTGTCCGCAGCGAACCTTCCCATTGCCTGTGGTATCGCAGGATGTATCGTATTGACCGGTACCGACCTGTCTGCAGGACGTGTGGTAGGACTGACCGCATGTATCACGGCATCCCTGATGCAGTCCGTGACTTATGCTACCAAGATGTTCCCGAATCTTCCGGTACTCCCGATCCCTCTGGTGATCCTGATCGTACTGTTAGTCGGCGGTATCGTAGGATGGGTCAATGGTTTCTTCGTAGCGAAGTTCCAGCTGCATCCCTTCATCGTAACGCTGGCTACGCAGTTGATCGTATACGGCTTACTGTTAATGTACATCATGATCAACGGCAATAACGGACAGCCTCTGTCCGGTCTGGACCAGCACTTCAACGATGTGGTAAAAGGCAGCGTGATCTCCTTCAATGCCGGCGGTGCGAGAATTGCCATTCCCAACTATGTATGGCTGGCAGCCTTGATCGTTATCATCATGTGGTTCATCTGGAACAAGACCACCTTCGGTAAGAACATGTTCGCAGTAGGTTCCAATCCCGAGGCAGCAAAAGTATCCGGTGTTAACGTAATGAGAACCACCATTTTAGTTCATACACTGGCAGGTGCCATGTACGGTTTGACCGGTTTCATCGAGTCCTCCCGTATCGGTTCCAATACAGCAAATACAGGACTGAACTACGAGTGTGATGCTATTGCAGCCTGCGTTATCGGCGGTGTCTCCTTTGTAGGTGGTACCGGTAAGATCAGCGGTGTTGTACTTGGTGTATTCCTCTTAAGAATCATCTTCGTAGCATTGAACTTCCTGTCCATTAACATGAACATGCAGTATGTGATCAAGGGTCTAATCATTCTGGTTGCCTGTGCAATCGATATGAGAAAGTACCTGGTAAGAAAGTAATGACATAAGACTCAACCATAGAAAACATCCGTGACTGCTTGCAGGTAAAGGATGTTTTCTGTATATCGACAGAGAAAGAGACCAGGGGCAAAAGGTCTAATTCCGCAACATTATAGAAATTGCTTATGACAGATTAGAAAAAGGAAAAACTATGAATCAGGAACAAGTGACAACAGAGAATACAGAAGAAAAGGCAGCAGAAGTCACCGCATCGTCAGAAATGACGGTACAGACGCAGGAGCCGGTCCGGCCGAAGGGAAAATGGTTCGGCCGCGGTATTTATGGAAGTAAGGATGTCCCTATTCGTATTTTGGACGGACTGATCGCTGCCATGATTGTGGTGATCGTGGGAATGATCGTTTTCTTTGCTGTGCGTGGCGGATTTAATATTATCTATGATACGGATGGCGGAAGTGAAGTGGCGGCCCAGAAGGTGCGCTATGGGGAATTTCTCACCGAGCCCGAGACTCCCTACAAGCCGGGGTATACCTTTGATGGCTGGTATACGGAAAAAGAAGGAGAGACGGTGCTGTGGTATTTTCAGTCAGAGAAAGTCACCGGCGATATGACTCTGACAGCGCACTGGGCTCCCGCACAGATCACCGTGAAATTCGACTATGATGGTGGCACAGATGCCGACGGCTCTGATATGGAATCCAAACAGGTGACCTTCGGAGAGAATTACGGCGAACTTCCCACTCCGGTAAAAGAGGGCAGTACCTTCGCCGGCTGGGAGTACAGTGGTCAGATCATCACCGCGGACACCGTTGTCCAAATGACCGGAGAACATGTATTGACCGCAATATGGAATTGACTTGAGAGTTAGCGAAGAAGCCACGAACGCCCACGGCGAACGGAATGTCCTTCCGAGGTGTCAGGTCTCCCGGTGGGAATTTTCTAACGAAAAGTGAGCAGCGGTTCTAATCCGTACGGGCACGGCTCCAGTTGCCATCCATGGCAACATCCGGATGCCTTGAACGTCCTGTTCGCTCCACCCTGTCTTTCAACACTTTTCGAGAAAATATCACCACCTCCCGACAAACATCTTCGGAGGGACATTCCGTCCGCCGTGGGCATTCTGTGTTTTGAAAAGTTTTCAAAAAAACAGTAGCCCGCAGTTGGGACTACTAATTTTTGAAAAAAGCCTCTATATAGTCAAAATAGTAAAAAATAAGCTTCTCAGAAAGCGCTTTTTTACGTAATAGATCTTTTTATACATTTATAGTAAAAATAATTTGTTTCTA
>OJPL01000006.1_pt1 | contig 91345 bp, 77 predicted proteins | sample 1598501 | NCBI WGS metagenome assembly OJPL01 (sample SAMN03922486, study PRJEB24848) | human gut metagenome | isolation source: stool sample | host: Homo sapiens | place: Germany | collected 2011-05 | reverse complement strand
CCAGCTTCTTCTGCAGCACGCGGGACTGCACCATGGTGTTGTAGCCCTTCAGCGTGTCTGCCGTCACGGTGACATACTCGGTCTGGTTCTCACTGGTGATGGCATCCGGCGCGGTGCCGGTGGACCAGCTGGCGATGTCGTTCAGGGTGCAGGTGCCCGTGGTCACAGTGCCGTCTGCCGACATTTCGGTGGTCTCAAAGGTGAGCTCCATCATATTTTCCTTGGTGACAGGGTCCAGATTGTTGGTGATCTGCACATCCATGGTGGTGCCGTTCACCGTGACGGGGGTCTGGGCGGTGGCGGTGGTGGTCAGCTTGGCTGCGATCTGCTGGTACACCTGCGCCACGGTCAGGCCGTAGGCACGCACCTTGTCGCGGTCCACCTTCAGGATGATGGTGGCATCGCCGCTGCCAAGGCCGTTGTCCGCGTTGGCAAAGCCCTCGGTGTCGTTCACCATCTCCACCACCTTTTCGGAGACGGCGGTCAGAGTCTCGGCATCCGCGCCATAGACCTTGACCGACAGGCCGCTGGCCAGCTGGCTGGTCAGATCGTCGGTCATACCGTACAGCTTGACCTCGGCGGTGCAGTTCTCGATCTGGGACACCGCATCCTCCATGGCCTGCCGGGTCTTTTCCACCTCACGGGAGGAAAGGCTCTCGCTCATCATGACATTGATCTTGTATCTGCCGTAGGCATTGGCGGCATTCAGGATATCGGTGATGGCGGTGGGCAGTCCCAGCTGGCTGATGTCCAGACCCGCCATGCTGGTGTCGGTGGTGATGCCCACCTCTTCCACGTTTTCCACATTCAGGGCCGCCTCTGCCACCTGACCCGCAATGGCATAGGATTCCTCCTTGGTCAGGCCGTCGGCGGTGGACAGGGTGATCTGCGCCTCGTTGCTGGTGATGCTGGGCAGCAGCTCCACGCCCATGTTCAGCACCTGCCAGCCGCTGAACACCAGCAGCACCACCGCCGCGATCAGGGGCAGGGCACGATGCTGCAGGCACCATTCCAGACTATGGGCGTACTTTTCCTGCACCTTTTCAAACCAGACAAGGCGCTTGGGCTCGGCCTTTTTCAGCACGGTGGAGGCTGCCGCCGGGACCACCGTGAGCGCCACGATGAGGGAAGCCATCAGGCAGTAGCCGATGCACAGGGACATGGGCATCATCAGGCTGCGCACGAGGCTGGCCGAGAACACCACCGGCAGGAACACGCACACCGAGGTGAGGGTGGAGGCCACGACCGACATGCCCACCTGCCTTGTGCCCTGCACGGCAGCGCGGGCCGCAGGCACGCCGCGGCTGCGCAGGCGGTAGATGTTCTCAATGACGACCACCGAGTTGTCCACCAGCATACCAATGCCAAGGGACAGACCGGCCAGAGTCATCACGTTCAGGTCCAGACCCGTAAAGTACATGAGCACCACCGCAAACAGCACGGACAGCGGGATGCTGATGCCGACCACAAGGGTGGGCTTGACGTCCTTGAGGAAGATGGCCAGCACGATGATGGCCAGCGCGGCACCCACCACCATGCTGGTGAGGATGCTCTGGATGACGATGGTGATGTAGTTGCCCTGATTGGACAGCACCACCATGTGCAGGCCGTCGTACCGGCTCTCCATCTGTTCAAAGGCGGTCAGGCAGTTGTCGGAGACCTCGCCTGCACTGGAGGTCGCATTTTTATAGATTTTGAGGATGGATGCCTTTTCGCCGTTCAGGCGGGTGTAGCTGTCCGCAGAGTTGTCGATGACCTCCACATCCGCCACATCGGAAAGGCGCACGTCACCGTAGCCCTCCACATGCAGCAGCAGAGCACCGCTGATGTCCTCCACGCTGTCGTACTCTTCGCCCACCTTCAGCAGCCAGGACTCGCCGTCCTTATCCGGCACATAACCGGCCGGCATGGAGAAGTTCTGCGCGTAGATGAGCTGGGCCAGCGTGTCGATGTCCAGCTGCTTTGCCACATCGGCCTGTGCCAGCGCATTGGTCTTGGCCGTCTCGTACTCTTCCTTGGCGGCCTCCAGCTGCTTTTCGTACTCGTTCAGCATTTCACGCGCTTCGGTGAACTGCATATAGGCATTGAGCTGCTGCTGAGAGAAGCTGCCCAGCGCGCCGGAGAACTCGCTCATCAGCTGCGGCACATTGTCCATGGCCTTGATGGTGCTTTCCAGCGCGTTGTAGACCACATTCAGGCTTTCCTGCAGCTGCATCTCATTGGCAAGATCTTCCGCCGTGCTGCCCTCGGTGCCGGTCTCGGTGTTCATGCGCTCCTGCAGCTTCTGCAGTGCGCCGGTGAGCTTATCCGTGATGGTGCGCAGCTCTGCCACGATATCGATGAGGGAGTCAATGTCCCGCATACCGGTCTCGTTGAACTTGTCCAGCACCTTCTGCAGGCCGTCGCGCACCTCGATAAGGGCCTGCTGGATCTCGGGCTCCTTGACCACGGCGATCAGGTCGTTGACGCTTTCCAGCAGAGCCTGCGCCTGAGCGCGCACCGTTTCCACTGCGGCACCCACCTCGGTGCTCATCTGGCTCATGACCGAGTTGGACACTGTATTGCCAAAGTTTTTCAGCTGCTTTTCGTACTCTTTACGGCCTGCGGTGATCTGCGCCTCGGCAGCTTCCAGCTGCTCACGGGCCGCCGCCAGCTGGGTGTCGATGAGTTCCAGCAGCTTTGCATTGATATCGTTGATCTTATCCTGATTCAGCTGCACCTGAACCATCTTATCCACCAGACCGCTGGAGGAAACGCTGGAAACACCGCCCCTGCGCTGGAGCTCCGGCACCAGCGTTTTCTGGATGAACTCCGAAAGCTCGTACTGGTCCGCGCCCTCGCGGCTGACGGCCACCGTCATAAAGGCGTTCATGTTCAGGCTGTATTCAATGACAGAGGGGGTCAGGCAGGTGCTCGGCAGGTCGCTTTTGGCCTGATCCAGCTTGTTGGACACCTTGACCATCGCGCTGTTCATGTCGGTATCGTCCACAAATTTCATCAGCAGCAGGCTGTAGTTTTCTGCCGATGTTGCGGTGATATCGGACACGCCCGGCACGGTGAGCGCATTTTCCAGAACATCGGAGACTTCGCTCTCCACACGCTCCGGGCTTGCGCCGGGATACACGGTGACCACCATCAGATACGGCGTACTGACGTTGGGCAGAAGGTTCGTATCCATCTTTGTGACTGCCACAAAGCCCAGGATCAGAACCATAACGACTGCCACCAGCACCGTAAATGGTTTTTTAACACTGAATTTTTCCATTTTTCCCTACCATTTCTCTGCCGTGCCGCAAAGCAGGGCAGCCGCTTTCTTTCCAGAAAGGCCACACTTCAACATTTTTATTATACACGCAAGCCCCCGCCTTGCAAGGGCAGGGAAGGATTCTTTTGTGATTCTTTAGATTCTTTCGCAGGATTTTAACAATTACCCTTCCGTTTTTCCATTTTCCGGCAGCGGATGCGACCAAATTCGGTCTGTCTCCCCCGATTGATACGCCTCAGCCGGGCGGATTGTTGCACTCCGCAGAAATTTTCTGCAGGGTGCACGGCAGCAGCTTTTTGTTTTTTGCGTGGAAATGTGCATTTGAATATGTTATACTAAGATGCAGAATGGATCAGCAGGCCCTTTTTCGGGCCTTATCCTATAGATTCGACCGATAAAAAATGAGGAACGCTATGAAAAAAGTCATTTCCGTCCGTTTCAAAGAGAACGGCAAAAGCTATTATTTCGACCCCGCCGGGGCCGACATCAAAACCGGCGAATACGTCATTGTGGAAACTGCCCGCGGCATCGAGTGCGGCGAGGTGGTGCAGGGGGTGAGGGAGATCACCGATGCAGCGGTGCCCAAGGCCCTCAAACCCATCACCCGCATGGCCGACAGCGTGGACATCCGCCGGATGCGCCAGAACCGTGAGGACGAGAAGCGCGCCTACCACACCTGTCAGGAGTGCATCGCCCGCCACGGCCTGGAAATGAAGCTGGTGGAAGCGGAATACACGCTGGACCGCTCCAAGATCATGTTCTACTTTACCGCAGACGGCCGGGTGGACTTCCGCGAGCTGGTCAAGGATCTGGCCGGCATCTTCCACACCCGCATCGAGCTGCGCCAGATCGGCGTGCGCGACGAGAGCAAGATGATCGGTGGTCTGGGCATCTGCGGCCAGCCCTTCTGCTGCAGCCGCTTCCTCAAGGACTTCCAGCCCGTGTCCATCAAGATGGCAAAGGAGCAGGGCCTTTCGCTGAACCCCACCAAGATCAGCGGTGCCTGCGGCCGGCTGATGTGCTGCCTTGCCTACGAGGAAAGCGCCTACGAGTACCTGAACAGCATCATGCCCATGGTGGGCAGCACCGTGCGCACGCCGGACGGCCTTGGTACCGTGCTGGAAGTGAACCCGGTATCCGGCTACCTGCGGGTGCGCTGCGGCACCGAGAGCCTTTCGCCCCGGTACTACAAGGTAGGCGTGTGTGAGTATGTCAGCGGCGGCAAGCGTGCGCCCCGCCGCCCGGACCCGGACGACGATTACTCCGGCGTGCGCAACCCGGCACCGGTGGTGGCCTGCTCCGACGAGGGGGAAAAGCGCTGCGCTGGCGGCTGCTGTGCCAGAAAGCGCCCTGCCGAAAAGGAGTGAGAGCCGCGCCGGAGGCTCTGAGGGGTTAGTCTGCCAAAACTAACTATTCTTCGTGATTTTTGCCAAAAAACTCCTGCAAATTTGTCCATAAGTTAGCCTGTGCTTTTGTGCAACCCAACAAAAAACAGACTTTTGTGTTTTTTGGGCCACGGTTAGTCTTGCCTTTTCTCACCTGCTTTGTTAGAATGCAGTCAAGGATATGATTTCCGGAGAGACATGCACAGCCGTGCCATACATGACTCTTCATACGATACTTCGGGCACGGAGATAAAAAGGAGAGTTTATTATGGCACACAAGGTTTCTGACGCATGTGTTGGCTGCGGCGCTTGCGAGGGCGCTTGCCCGGTTGGCGCTATCACCGTTGACGGTGTTGCATCTGTGAACGCAGACGCTTGCATCGACTGCGGCGCTTGCGAGGGTGCTTGCCCCACCGGTGCTATCACTGCTGAATAATTTTAGCAGCGGCACAAAAACGCTTCAAGAGCAGCAGGCCTGTCCAAAGCAGGTCTGCTGCTTTTTGTTTTGCAGTAATTCGCACAAATTCCACAGGCAATTCCACCTATTTTTTTGAGAGGGTCAGGCGCACTTATCTATGGAACATTCTACCGAAGTCTTGTATAATAGAACTATGGTATATTGCTCGCCGGAGCATCGTTTCGGCTCGGACGCGCTGCTGCTGGCCCGTTTTTGTGAGCCGAAGCGTGCCCAGAAGGCCGCAGACCTGTGCTCCGGCTGCGGCATCGTGGCACTGGAATGGCACGACCGGGGCCACCGGGGCCCCTGCATCGGGCTGGAACTGCAGCCGGAGGGCAGCGCCCTGCTTTCTGCTGCGGTGGAAGAGCAGGACATCGGGCATCTCACGCCGGTCTGTGCCGACCTGCGCACCTTCCGGCAGGGCGAGGGCAGTTTTGACGTGTGTGCGTGCAATCCGCCCTACTTCACGGATGGGCCCCAGAGCCAAAATGCGGCCCACGCCCTTGCCCGGCACGAGAACACCTGCACACTGGACGATGTGTGCGGGTGCGCCTTCCGTCTGCTGAAGGACGGCGGACGCTTTTCCCTCTGCCACCGGCCGGAGCGGCTGGCAGAGGTGCTGGCGGTGCTTCGGGCCCACCGGCTGGAACCCAAGCGGCTGGCTTTTGTAAAGAACAAAGCAGACGGCGTGCCATGGCTCTTCCTTGTGGAAGCGCAGAAGAACCGCAAAACCGGCCTGCGGGTGGAGCCGGATGTGTTGATCAGCGCCGGTGCGGCGTTATATGGCAGATGACGGACTGCGGATCAGGCTGAGAGGATCATCTTCAGGAGGTAACTATGGCAGGAACTCTTTATATCGTGGCAACGCCCATCGGCAATCTGGACGATATGCCGCCCCGGGTGGCCGCCACCTTTGGCGCGGCTGACTTCATTGCCGCCGAGGACACCCGTGTGACCATGAAGCTGCTGAACTTTCTGGGCCTGAAAAAGCCCATGGTCAGCTACTATGAGCACGCCCTGCAGAAGGGCGAGGGCATCCTGCGCCGCATTGAGGCGGGCGAGAGCTGCGCGCTGTGCAGTGATGCGGGCATGCCCTGCGTCTCCGACCCGGGCGAGGTGATCGTGCGGGACGCGCTGGCCCGGGGCATCAAAGTGGTGCCGGTACCGGCGGCCTCTGCCTGCGTCACCGCGCTGGCCGTGTCCGGGCAGGACACCTCCCGCTGGGTGTTCGAGGGCTTTCTGCCCGTGAACCGCAAACAGAAAAAAGAGCGGCTGGCTGAGCTTTTGCAGGAAAAGCGCACCACCATCTTCTACGAAGCCCCCCACAAGCTGCGCACCACGCTGGACGATCTGACCAGCGCATTCGGTGCCGACCGCAGCATCACCCTGTGCCGGGAGCTGACCAAGCTCCATGAGGATATCTGGAAGACCACCCTCGGCGAGGCGGTGGAGCACTACAAAGTCAACGAGCCCCGGGGGGAATACGTGCTGGTGATGGCCGGTGCGCCGGAAACCGCCGACCCGGAGCAGGAGCTGACGCTGGAGCAGGCAGCGCAGCGGGCGCTGGAGCTGACCGGGCAGGGCTTTGGCCCCACCGCAGCGGCCAAGGCGGCGGCGCAGGGCACGCCCTATTCCAAGAGCGAAGTGTACAAGCAGCTGCTGGTATTGCAACAGGGCCAGCAGGCAGAGGAATGATACGTAACTGGTAAACAGAGGAGGACCCTTTTTGTGACAAAGCTTCTGGTTTTGAGCGACAGCCACGGCGGACGCACCGCCATTGAGCGTGTGCTGATGAAAGAGAGCAAAAACATCGATGCCCTGATCTTTCTGGGCGACGGCCTGCGGGATCTGGAACTGGCCCTGACGCTGTACCCCAAGCTGCGGGCCTACTCGGTGGCCGGCAACTGCGATTACGGCGCACTGGAACCCACCGACGGCCTTGCCGCCTTTGACGGCGTGGTGATTTTTTACACTCATGGTCATATGTACGGTGTAAAATACGATCTGGATACGCTGGCAGACGCCGCATCTGCCCGGGGTGCCGAGGTGGCGCTGTTCGGCCACACCCACATCCCCCATGCAGAGACCCGCGGCGGGGTGTTCCTGTTCAACCCCGGCTCCTGCGGCCGGTGCTACACCGGGCCGAACACCTACGGCATCCTGACGCTGGACGGAGGCAAAGTGACCGCCTATGAACACAAAGAGGTACCCAAACAATGAGCATCAATGAGGTGCGCTATCTGCCGGAATGCGGCAGCACCAACGCTTACGTGAAGGAGCATTTTGAGGAGTTCGGCCCGGTGGGCGCGGTGTATACCGAGAACCAGACCGCAGGCCGGGGCCGTCTGGGCCGCAGCTGGGTGAACGCCGAGGGCAAGGCCCTGTATTATACAGTTGCCATCCGGGAGCCGCTGGCCCAGCCTGCCACCCTGCCGCTGCTGGCAAGCCTTGCAGTGCGCCGCCAGTTGCAGCTGCGCTACGGCGTGGACTGCCAGATCAAGTGGCCCAACGATCTGCTGCTGAACGGCAAAAAGATCGTGGGCATCCTGTGCGAGAGCGTGAGCTACGGCTACCAGCAGCAGGGCCGGGGCATCCTGTGCGGCATCGGCATCAATCTTGCCCAGCCCCAGAGCTACTTTGACGCCGCCGGCCTTCCCAACGGCACCTCGCTGGAGCTGCAGGGGGCAAAGGTGGATCTTTCCACCGACCCCGCATGGCTGGCCGAGGGCCTGACCGACTTTGGTTTTGACCGCAATCTGTACCAGTTTGCCCGGGACGGCTTTGCCCCTTTCCGGGAGGAATACAAGGCCGCCTGCGTCAATCTGGGCCGCCGGGTCACCTTTGACCTGCCGGACGGCAGGCAGGGGGCCGGTGAAGCCGTCGATGTGGACGAAGAGGGCCGTCTGGTGGTGCGCACCGACAGCGGCGAAGTGCATGTGTTCACCGGCGAAGTGTCGGTGCACGGCATCTATGGGGCCGTGTAAAAGCGCTCTTTATCATAAAATATCACCGCAGGGAACTGATGAGGGCGCAGGACAGCCGCGATAGGTAAACCCTCTCAGTCAAAACCTGACGGTTTTGCCAGCTCCCCCGAAGGGGGAGCTTTTTGCTATCCTCCGGACAGGCGCGCACGCTGTTAAAAGGCATTCTTTTCCTGCAAAGCTGTTCTCCATATGCGTACAGTTTTGGGATCATATGGAATCTTTTTGCACGCTTTTGCCCGAATTTCCCGCAAAATGCTTGAATAAACGAATTTTTTGTAAATTTCTTGTGTACATTTCCAGTTGCCAATTCAGTCATACTTTAGTATAATAGAGTATGTGCCAGCGTGTCCTTTTGGATGGGATGCGCGTGTTTAGGAAATTGGAAAACGGACAGCACAAGCGCCCTGCCCCCAAAAGCAAGGCGCTTGTGCTGTCGCAAGGAGTGCAAGCATGAAAGATCAAGAATCCTTCAAGCCGTATATTCCTGCGGAAAAGATCACCGCAGAAATGACGGCGACCTCTGTGATCATGGGCATCATCCTGTCTGTGGTCTTCGGCGCTGCAAATGCCTATCTGGGCCTGCGCGTCGGCATGACTGTTTCTGCCTCCATCCCGGCAGCAGTCATTTCTATGGGCGTGATCCGCGTCCTGCTCAAGAAGAACTCCATTCTGGAGAGCAACATGGTGCAGACCATCGGTTCCGCAGGCGAGAGCCTGGCCGCCGGTGCCATCTTCACCATGCCCGCACTGTTCCTGTGGGCAAAAGAGGGCCTGTGCGACAAGCCCAGCATCCTGGAGATCACCCTGATCGCCCTGTGCGGCGGCATTCTGGGCGTTCTGTTCATGGTGCCCCTGCGCAACGCCCTGATCGTCAAGGAACACGCCACCCTGCTGTACCCGGAAGGCACCGCCTGTGCAGACGTTCTGCTGGCCGGTGAAGAGGGCGGTGCAAACGCCTCCACCGTGTTCTCCGGCATGGGTCTGGCAGCCATCTTCAAGTTCATCGTCGATGGCCTGAAGATGATCCCCTCCGACATTGCCATGGCCTTCAGCTCCTTCAAGGGTGCTCTGGGCATGGAAGTATACCCCGCTCTGCTGGGCGTGGGCTATATCGTCGGCCCCAAGACCGCTTCCTATATGTTTACCGGTTCTCTGGTAGGCTGGATGGTCATCATCCCGCTGATCTGCCTGTTCGGCGCAAACATTTCCCTGTACCCGGCAGCAGCCGGCACCACCATTGCTGATCTGTATGCAGCAGGCGGTGCAGACGCCATCTGGTCCAACTACGTCAAGTATATCGGCGCAGGCGCCATTGCTACCGGCGGTATCATTTCGCTGATCAAGAGCCTGCCTCTGATCGTATCCACCTTCCGCGACGCCATGAAGAGCATGAAGGGCGGCAGCGCCTCCGGCACCTCCCGTACCGATAAGGACATGCCCATGCCCTTTATTCTGGGCGGCATCCTGCTCATCATCCTCATCATCTGGCTGGCTCCGGCCATCCCCGTCAGCCCGCTGGGTGCTCTGCTGATCGTCATCTTCGGCTTCTTCTTCTCCACCGTCTCTGCACGTATGGTCGGCATGATCGGCAGCTCCAACAACCCGGTCTCCGGCATGACCATTGCCACCCTGCTGATCGCTACCATGATCCTGAAGGCCACCGGCAACGTTGGCATCGAGGGCATGATCGGCTCCATGGCCATCGCCTCTGTCATCTGCATCTGCGCTGCCATTGCTGCGGATACCTCTCAGGACCTGAAGACCGGCTACCTGCTGGGTGCGACCCCGGTCAAGCAGCAGATCGGTGAGCTGATCGGCGTCATTGCCGCCGGTCTGGCCATCGGCGGTATGCTGTACCTGCTGGACAGCGCATGGGGCTACGGCGGTGCCGAGGTCCCCGCACCGCAGGCTACCCTGATGAAGATGATCGTCGAGGGCATCATGGGCGGCAACCTGCCCTGGAACCTGGTGTTCACCGGTGTGTTCCTTGCCATTGCTCTGGAGGTCCTGCGCATCCCCGTGATGCCCTTTGCCATCGGCCTGTACCTGCCCATCTACCTGAACACCTCCATCATGATCGGCGGTGTTGTGCGCTGGTTCATGGACAGCCGCAAGAATGTTGACGCGAAGCTCAAGGAAGAGCAGACCACCCGCGGCACCCTGTTCTGTGCCGGTATGATCGCAGGCGAGGGCCTTGTGGGCATCCTGCTGGCTGTGTTTGCCGTGTTCGGCATCAGCACTGCCCTGAGCATTGATCTGGGCAACATTGGCGGCGTGGTCCTGATGATCGTGATGATCGCATGCCTGCTGGCCTTCTCCATGAAGAAAAAGAAGAACTGATGAATAAGAAAAAGCAGTCCATCAATTATCTGGATCTTATCCCGCAGCGGGCGGAGACCCTGCGCTGGCACACAGATGAAGCCACCGGCCTTATCACCCTTGAGGTGGAGAACACCGGTGTGTTCAATACGATCGCGCAAAAAGTGTTCCATAAACCGCGCACCACACAGGTGCATCTGGACGAGACCGGCAGCTACCTGTGGCCGCTGATCGATGGCCAGAAGACCGTTGCACAGCTTGCTGACTGCATGAAGCAGCAGTTCGGCAAAAAGGCCGAACCCCTGTACCCGCGCATCATCAAGTATTTCCAGATCGTGGAATCTTACCACTTTATCAAGTTCCTCAACCAATAAGCGCAAAAGAAGCGGCGCTCAGAGCCTGTTGCAAGGCACTGAGCGCCGCTTTTTCGCGGTTCTTTATTGTTTTTTGCAGTTTGCTGTGGTATTCTGTAATTGCTGCATCTGCGGCACGAAGGCGCTGTGTCCCAAAACGCAGCACGGGTTGCGGCTCCCAGCATTCGCATCGTACCTTGAACGGTACTCGCGCCTCGCTGGCCGCGGCCCCAACAATTCCTCCCTGTTTCTGCCGCAGGCAGCGGTCGTCATTGTTGCAGCTCGTCTTACCGGCACCTAGGCGCGCCGGGCAAGGCGATTTTTTCTTTGGATCTTTCGCACCCCCGGTTTTGCCCAAGGGCAGGAAGGGGGGATGCACCATGACGTTTGAACAGGTCGTGCTTCTGCTCACGCTTCTTGGCGGGGCGATCTACGTTACGTTTGAAATTACATGGACTGTTTCTCACAGTGATGACAAAAAGAAAAAATGACCGCCTCTTGTTCCCCAACACGACCGGTCATTTTTCTTTTTGACTAGTATGGTAAGGAGCTAGCCGTTTGTGGGCCAGCGCCTTTGTATTTTCAGTATAGCTTATTTTCCAAAATTGTCAAGCCCATGCACTTTATCTGCGGCGTCTTCTCTTTTTGAGGCTCAGCGAACCGCCGCCGGCCGCGAGCGTGAGCACCATCATTGCAAACAGGATGAGCACCAGTGCGCACAGCAGAAGCGCCGTGGCCTTCATGTCGGTGCGGAAATCGGAGACGTACTCCCGGTGGGTCACAAGGTCCACCGTGCCCACTTCATCGCCGTCCAGATACACGGTGGCTGTACCCACCACACTGCCGCTCTTGACGGTGGCCGCAATGCTCTCCGGCAGATCGAAGGAGTAGGTAACGATATCGTCCGCGTGGCCGTAGCCGCTGACCGGCGCAGCGGCATACAGCGCCACCGTCGGTTCGGTGCGGCACTTGGTCAGCGCCACGGTGGTGATCTCGGTCTGGGTGTCCACCAGCGGACGGTCCGCAAAGCTCTCAAAGGCCCAGTCGAACAGATCATCGCACTCGGCAAAGAGGTGGTCCGGCGTATCACAGCCAAGGATCACCAACCCGTAGGTGTGGCCGTTCTTTTCCGCAAAGGCCACGATGCAGCGGCCTGCCAGCGTGGTAAAGCCGCCCTTGACCCACCGGACATACTCCCGGTAGTTGGCGCTCTCGCTGTTCATCAGGCTGTTGGAGCTGCTGATGGTACGCTCAGCCTTGCGCAGATTGGTGGCCGGCAGCACATAGCTGGCGGTGCCCGCCACCTGTGCAAAGGTCTGGTTTGCCGCACAGGCGGCAGCGATCTTTGCCAGATCCTGCGCGGTGGACACGTTGCCGTAGTCAAACAGGCCGTGGGCACAGGTAAAGTTCGTGCCGGTGCAGCCCAGCTCCTGGGCACGGGCGTTCATCTGCTTGACGAAATCCAGCACGCTGCCGCCCACATCGTAGGCAATGACGCTGGCGGCGTCGTTGGCGCTGACGATGAGCATGGCGTTCAGCAGGTCGATGCGGCGCACCGTCTCGCCGATGCGCAGGCCCATGGTGGTGCCGTTGGCGTTCTGGATATCCCGGAACTCCTGGGTCAGCGCGGTGGGCACGGTCACTTCACCGTTCAGATCCTTGCCGCTTTCCAGCAGCAGCAGGGCCGTCATGAGCTTGGTCAGGCTGGCAACATACTGCTGCTGGCCGGCGTTCTGGTTCAGGATGGTCTTGCCGGTGTCGGCGTTGAACAGGTACACCGCCTCGGCCTCCTTGGCGGTCTGGATGGGCATGGGATATACCGCAAGGCCCGGCAGTGCAGCAGCAGCGGCCAGTGCCAGCGTGAGCACCAGCGCCGTCATGCGGCGGAAGATGGTGTTTTTGAACATGAGCGTGCCCCCTTGTATCTGCTTGCCGACGCACGGCAAAAATTTTTGTTTTGAAACAGCTCCTACTTGCCGGAAAGGCTCTGGCTTGCTATACTACTTTAAAGAATACCATAAACCAGCCAAAAGAGAAAGAGAGAAAGGCGGTTTTTAACAATGTTTCTGTCCTTTTGTGGAAAAGTTCCCCGCAACGAGGGGGCTGCGTTCGTTGCGCCCAACGCCACCGTGCAGGGCGATGTGATCCTCAAAGCCGGTTCCACGGTGTGGTACGGTGCCGTGCTGCGCGGCGACGACGGCCAGCTTATCATCGGCGAGAACTCCAACGTGCAGGACAACGCCGTGCTGCACTGCGATGTGGGCGGAGCCGTGACGCTGGGCAGGAATGTCACCGTGGGCCACAGCGCGCTGGTGCACGGGTGCACGGTAGGGGATGGCAGCCTCATCGGAATGCACGCCACCCTGCTCAACCATTGTGTCGTGGGCAAAAACTGCATCATCGGCGCGGGGGCACTGGTACCGGAGGGCATGGTCATCCCGGACGGCTCGGTGGCCGTGGGCGTGCCCGCAAGGGTCATCAAGCAGGTGAGCCCCGCACAGGCCGAGGCCAACCTGCACAACGCCGCCCACTATGTGGAGCACGGCAGAGTGCACGCAGCACAGTGCAAAATGGATTGACCTTTTGCGCCTGCTGTGCTATGCTGAAAAAGAGCGTTTGCATCGGGCAGCCCTTCAAGACGGCTGTCCGGGACCCCTGCCGCAGCGAAACTCTGACCGGTGCGGGGGAAATCCTGTACCGGCATTTTCGGGCCCATCCGAAAAAGCTTTCGTTCCTGCGCACTTTTCGCTTTTGATCTCTTTACGAAAAAAAAGCTTTATTTTTTCGATTTTTTCACAAAATAGCAATGACTTTTCGAGGGAAATGGGGTATACTATCAATTGTAGAGCACGCGGGGCCGCAACCGCGTCTCTACACATGATTCCTCCTCACACCAAAGCAATACCCCAAACAGAGATTCCCTCCGGTGTACCGCAAGCGCTGGGGGGAGTCTTTGTTTTTATCCGCTTTTGTATTTTATGATTTCCTGCGTGAAAAGGAGAGGTTCCGTTATGTCTGAGCTCATCACCCGCCGCACCTTTTTAAAGACCACCGGTGCTGCCATGGCGGCGGCTGCCGCAGGCGGCATGCTGGCAGGCTGCGGAGATGGAGCGTATGCTTCCACTCCCGAAAATCTGGTTGCTCCTTCCATCGATAATACCGATTTTGCTGATTTTGACTCTTTTACCGCAGATATCGGCCCCTTGAGCGGGCAGTGGACTTCCAGCTCCATCTATGAATCTGATACCCGTCACAACTATTTCTACACCGGCTTCAAACTGGATAATTCCAGCGGCAACAGTTCTGTTACCGTCAACACCAGCAACTTTGCTTTCCGCCATACCGATGGCGGCACTGGTAAGGTATGTGGTCTTGGATACAAGGGTCTGAACAGCAGCAAAACCGCCTATGTATTCAACCAGTCTCTTACTGTTCCTGCAGGCCTGTCCAAAACCGTTATTCTTTTCATCGACATCGGCCCTGTCACTACCTCTTCCTTCGATAGATTCTATAGAGGAACCATAACCATCACGCTGGGTAAACTTAATAATCAAACGGCCGCCTTTACTTTTAACGGCCTGATCAGTGACCCTTCCTCTACCGTTTCCTGACAGCAAAACTCCCCTGAAATGCCGTAAAAGCCTTTCAGGGGAGTTTTTGTTTACAACGCTCTGAACTTTGCCGCAAACACGCTGAGCACGATCTTGGGGTTCACCTGTGCGCCCAGACGCTGGATGGCGGCATCTGCCAGCCGCAGGGCACGCCGGGCGGCATCGCCCTGCACCGGTGCGTGGGGGCTTTGCCGCAGGCCCGCTGCCGCCACCGCACGGAAGTCCGTCAGCAGGGCGGCGGCACCGGCTTTGTCCTTCTCATACGGAGCCAGCAGCACGGCGGCGGCATAGCTGTCACGGTCGGCTGCGGTCTTTGCCAGCTGCAGCGCCTTTTCCACCTGCGTTGTGCGGGCTTCGTCCTGTGCCGCTGCAAGCACCGTGCCGATGTGCCCGTCGAACAGCTCACTGTACAGCGCGGCGGTCTTTTTGTCCACCCCCTGTGCGGCGCAGTAGCGGGCGCACTGCTCCGGCGGGACCGGCGCCACGGCAAAACTGATGCAGCGGCTGCGGATGGTGGGCAGCACGCCTGCCAGCGAATCGGCTGTGAGCAGGAACAGCACCCCCTCCGGCGGCTCTTCCATCACCTTCAGCAGGGCGTTGGCGGATTCCTCGTTCATCTTTTCCACATGGTAGAGCAGCACCGCGCGGCCCTCGGCCGAAAGGCTGGTGTTGAAGATCTCGCTGCGCATGGCCGTGACCTGACCCACCAGATACCGGCCGCCCGCGCCCATGCCGGTGACCGAGATTGCCTCGCGCACGATGCCGGTCTCCACCTGACCGCTGTCGCGCTTGCCGGCCTTCGCCACCGCACGGCAGCATTCGCCCCGCAGAAGGGCCTCAGCGGGCGCTCCGCCGGCAGGGTAAAGATAATCGGCCGCGATGCAGCGGGCCGCAAAACCGGCCCCAAGGCCCTCTTCGCCCACCAGCAGCACGCTGTGGGTCAGGCGGCGGGCTGCCAGCATCAGCTGCACGCTGCTTTTCAGTTCTGCGTTGCCTTCCATGCGGTCCAGCATCATGGGGGTTACTCCTTTTATAAGACGATTTGAAATGCCCTCCGCGCTGCTCTGGGCATCTTCAGCGGAAAAATTATTTTTGATCTGCAGCCCCGGAACGCCTGCGGGCGTTCCGGGGCTGCATTTTCACGGGTGGGGTCGTGGAGGAAAACGGCAGCGCGGCAAGGGACGAACCCTCTCAGTCACCTTCGGTGACAGCTCCCCCGAAGGGGGAGCTTTTAAACATCTGACGGTTTGCAGCAAATAAGCTCCCCCCTCGGGGGAGCTGGCATCGCGCAGCGATGACTGAGAGGGTTAGGATGCTTTCGTTTTCGCCAGAGGCTCCCTCTTTGAGGGAGCTGGCAAAACCGTCAGGTTTTGACTGAAGGAGTCAGGCTCCCCCGAGGCTATCGCCTGAAAAAGTTTACCTCCTGTTTTTCCGCTTCCACTGCTCGCGGCGGACCCATGCACGGATGGCGCGGTAGCCCATGGGGCCAAAGAACAGCCAGACATTCGCCATGCTGAGCAGCAGGCTCAGCTTCTGGGGCAGCGGTGCGCCCAAAAAGCTCAGCACCCACAGGATCGCCGCAAAAAAGCCAAAATACTTCACCCGGACAGGGATCACAAAGAACAGCAGCACCTGTACCTCCGGGTACAGCATGGCAAAGGCCAGCAGCAGCGAAAGGGACAGGCAGTAGGTGCTGCCGCTGACACCGGTGAGCAGGCAGGCCAGCACGGTGCCCAGCATCCCGGACAGCAGATAGACCGTATAGCGGAAATCGCCCCACTCCCGTTCCAGCGCCGTGCCGATGAACCAGGTAAAGTAGATGCCCAGCACTGCGCTGAGGATGCTGCCGCCATAAGAGGGGATAAACACAAAGGTGATGATGCGCCAGATCTGGCCGCTCAGCAGAAGATATCTGCTGAGGGACAGCCAGACGCTGATGGTCTGGTTCACAAACAGCTCGATAGCCAGTACAAGGATCTGCCCGCCCACCAGAATGTTGGTCAGGTTCGGGATGCCGAAACGCCCATATCTGCGTTCCAGCCGGTTCAGCCAATTGTTCATAGGGTGCCTCCCTCAATTCGGAAATGTTTTGCCGCAGCTTACTGCTGTTATTGTACCATGATTGGCCGGGGCATTCAACACTGTTGAAAACCTCTGCCCCCAAAGCCCGGAAATACAGCTTTCCTGCCGCTCTCCGGATGCTAAAGCACAACCGAAAATTGTATGTAATTTCCGGTCTGGAATGAACTTTTCACTTTTTCCACCGGGTTTTCAACCGCTTTTGTGAAGAAAAGGTCGGGTTTTCCGTGATGTTTTCCACTTTTTCCACTGGGTTTTCAACAATAAAAAGGGATCAGCCCTATACGCACCGTAATTCAGGCAGCCGCTTTCTGGAAAGTTTTGGATGAAAATGCAGGCATTCTGCCTTTTATAAAAAAGAAAGTCGAAGTATTTTCTTTGCATTCTACAAACCGTTCCCGAGCGGTGATTTATTTTTCTCCAATCTGGAATGGACCGGCCCCAAGTTTTCAACACCGGGCCGCTGCCGTTTTTCTGTGTGGAAAAGGCGGGGAAAATTGCAGTTTTCCACACTGTTTTTATCCCGGCTGAACCCTCTCAGTCGCCTGCGGCGACAGCTCCCCCGAGGGGGGAGCTTTTTGCGGTAACCGAAACGTATCGGATGAATGCTAAAAGCTTCCGGCAGTGCTATAAGCTCCCCCTTCGGGGGAGCTGGCATCGCGCAGCGATGACTGAGAGGGTTCGTCCTATAAAAAATGCCGGGCAGTCCGCAGACTGTCCGGCATTGCTTTATTCTTTACATCATATTGTGGAATACCAGCTGTGCGATCTGGAAATACAGGATCAGGCTGCAGGCGTCCACGATGGTGGTGATGAAGGGGGTAGCCATGATAGCCGGGTCTGCACCCAGCTTCTTTGCGGCCAGCGGCAGCATACCGCCCACCAGCTTTGCCAGAATGACGCTGAAGAACAGCGACACGCTGACCACGATGGCATAGCCCATCACGTTGGCATACTGGCCGGGGAAGAGGAAGGTGTACATCAGGTAGATACGCAGGCCGTTCACGATGCCCAGCACCGCGCCCACGATGGCAGACACCCGCAGCTCCTTGCCCAGCACCCGCACAAAGTCGGCAGGCTCTACCTCGCCCAGAGCCAGACCGCGCACCATCAGGGTGCTGATCTGGTTGCCGCAGTTGCCGGCGGTATCCATCAGCATGGGCATGAAGGAGACCAGCAGGGGCAGCGCGGTAAAGGCTTCCTCATAGTGGGTGGTGACCATGCCGGTAAAGGTGGCGGAAAGCATCAGGATCAGCAGCCATGGGATGCGCTGCTTTGCGTGAGTCCAGACGCTGGTGCCAAAGTAGGTGGTGGCATCGTCGTCCGGCAGAATGGCGGCCATCTTCTGCATATCCTCGGTGCTCTCGTCGGTCAGGACGTCGATTGCATCGTCGATGGTGATGATGCCCACGAACATGCCCTCGTTGTCCAGAACGGGCATTGCGGTAAAGTCGTAGCGCTGCATCTCACGGGCCACATATTCCTGATCGTCCGTGACCTTCACTGCCACCACGTTGTCGTCCATGATCTCGGAAACGGGAATGTTCCTGTCCGAAAGCAGCAGGCTGCGGGCAGAGACAACGCCCTTCAGGCGGTTGCGCTCCACCACGTAGCAGGTGTACACGGTCTCTGCGTTTTCGCCCTGTTTGCGGATGGCATCAAAGGCCTGCTCCACGGTCATATCCTCCCGCAGGCGGACATACTCCGGGGTCATCAGGCTGCCGGCAGAGCTTTCGGGGTAGTTCAGCAGCTTGTTCAGGCTCTCACGGGTCTGCTTGGAGGATTTCTCCAGCACCCGCTTCACCACGCCTGCCGGCATATCCTCCAGCAGGTCGGCGGCATCGTCCAGACTCATTTCCTCGATGGCGCTCACCAGCTCCACGTCCGAAAAGGCGTTTACCAGATCATCGCGGGCCTCGTCGGACATATAGGCAAAGGCTTCGGTGGCCACTTCCTTTTTCAGCAGACGGAACACCACAAGGCGGTTGTTCTCGTCCAGCTCTTCCAGCAGCTCGGCAAGGTCGGCAGGCTGCTCTTCCTCGGTCACTTCGCGCAGCTTGACGTACTGCTTTTTGATGAGCAGCTTGAGCAGGCGGCTCTTGGTCAGCATCTCGGGGTTGGCCTTGACCTCTTCGTCGTTGGCTTCCTCTTTCTCGGCCTCACGCATGTCCTGCTTGAGGTCCTCGGTAGCTTCATCGTTCAGGTCCTCGGCCAGCTTCTGACGGACTTCGGCAGGGATATCGGCAGGCAGCTCCTGCACCGGCAGCGCCTGCTCCGCAGCATCAACCGTCAGCTTCTTTTCTTCCATATCCATTGGGCGTTCCTCCTCAGTTTTTACGGCACAGGAGCAGCTCCTGTATCCGGAGGACGCAGCAGATCGGGAAACAAAAAACGCGCCGCCTTGCCTGCCGGAATGCCGCAAACGCCGCATTCTGCGCACACAAAGCCGCGCCTTCCTCTGCTCTGTTTTGCGGAAAGACACACCGTTGAAGCGGTGCTTTTCCGCAGGACTCAGCGAAGGAGGCGAACGGTTGGGGGAAACGCAGTTGTTTTTGTTTTCTGATCCACCGCGCCGGTGGTTCTACTTCGACTATGATCCGGGTCCATTTTCCTGCGTTCACCTCCAAGTTTTCATATTCATTTTTATTATAGCGCCGCCAAAAAACGGGGTCAACCCTAAACCATGGATTTACAGGAATTTTATTTTATAAAAACACAGATCTTATTTTTCTTTCGCGTGAAAAGGCAGTCTGGCAAAGCCCGCAGCCTTTGCCGAACTGCAAGGATAAAAATTACCGCTGAGAATGCCAAAGCACTGCGGCGGCATCGGAAGATCGTTTTTTGCCAAAACAAAACACCCTCTTCCGTGTTGCGGCGCACGAAAAAGGGTGTTTTGTTTGGATATTGCCTTGGTGTGAGGAGGAATCATGTTACACGGGAAACGGTTGCGGCCCCGCTTCCCATGGCAAAAGTATAACAGCTTTCACAATTCAATTCGTTAAGAAGCTATGAAGAAACTGTAAAAAGGAAATGGTATCTTTTGGAAGATTTTGTGATAACATTTTTTGATTGACCTTCGTTTTTTCACATGCTAAAATGGAACTGTAAAAGCAGCTGTAAGGGAGGGCATCTTATGAACGACTGTGCTTTTTTGAACAACAGCGGCAATTTTACCTCGTTCACCTACGATGGAAGAACGATTCGGTTCCGCACGCCTTCTTCTCTGGAGCGTTACACGGATATTCTGGAATGGGACAAGGGCTATCTTGTGGTCATGGCAAAATACAAAGGTGCCCCTGCAGAAGAAGAATACATTGATCTGGTTCCCATCCTGAACAATTTGTATATTGATGCTGATGCTTTTTTAAAGCCGATCCGAAAGGTAGAGTTGCAGTATGCCTGATATTTTAAGCATTGCTGACCATGCAGATATGATCGTAAATGGTTATGCTTTTTCAAAAAGCAATGATTCCGTCCGTGTTCTGAATCTGAATAATCCTGCAAGCGCCTGTGTATTGTCTGCCGATGGAAAGATACTGGAAACCACCATGGATGATATCGAGTTAGACATTGTTCAGGACTATTACAGCCGAAACCGGAAACATCTGGAGGAATCGTAATGCCAAAATATTATGATTTCAAGATTTGCGGTTACTATCTTTATTTTACTGCGCACTGCATTATTGAATGTATGCACGTCCACGCCAGTGACCGTAAATTGACTGAGGGCGGTTCTGCAAAATTCTTTGTAAAAAGCAATGGTGACACCGTAATACAAAACCGCGGGGTCCTGACCGACAGGGAACTAAGCAAAATTCAAAGCTTCATCAAAGACAACTATAAAGAAATGTACCTCAAGTGGGCATCCATGAGTGAAAACGGCTTCTTTGGAGAGAACTGACGCAAAATAATATTTTATAATTCAGCAGAGGCTGCTGCATCGGACAACGTGCAGCAGTCCCTGCTGTTTTTTTTTGCACAAAAAAATACGCCCCGGTCACCTTGCGGTGAGCGGGGCGCTAAAACGAAGCTCGTTTTTACTGCGGCAAGATTCCTGCAAAAGCAGGTCTTATGCAGCAGGCGGAGCAAGGTATCTGCAAAACAGACCTTATACTCCTGACACACGCGGGGTGTGCTTTCAAGGACCCTCGCGGGCGCTTTGGTATCTCATATCCCGCTGCGGTGCTTCGCACGGAACAAAGCACCGCCCGGGAAGTGAAATCAGTCAGAACTCGTATGGCGAATGCTGTACTTCAGCACATCACCTGCATGGATGGATGCGTTTCTCCGCTTCGTACCGCTGCATTGCGCAGTAACCGCCGGTACGGGGCAGCCGCCCTCTTGCATTGTGGGGCTAAGGTGCCGCAAATATCTGCATCCAAAGCGCAGAAGAATGCTTACTTGTACAGGTCGACCAGACGGGTCAGGTGCTCGTAGCGGTCGTTAGCAACCTGCTGGTTGCGTGCGAACAGCTCCTTAGCACGGTCGGGGAATGCACGAGTCAGGCGGCTGTAACGGGTCTCGTTAGCCAGCAGTGCCTGATACTTCTCGTTATCCACAGCCTTGGAGGTCAGGGTGAACGGATTCTTGCCCTGAGCCTTGTTTGCCGGGTTGAAGGTGAACAGGTTCCAGTAACCGGACTCAACTGCCTTCTTCATCTCGTTCTGGCAGTTGGTCATGCCGCCCTTGACACCGTGCAGCTCGCAGGGAGCGTAGCCGATGATCAGAGACGGGCCGGGGTAAGCCTCAGCCTCAGCGATGGCCTTGACAGCCTGAGCCGGGTTAGCACCCAGTGCGATCTGAGCAACATAGATGTAACCGTAGGTCATAGCGATCTCGGACAGGCTCTTCTTGCTGATCTCCTTACCAGCAGCAGCGAACTGGCAGACTTCACCAATGTTGGAAGCCTTGGATGCCTGTCCACCGGTGTTGGAGTACATCTCAGTATCGAAGACCATGACGTTGACATCCTCGCCGGAAGCCAGGACGTGGTCCAGACCGCCGAAGCCGATGTCGTATGCCCAGCCGTCACCACCGAAGATCCAGACGGACTTCTTGGCGATGAACTGCTTGCTCTTCAGGATCTCTGCAGACTTCTCGCAGCCGGCAGCAGCAGCCTTCTCCAGCTCAGCGATCAGGGCCTTTGCGGGCTCGTCGTTGGCCTTGGTGTTGTTCTTGGTCTCCAGGAACTTCTCAAAGGCAGCCTTCAGCTCAGCAGAAGCCTTGTCGGAACCAGCAACCTCAGCGATCTCCTTGATCAGGTTCTCGCGGACGGTCTTCTGGCCGATGTACAGGCCCAGACCATGCTCTGCGTTATCCTCGAACAGGGAGTTGCACCATGCAGGACCATGGCCGCTGTCCTTGTTGACGGTGTACGGAGAGATGGAAGCGGTGCCGCCCCAGATGGAGGAGCAGCCGGTAGCGTTGGAGATGTACATCTTCTCGCCGAACAGCTGAGTGATCAGGCGAGCGTAAGAAGTCTCGGCACAGCCTGCGCAGGAGCCAGAGAACTCCAGCAGCGGCTGGTTGAACTGAGAACCGATGACGGTATCGTCAGCAAACTTGGAAGGCTTCTTGGAGATGTTGGCCACGCAGTAGTCGAACACTGCCTGCTGATCGGCCTGGCTGTCCTGCGGCACCATGGTGATAGCCTTGGTGGGGCAGACGGTGACGCACTCGCCGCAGCCCATGCAGTCCAGAGGAGACACAGCCATGACAAACTTGTACTCGTTTGCGGGCTTGTTGTCGCGGCTCTTGGTCTGTGCAGGAGCAGCTGCCAGCTCGTCGGCGGTCAGCTGGAAGGGACGGATGGTAGCATGAGAGCAGACGAATGCACACTGGTTACAGCCAACGCACTTTGCAGCATCCCACTCGGGGACGTTGACAGCGGTGCCGCGCTTCTCGTATGCAGAAGCGCCCTGCTCCCACTCGCCGTTTGCATTTGCCACGAAGGAAGAGACAGGCAGGCTGTCGCCGTCCATACGGGCAATGGGCTCCATGACCTCGCGGATCTGCTTGACCAGTTCCGGACGGCCGGTGAGAGCCTTGGGTGCGGGATCAGCCTCGGGGTTGGACCAGGATGCGGGCACGTCCACCTTGTGGACTGCGTCAACACCGGCATCGATAGCCTTCCAGTTCATCTCAACGACGTCCTGGCCCTTCTTGCCGTAGCTCTTCTGAGCTGCCTGCTTCATGAAGTTGACGGCGTCCTCGATGGGCATGACGTCAGCCAGCTTGAAGAATGCAGACTGCAGGATGGTGTTGGTGCGCTTGCCCATGCCGATCTCGATAGCCTTATCGATAGCGTTGATGGTGTACAGCTGAATGTTGTTGTCGGCAATGTACTTCTTGTCGGCAGCATTCAGGTGCTCATCCAGCTCGGCATCGGTCCACTGGCAGTTGATCATGAAGACGCCGCCCGGCTTGACATCCTGGACCATCTTCATGCCCATGTGGATGTAAGCGGGGTTGTGGCAGGCCACGAAGTCAGCCTGGTTGATGTAGTAGGGGCTGCGGATGGGCTTGTCGCCGAAACGCAGGTGGCTGATGGTCACGCCGCCGGTCTTCTTGGAGTCATACTGGAAGTATGCCTGAACATACTTGTCGGTATGGTCGCCGATGATCTTGACGGAGTTCTTGTTAGCACCGACAGTACCGTCGCCGCCCAGACCCCAGAACTTGCACTCCTTGGTGCCAGCAGCTGCGGTGATGGGAGCGGGCTTGACCTCAGGCAGAGACAGGCCGGTGACATCATCGGTGATGCCGAGGGTGAAGCGCTCCTTCGGCTGATCCTTCTCCAGCTCCTTGAACAGAGCGAAGATGGAGGACGGGGGAGTGTCCTTGCTGCCCAGACCGTAGCGGCCGCCGGTCAGGATGACATCGTTCATGCCAGCCTCACGCAGGGTAGCTGCGACATCCAGATACAGGGGCTCGCCCAGAGAGCCGGGCTCCTTGGTGCGGTCCAGCACAGCCACCTTCTTGGCGGTCTTGGGCAGGACCTTCAGCAGGGAAGCAGAGACCCAGGGACGATACAGACGGACCTTGATGATACCGACCTTCTCGCCGCGTGCGTTCAGGTAGTCGATGACTTCGTCAGCAACGTCGCAGATGGAGCCCATAGCCACGATCACACGGTCAGCATCGGGTGCGCCGTAGTAGTTGAACAGATCGTAGTTGGTGCCCAGCTTTGCGTTGATCTTGGCCATGTACTTCTCAACAACAGCAGGCAGAGCGTTGTAAACGCTGTTGCATGCCTCACGATGCTGGAAGAACACGTCGCCGTTCTCGTGGGAGCCGCGCATCTTGGGGTGCTCGGGGTTCAGAGCCTTCTTACGGAACTCCTCCACAGCCTCCATGTTGCACATTTCCTTCAGATCGGCGTAATCCCACTTCTCGATCTTCTGGTACTCATGAGAAGTACGGAAGCCATCGAAGAAGTTCAGGAAGGGGACCTTGCCCTCGATGGCGCACAGATGTGCGACAGGGGACAGATCCATAACTTCCTGCACGCTGCTCTCGACCAGCATTGCAAAGCCGGTCTGGCGGCATGCCATGACGTCGCTGTGATCACCGAAGATGTTCAGGGACTGGGTAGCAACGGTACGTGCAGAAACATCGAACACGCAGGGCAGCTGCTCAGCAGCGATCTTGTACATGTTGGGGATCATCAGCAGCAGGCCCTGAGAAGCGGTGAAGGTGGTGGTAACAGCACCTGCACCCAGAGAGCCGTGCACAGCGCCTGCAGCGCCTGCCTCAGACTCCATCTCGACGACCTTGACCTGGTTGCCGAAGATGTTCTTCTGGCCGGCTGCGGACCACTGGTCCACGGAGTCAGCCATCGGAGAGGACGGGGTAATGGGGTAGATGGCAGCCACGTCCGTGTAGGCATACGCTACATGGGCGGCAGCGGTATTGCCATCCATAGTTTGCTTTGCTCTAGGCATTTTTCTTCCTCCATTATTCAGAATTTGGTACCTTTTGCGCGGGGCAATATGCCCCACATGGGACCGGAGAACCCCATAAAGGCACTATTGCTTGTATACTATAATAACAAATTCTGCCCGCAAAGTAAACGCAAACCGCCCAACAAACGCACCAAAAATAAAGAAAATTTTTTAGCTGTTTTGTACGTCTTTAGTACGGTAAAGCAAGCGTTGGTGCGGATTTTTGGTTTTAGCCTGCCTGCCTTGCCAGATCCTGTGATTTTTTTCGCAAAAAGGGGGTGGACCCTCTCAGTCACGGCTTGCGAACGCAGTGAGCCTGAGAGGATTCGTTTCCCGCAGCGGCGCGTTTTCGCAGAAAGCGGCGCTGCAAATGCCGTTTACCGTTACGACCCCTCCCGTGAAAAGGCGTTTGGAGCGCTCCGCAGAGCGCGACAAACGCGAAATTATAAATATTCTTTCCGCTGATTATGCGCAAAGCAAACGCGGCGCGCATTTCAAATCGTCCCATCCTCTTGTATTTATCATCTCTTTATTGACAACAAACCGCACTTTGCCGTAAACTGAGAGCAGAAAACCGGCGCTGTGCCGGGCAGAGAGGGTAAATACAATGGAAAAGACCACACATTACGAAAAGACACTTACCAGCGAGGTCCTCTTTGAGGGCCGTGTCATCACCCTGACCAAGGACACTGCTCTGCTGGAAAACGGCAAGACCGCCACCCGTGAGGTGGTGCATCACCACGGCGGTGCGTGCATCCTGCCCTATTTTGAGGACGGCACCATCTGCATGGTGCGCCAGTTCCGCTACGCCATGCAGCAGGAGCTGTGGGAGCTGCCCGCCGGCAAGCTGGAAAAGGGCGAGGACCCCTTTGAAGCCGCCAAGCGGGAGCTGGGCGAGGAGTGCGGTCTGACCGCCGACAATTACATCTCTCTGGGCCAGTTCTACCCCACCGTGGGCTACGATACCGAGGTCATCTATACATGGGTCGCCACCGGCCTGCACAAGACCCAGATGCATCTGGATGCGGACGAGTTCCTGACGCCGGACCGCGTGCCGCTGGATAAAGCCTATGAAATGGTCATGAGCGGTGAGATCCGGGACGGCAAGACCATTGCCGGCATCCTGAAGCTCAAGGCGCTGATCGCTGAGGGCAAGCTGTGAACATCCTGTACGAGGACGCTTTCATCGTGGTGCTGGACAAGCCCGCGGGCCTTTCCAGTGAGGAGGGCGTTCCCGCAGCGCTGCGGCAGCGGTGGAACGCTCCGGACGCCTTTGTGGGGGTGGTGCACCGGCTGGACACCGGCGTTTCCGGCCTGATGGTGTTTGCCCGCACACCCTGGGCTGCGGCCGCACTCAGCCGTCAGATCACCCAGAGCCAGAACGCCTACGCCGTGCAGGACGGCCGGGCCGAGGGCATGGCAGAAGAGCCGCAGTTCATCAAGCAGTACCGCGCCGTCATTGCAGGCGGGCCGGACGAAGCACTGCCCGCCGAAGGCACCCTGCGGGACTGGCTGTTCAAGGACAGCCGCCGGGGCCGGGTGTTCCCGGTCAGCCGCCCCCGCAAGGGCGTGCGGGAAGCCGTTCTGGAATACCGCATCCTGAAAACAGCAGGGGACACGAGCCTTGCGGGCATCACTCTGCACACCGGCCGCACCCATCAGATCCGGGTACAGTTCGCTGCCCGGAAGCATCCGCTCTCCGGCGACGGCAAGTATGGCAGCCGGGTAAAGGGAGACATCGCTCTGCAGAGCTGCGGTCTGCAGTTCCGGCATCCGGACACCGGCAGGCCCCTGCAGTTCAGCCTGCCCCTGCCGGACGCCGCACCGTGGAAAGAGTTTTTAGAATAAGATTGTTGTATACGGTCAGCATCCTAGCCCTCTCCGTCTTTGCTTCGCAAAGCTACCTTGTTCCCCTTCTGGCACTTCGTGCCACCTCCCCCGACCGGGGGAGTCTGTCAAAGGGAGAGGCCTTGGCATAGAGATACAGTCCGCGTGGACTGCCAAAGGCTCTCCCTTTGGGAGAGCTGCCGAGCAAGGCGAGGCTGAGAGGGCGAGCCCGCTAAAGGAATACATCATTTTCATTAGGTGAGAGGTATGGAACAATATAGAACCGATGCTGAAATTTACGCCGTGCTGGAGCGGGAGATCATCGATCTGACCATCCGCCCCGGCTCCCTGCTGAGCGAAAACCCGCTGTGTACCCGCTTTGCGGCCCCCCGCAGCATGATCCGGGTGGTTTTGCAGAAACTGCAGGAAAACGGGCTGGTGAAGATCGTGCCCTATAAGGGCACCACCGTCACCCGGCTGAACCGCCGCATCGTGGACGAGCTGATCTACGAGCGCACCGCCGTGGAGGCCCGCATCCTGCGGGATTTTGCGCCCCAGTGCACCCCCGAACAGCGGGCGCTCATCCGCAGACGGGTGGAGGCCTATGCGGCCCTTGCCGCCACGGAAAAGCCCGATTACAACCGGCTGTACGAGGCTGACCGCACCCTGCACGGGACATGGTTTGCCGCCATGGACAAGATGTATCTGTGGAGCACCCTGCAGAACGCCCACGCCGACTACAGCCGCTTCCGGATGCTGGACACCATCACCAGCGGCGGGCTTGCGGAAGTGATCGCAGATCACCGGAGCCTGCTGGATGCCATTGAGCGGTGCGACCTTGCCGCCTTTGAGCCGCTGGTGGAAAAGCACCTTTACGGCGGCATCCGGCGGCTGGGCTCCAAGCTGACCGAGGAATACGCCGACTACTTTGAGCCGGAAAAGTAATTGTTCTATGTGGAACAATGGTTGAACCCTCTCAGTCACGCCTTACGGCGTGCCAGCTCCCCCGAAGGGGGGAGCTTATAGCACTGCCGGAAACTTTTTGCATTCATCCGATACGTTTCCGTTACCGCAAAAAAAGCTCCCCCTTCGGGGGAGCTGGCTGCGACCATCGGGAGCAGACTGAGAGGGTTAGCTCCCTCCCCGAGGGAGCTGTCGCGGCGTGCGCCGCGACTGAGGGAGTTAAAACACAAGCAAAAAGCCCGGAGCATCCGCAGACGCTCCGGGCTTTTTATATTCAGAACACCCCGGAAATAAAGATCTCCAGACCAATGCCAATGAGAATCATGCCGCCCAGAATGGACGCCTTGCCGGAAAGCTTCGTGCCGAACTTTTTGCCGATGCGCAGGCCCGCCATGCAGATGAAGAAGGTGACCACCGCAATGATGAGCGATGCCGCCAGAGCCATCAGCCAGCCGTACTCCGAAATGGTAAAGCCAACCGAGAGCGCATCGATGCTGGTGGCGACGCCCTGCATGAGCAGTGCACCGGCGCTGAGTTCTGCGGCTTCTTCGGCTTCCTCGCCCCGGATGCCATCCACAAGCATCTTGCCGCCGATGTAGCCCAGCAGTGCCAGCGCGATCCACGGGATGAATGTTTCAAAGGAAGAGAACATCTCCACGATGGTGTGCACGCACACCCAGCCGGTCATGGGCATGACCGCCTGAAAAAGGGCAAAGGTGCCCGCGATCCTGCACATGGTCCCCCTGCCCATGCGGGGGTCGTGCAGGCCGTTTGCCATCGACACCGAAAACGCATCCATTGCAAGGCCCACGCCCAGCAGTGCGCTGTTGAGAAAAAATACAAAGCTCCATTCCATATTGTCTGCCTCCTGAATCTGACCAGAATATCGGGCAATACAAAACCCGGCTTCGGGCGCATCTGCACGTCCGAAGCCGGGTCAATTTTTATCATCGACTCCATGTGCACGGGCGGCATTCTGCGCGCCAAAAACACATGAGTCTTGCAAATTAAAGCAAGCCAGACCGAAACCACCGGCCATTGTGTTGACTTGCTGCGCCTTCTGCAACCGGCGCTTGCTACTCCCCCACGGGTATTTGTGATCGTTCTGTTATTGTAGCATATCCCGCGCCGGAAGTCCAGACAAACCGTGGAAACCGTTTTTATAAACAATCGCCTTCAGGTCCTGTTTTTCCAGCGGGTCTCAAAATACCGGTCCTGCGAAAGGATAAAGCACAGGGTATTGCCCAGCGCCTGCGGGGTGACGGCATGCTCCTGCCGCAGTGCCCGGCGGGCGCGGCGCTCATACTCCCGGGCCTGCTGCATCCGGGGCGTTTTCCGCTCCTGCGCCGTCAGGTGGGAGCCCACATCGATGAGCGAGTGCAGCAGCACCCAGTACAGCTCGCACAGCGAGCCGGTGACGCCATGGCGGCGGGAGCACTCGAACACCGCATAGTTTGCCTCCACCCGGTCGAGATTGCGCAGGGTGACTTTGCTGTTCACGATGCTGCCCGCCACCTTGCGGTAGAGGTACATCGCATCCGGGATGTTGGCGATCCTTTCCGCTTTTTCGTAGGCGTAGGCGATCAGCAGGGTGTCCTCGTTCAGCTTGCCCTCTGCAAAGCGCAGCTGCGCAAAGATGCTGCGGTGGTACAGCTTGTTCCACACCACCATGTAGGGCAGAAGGGTGCTGTGCTCCAACGCCTGCTCCGAGGTCAGCACCTCCCGCCGCACATGCAGATACTGCTCCCGGATGGGGGTCAGGGCTTCGTCCACCTGCCGGTAATTGCACACGGCCATCTGTGCACCGGTCTCCTGCGCCGCATGGTAAAGCTTTGCACAGAAGTCCGGCGTGATGGTGTCGTCTGAATCCACAAAGGCGATCCATTCGCCCTCTGCCGCGTCCAGCCCGGCATTGCGTGCCCCGCTCAGGCCACGGTTTTTCTGGTGGATGACCCGGATGCGGCTGTCCTTTGCCGCTGCAGCATCGCACAGGGCAGGGCAGCCGTCCGGAGAGCCATCGTCCACCAGAATCAGCTCAAAATCCGTGAAGGTCTGGGCAAGGATGGAAGCGATGCAGGCGTTCAGAAAACGCTCTGTCTTATATACCGGCACGATGATGCTGATGGTTCTCCTGCTTTCGGGCCGGGTCGGGTGCTGTTCTTTCACGGTAACTTCCTCGTCATTTCAGGTTCTGCAGTTTTGCCTGCCGTTCTCTGCGCAGTTCCAGATACTTCGCGGGCGATTTTGTGTACCGGATCGTATCCGAGATCCCCCGCAGGGTGATGGCCCGGGCCTGCCACAGCTTATGCCGTGCGTCCCGTTCGTATCCCATGCACTCCTTCATCCGGGGGCTTCTGCGCTCCTCCGGGGTCAGGTGCCACCAGATATCCACAAGGGCGGTCAGCACGGTGCGGTAGGCTTCGCACAGGGTCTCTGCGTTGTGCCGGTACATGCCCAGAAACATCTGGTAGCAGGCTTCCACCCGATCCAGTGTTTTTACCGAATAGCTGCTGTGCATGATGCTCTCCGGCACCTGCCGGTACTGATACAGTGACTCCGGGATGCTGGCCATCTTCTGCACCCGCTCATAGATCCGGGGTGCAGTGTAGGTATCCTCAAACTTTTTGCCCTCCGGCAGGCGCAGGCCGTCGAACAGTTCCCGCCGGAAAAGCTTATTGCACATGGACTGATACATGCCGATGACCAGCCGGTTGTAGATCTCCTGTTGTGGGATAACCTCATCGTACTGGGTCGTATCCCATCCCTCATAGACCTTGCCGTTTTCGTCCGTGAACGCAAAGCCGTACAGTACCACATCCGCACCGGTCTTTTCCGCTGTGCTGTGGGCCTTTTCCAGCGCCTGCGGCAGCAGCATATCGTCCGAATCCACAAAGGCAGCCCAGCGGCCCCGGGCAATGTCCAGCCCGGCATTGCGTGCCCCGCTCAGGCCGCGGTTCTTCTGGTGGATGACCCGGATTCGGCTGTCCTTTGCCGCTGCAGCATCGCACAAAGCAGGGCAGTTGTCCGGGGAGCCGTCGTCCACCAGGATCAGCTCAAAATCCGCAAAGGTCTGGGCAAGGATGGAATCAATGCAGTCATTCAGGTATTTTTCCACCCGGTACACCGGCACGATGACGCTGATCTCGGGACGGTTTCTGACCTTCTGCTCACTCACAACGGTTTCTCCTTACCTGCATTTTTTCGGTTTTGTCTGCCGGATCTTATATTTGCAGCGGTTATACAGCGGCGCATTGACTGCCCGCAGCTCTGCTTCCAGCCAGTTCTGCACCGTAAATGCCCCTGCCTGCTTTGCCTCGGCCTCTGCCTTTTTCAGGCAGGCTTCCGCCTGCTGCATCTGTACACTTTTTCTGTCCTCCGGAGACAGATTTTTTTCCACCTTCCGGAAAAAAGCCTTCATGATGGTGTACTGCAGATACACCGTATCCTTCCTGCCATATTTAAGCGCACACTGGAACAAAGCGTAGTTCGCGTATACCTCCTGCAAATTTTTCAGGCCGATTTTTCCGCGCACGATGCCATTCGGATTGAAGCGATAGTGATAGAGCGGCTCTCCCACACACACAACATCCGTTACCTGTTCCAGCACTGCCGGGATCGTAAGGGCATCCTCATAATTCTGCCCGATCGGAAAACGAAGCTCCGCAAACAGTTCCCGGCTGTACAGCTTCGTTGTTGCATGGACCAGCGGCGTAAGCCGGATGCGGTGCACTGCCTCCTCCCGTGAAAGGGTCTCCGTCCGGAGCGCACGCTCCTGATAACCGCTCAGAGAGCCATCCGCATCAAAGTACAGAATATCGCTGACCACCAGCTTTGCACCAGCCTGTTTTGCCGCATGGTAAAGCTTTTCGCAGAATGTTTTGTCAACGCTGTCGTCCGAATCGATAAACGAAAGCCAGTTTCCGCGTGCGATCTCAATGCCCGCATTTCTGGCACCGCTCAGACCCTTGTTCTGCTGGTGAATGACCCGGATGCGGCTGTCCTTTGCTGCCGCCGCATCGCACAGGGCAGGGCAGCCGTCCGGGGAGCCGTCGTCTACCAAGATCAGCTCAAAATCCGTGAAGGTCTGGGCAAGGATGGAGTCGATGCACTCGTTCAGATATCGTTCCACCTTGTACACCGGCACGATGATGCTGATCTCCGGGCGGTTCTCCTCTCTCTTTTCACTCACAACATTCTCTCCTTCACGACTTCTGATCAGGCCCAGCCTTTCAGGTGATAATAAACGGTTTTGTTCCAGAACCACACGGCCGCTTCCAGCTTATTGCGCAGGGTATCCGCCCCGGCCTGCCTGACCTCTGTTTCCGCCTTGCGGATCAGATCGATGGTCTGCTGTACCTTCGGGTCATTCCGGTCTTCCGGGGAAAGTTTTTTCAGGAACTTTTTGAAATAGCTTTTCATGATCTTATATTCCAGCAGGGCGGTGTCTTTTTTGCCGTGCCGGAGCGCGCATTGGAGTAAACCATAGTTGGCATCGATCTCATCCAGATTTTTCAGGCCGACCTTTTCATGCATGATGCTGCTGGGATGAAGGCGGTAATGGTAAAGCATTTCCTCCACACAGGCAACTGCTGTAGAATTTTCAAAAATGGTCGGCGTCGTGAACGCATCTTCGTAGTTTTTGCCATCCGGAAAATGGATCTTCTCTATCACGTCCCGACGATGCAATCTGGTTGCAGCCTGAACCAGCGGTGTCATACGGATGCGATGTGCTGCTTCGTCAATGGTCAGCACCTCATTTTTGAGCGGCAGGTCCTTGTAGTTGTTCGGGGTGCCATCCGCGTTTGCGTACAGAATGTTGCTGGCTGCAATTTCGGCACCAGACTGCTTTGCCGCACGGTACAGCTTTTCATAGTAAGTCTTATCAATCACATCATCCGAATCCACAAAGCCGATCCAGTTTCCGCGGGCAGCATCCAGCCCGGCATTGCGGGCCGTGCTTACACCGCCGTTCGGTTTGTGGATGACCCGGATGCGGCTGTCCTTTGCTGCCGCCGCATCGCACAGGGCAGGGCAGTTATCCGGGGAGCCGTCGTCTACTAAGATCAGCTCAAAGTCCGTGAAGGTCTGGGCAAGGATGGAGTCGATGCACTCGTTCAGATATTTTTCCACCTTGTACACCGGCACGATGATGCTGATCTCCGGACGCTTTTGTTCTGTCATGTTTCCGTTCCTCTTCTCACATTCGTGTTTTTCCGACACATGCTGCTTCTATTATACATTGTTTTTCCGCCGCTGAAAAGTGCAAAAAATCCCCGCAGACAGCACAAAGGCATCTGCGGGGATTTTCAGTCCGGGAAGTCGGCAGATAGCTTTCTCCGCGAACAGCCCGGAACCCACGGTTCCGCCCCATCGAGCAAAGCTCGCCGGGGCCCCACTTCCCGGTCATTCGCTGGAGAAACTATCTGCTGGCCCTCTATTCGTTATTCTTCGCTCTTATCGTCCGCTTCCGGGGTCTCGGCGGCAGAGGCTGCATCGGCGGCCTCCATGGCGGCCAGCTGCTCTGCGGTGGGCTCGGCATCGGCGTCGGAGGTGTCGATCTGTTCGGTCTGTGCCTCGTCGTCGTGGTCGGTGCGGGCCAGCACCATCACCTTGTCGTTCTCGCCCAGACGCATTACCCGCACGCCGGAGCCGTAGCGGCTCTGCAGCGGGATCTCGTTGGCGTGCAGACGGATGATGATGCCCTCCTGACTGCTCAGCAGCACGTCGTCCACATCGTCCACGATCTTGACCGCAGCCACCTTATCCTTGGCGGCGTCGTAGTTGCGGATGCCCTTGCCGCCGCGTGCGGTGATACGGTAGGTGTCGATATCGGACCGGCGGCCCTTGCCGTTCTCGGTGACGGTGAGCACCGTGCCGCCCTCGCGGCAGATGCACACGCCCACAACTTCGTCGCCTTCGGCCAGACGGATGGCGCGCACGCCGTGGCCGCTGCGGCCCATGGGACGTGCATCCTCTTCGTTGAAGCGGATGGCCTGACCGTTGCGGGTGGCAACGATGAGCATATCGTGGCCGGAGGTCAGGCGGGTCCATGCCAGAGCGTCGCCCTCGTTCAGGGCAATGCCGATCAGGCCGGACTTGCGGATGTTGGCATACTGTTCCAGCGGGGTGCGCTTGATAAGGCCCTGCTTCGTGACCATGGTCACAAAGCCGCCCTCGGTGTCGGCTTCCTTCGACTGGCAGATCATGTTGGTGACCTTTTCGCCCTCAGCCAGCTGCAGCAGGTTGACGATGTTGCTGCCCTTGCTGGTGCGGCTGCCCTCGGCGATGGTGTAGCCCTTGATGCGGAACAGACGGCCCCGGTCGGTGACAAAGAGCACATAGTCGTGGGTGGAACCTACGAACATCTCCTGCACGATGTCCTCTTCCTTGCGGGTCATGCCGGAGATGCCGCGTCCGCCGCGGCGCTGTGCCTGATAGGTGGCCTTGAGCTGGCGCTTGATATAGCCGGCCTCGGTCAGGGTGTAGACACACTGCTCCTCGGCGATCAGATCCTCGATATCCACCTCACCGGTCACGGACTGGATCTCGGTGCGGCGCTCGTCGCCGAAGCGCTTCTTCATTTCCAGCAGCTCGTCCTTGACGATGGCAAGCACACGGGCGTCATCGGCCAGAATGGCTTCCCAGTTCTCGATCTTGGCCTGCAGGCTGGCAAGCTCTTCCTCGATCTTCAGGATCTCAAGGCCTGCCAGACGGCCCAGCTGCAGCTTGACGATGGCATCTGCCTGCGGGTCGTCAAAACCAAACTGCTCCATGATGGCAGCCTTGGCTTCGGCCATGCCGCCCTTGCAGGCGCGGATGGTGGCGATCAGCTCGTCCACGATGTCGGTGGCCTTCTTCAGGCCTTCCAGAATGTGGGCGCGCTCCTTGGCCTTTTTCAGGTCGTACTGGGTGCGGCGGCGCACCACCTCGTCCTGAAATTCCACGTACTTCTGAAGCATCTGCTTCAGGGTGAGCACCTTGGGCACCTTGTGGTCGATGGCCAGCATGATGACGCCCACGGTATCCTGCAGCTGGGTGTACTGGTACAGCTGGTTCAGGATGACCTGTGCGTTGGCGTCCTTGCGGATGTCCACCACGATGCGCATGCCCTTGCGGTTGGTCTCATCGTTCAGGCCGGTGATGCCCTCAATGCGCTTCTCCTTGACAAGGTCGGCCATGTTCTCAATGAGACGGGCCTTGTTGACCATATACGGGATCTCGGTAATGATGATCTGGGTGCGGCCGTTCTTGGTCTCCTCGATGGTGGCGCGGCCCCGCAGGGTGATCTTGCCCCGGCCGGTGGCGTAGGCGGCGCGGATGCCGCTGCGGCCCATGATGATGCCGGCAGTGGGGAAGTCCGGGCCCTTGATGTATTCCATCAGGCCGGGCAGGTCGATGTCCGGGTTATCGATATAGGCGATGCAGCCGTCAATGACCTCGCTCAGGTTGTGGGGCGGGATGTTGGTGGCCATGCCGACCGCGATGCCCTGACTGCCGTTGACCAGCAGGTTGGGGAAGCGGCAGGGCAGCACGCTGGGCTCCTTCTTGGTCTCGTCAAAGTTGGGGTCCCAGTCGATGGTGTCCTTCTCAATATCGGTCAGCATCTCCACCGCCATGCGGCTCATGCGGGCCTCGGTGTAACGGTAGGCAGCCGGGGGGTCGCCGTCCACAGAACCAAAGTTGCCCTGACCATCCACCAGCGGATAGCGCAGAGAGAAATCCTGTGCCAGACGAACCATGGCATCGTAGACCGATGCGTCGCCGTGGGGATGGTAAGAGCCCAGCACCGCACCAACGGTGTCGGCGGATTTGCGGTAGGGATGGCTGGGGTCGTTGCCGCGCTCGTGCATAGTGTACAGAATGCGGCGGTGGACGGGTTTCAGGCCGTCGCGCACGTCGGGCAGAGCACGGGACACGATGACCGACATGGAGTAGTCCAGAAATGCGGTCTCGATCTCCTTTTTGACATCGCGGATGATCTTTTTGGTTCCGCTGCCCGGTATCATCACATAATCTTCTTCCATTGTTTCCTCCGTAGGATCATACCCTCTCAGTCAATGCCTGTCGGCATTGCCAGCCCCCCAAAAAAGGGGAAGCTTTTTTGCGTGAGAAGGAAAAGTTTATCTTTTTTGCCTAAAGCTCCCCCCTTGAGGGAAGACTTCCCCCGCTCCGGGGGAAGATGTCACCGTAGGTGACAAAAGGGGGAATCTGGCGCGTCAGCGCCTGAGAGGGTTTTCTTACACGTCCAGCTTTGCGTACTGGGCGTTGGTCTCGATAAAGCGGCGGCGGGGCTCCACCTGATCGCCCATCAGGATGGTAAAGGCTTCATCGGCCTTCTCGGCGTCGTCAATGGTGATCTGCACGATCACGCGGTTGTCCGGGTTCATGGTGGTCTCCCACAGCTGTTCGGGATTCATCTCACCAAGGCCCTTGTAGCGGTTCACCTTGGCACCCGGCATCTCCTGCGAAAGCACGGCCATTTCGGCGTCGTTGTAGGCATACTTGATGGTGTTGCCCTTCTGCACCTTGAACAGGGGCGGCTGGGCCACATACACATGGCCCTGCTCGATGAGCGGGCGCATATAGCGGAAGAAGAAGGTGAGCATCAGGGTGCAGATGTGGGAGCCATCCACATCGGCATCGGCCATGATGAACACTTTGTCGTAGCGCAGCTTGGAGATATCGAACTCGTCCCCAATGCCGCAGCCCAGCGCCAGCACCACCGGCATCAGCTTGTCGTTGCCGTAAATTTTATCGGCGCGGGCCTTTTCCACGTTCAGCATCTTGCCCCACAGCGGCAGGATGGCCTGAATGGCCGAGTCGCGGCCCATCTTGGCGGAACCGCCTGCAGAGTCGCCCTCGACGATGAAGATTTCGGTGCGGCTGGGGTCTTTTTCGCGGCAGTCTGCCAGCTTGCCGGGCATCCGGCTGGTCTCCAGCGCGCTCTTGCGGCGCACCAGTTCGCGGGCCTTTTTGGCAGCGGCGCGGGCGCGGGCGGCCTGGGTGGCCTTTTCAAAGATGGCCTTTGCCACGCCGGGGTTCTCCTCAAAGAACTCCATCAGCTTGGAGTAGACCATGTTGGAAACCAGGGTGCGGATCTCGGTATTGCCCAGCTTTGCCTTGGTCTGGCCCTCAAACTCTGCCTCCTGCAGCTTGACCGAGATCACGCAGATCAGACCTTCGCGGACGTCTGCGCCGGACAGGTTCTCGTCCTTGTCCTTCAGCAGGCCGTGGCTGCGGCCGTAATCGTTGAACACGCGGGTCAGGCTGTTCTTGAAACCCTCCTCGTGGGTGCCGCCGTCCGGGGTGTTGACATTGTTGGCAAAGCTCAGCAGCAGCTCGTTGTAGCTGGAATTGTACTGCAGTGCGATCTCCGCCATGCCCCGGTCGGTCTGGCCCTTGAGGTAGATGACGTTGGGGTGCAGCACGTCCAGCTTGCGCTTTTCGCCCAGATAGGTGACGAAGCTCTTGATGCCGCCCTCGTAGCACATGACCTCGGTGCGGTAGCAGGGGTCGCCCTCCTTGCCGTCCTCCAGCACGGGGGTATACATCTCGCGCTCGTCGGTCAGGGTGATCTTGACACCGGCGTTCAGGAAGCTCTCCTCCCGCAGGCGCTTTTCCAGCGTGTCGAAGTCGTACACGGTGGTGTCCTTGAACATCTCCGGGTCCGGCTTGAAGGTGACCCGGGTGCCGGTAACGCCGTCGGCTACGGTGCCGATGCACTTGAGCGGGCCGTCCGGGTCGCCGCGGCGGAAGGTCTGCTCGTACTCCTTGCCGTCGCGGCGCACATCGACGGTGAGCCACTCGGAGCAGGCGTTGACCACCGAAGCACCCACGCCGTGCAGGCCGCCGGCCACCTTATAGCCGGAGTTCTCGCCGCCGAACTTGCCGCCTGCGTGCAGGATGGTGTAAACGACGGTGACAGCGGGCAGGCCGGTGTCCGCCTGAATGTCCACAGGAATGCCGCGGCCGTTATCCGTGACCTGAATGATGTTGTCCTTGAGGATCTTCACCTCGATGTGGTCGCAGTAGCCGGCCAGCGCTTCATCGATGGCGTTGTCCACGATCTCGTAGACCAGATGATGCAGGCCCCGCTCGCCGGTGGAGCCGATATACATGCCCGGGCGCTTGCGCACCGCTTCCAGACCCTTCAGGACCTGGATCTCGCTGGCATTATACTCATGGTCGGTAGCGGTTTCGGCATTTGTGCTGGTAATGATTTCTTCTGCCATTTCCTTTCTCCCTTTTGTTCGTTTTTGCGTTTGTTTTTTCAAATGATAGCAAAGCGGGAACCGGTACACCAGGGTGTCCTTTTTTCTCGCAGTTTTGTTGTGTTTTTACTCCCCGGCCGCAGAGGGCGTTCCGGTTGGCGCGGTGCGGCTTTCCGGGCAGCTCCGGGGCTTTCCCATCCCTCTTTTTCTGTGGGTTTTCTGCCCGTTTTCCTCAAATCTTACTCCACCATCTTTTCGGCTCTGCGGCGCATGGCAGCAGGGGACAGCTCGGAAAGATAGATCGTATCCACCACCGCGCCGTCTGCCAGCACATAGCTCTGGGGCAGCTCGTCCGAAAGGCTCACCACCGCGCCGTTCTTCTGGGCATAGTTCAGAAACTCCCGGCCCCGGGGGGTGATGGTGGTGGTCTCCAAGTTGAAGATGCCGATGATGTCCCGGTCATTCAGTACGTAGTCGCGCCCCAGATGAATATACATACAGTATTTTCCTCATTCCGGCAGCTCATGCATAAAACGCTGTTTATGCACAGGCTTTGTATGGACTTTTGCAGCATTCGTCCCGGTCAGGCCCGGCTCAGCACACCGCCATTCATGCGGTACACCTCGCCGTCCGTTTTCAGGAACGCGGTATCATCGCAGCTGGTGACGAAGGTCTGCTTTTCCTTCATGCGGGTCAGCAGATACTGCTTGCGGCCCTCGTCCAGCTCACTGAGCACATCGTCCAGCAGGAGCACCGGGTGCTCTCCGGTGATCCGGGCAGCGGCGGCCGCTTCGGCCATTTTCAGGCTCAGCACCACGCTGCGCTGCTGTCCCTGACTTGCAAACACCTTTGCGGGCTGGTCGTCCAGCAGCAGTTCAACATCCTCGCGGTGGATGCCGCACAGGCTCTGCCCGGCGCGCAGCTCTTCGTTTTGGCGCTGCTTCAAAAGTGCGGACAGCCCGCCCGGCTCAAACTGGGCGGCATAGTGCACCGCCATGCGCTCTGCCCTGTGGGAAAGCTCGGCATAGTTGGCACAGGCCAGCGGGCCAAGCAGGGCCAGATACTCCCGCCGCCGCTTCTGGATGGCCTCGCCCTGCGCTGCAAGCTCCACGTTCAGCACCTCCAGCAGGGCACATTTTTCTGCCCACGGGCGCTCCATGCCGCCTGCAGAATGACGCAGAAGCGCGTTTTTCTGCTGCAATGCCCGCACATAGCGGCGGTAGGTGGCAAGGTAACCGGGGTACAGCTGGCACAGCGCCGCGTCCAGAAACCGCCGCCGTCCCTCCGGCGCCCCTTTGACAAGGCTCAGGTGCCCGGGGTCGAACACCACAGCCGGAAAACTGCCCGCAAGGCCTGCCGCCCGTTTGGGCGGTGCACCATTCACCGATGCATACCGCCCGGGCCGCTGTGCGTCCGGCGTGCCCACCGTGATGCGCACTCTGGCCGGGTCGTCCGGTTCCTGATCCTCCTGCCGGGTGCGCTGGGTGACGGCTTCCAGCACCGCGAATGTTTCCCCGCGGCGTACAAGCTCGGCATCCTTGCCGCCCCGGAAGCTTTTGCCGCCGGTCAGCAGCCAGATGGCTTCCAAGAGGTTGGTCTTGCCCTGACCATTGTTGCCGCAGATCACGGTCAGCTCCCGGCCCGGCTCCAGCTGCGCCGCCGCAATATTGCGGTAGTTCGCAACTTCCAGTGACAGCAGACGCATTACTGCCCCTGCCCGACTTCCACGGTCTGGCCGTCCAGCTCCACTACGTCACCGGCACGGCACTTTTTGCCGCGCATGGTGCACACCTCGCCGTTCACCTTCACGGCACCGCCCTGCACCAGCTCCTTGGCTTCGCCGCCGGTCTCGCATAGGCCTGCATATTTCAGCAGGGCATCCAGCTTGATAAACTCCGTATGGATGAGAATTTTCTGCATAAATTATCCCTCTTAATCGTTCTTGAAGCGCACCGGCAGCACCAGATACAGGAAATCGCTGCCCTCGGCAGGCAGCACCTTTACCGGGCTCAGAGGGCCGCTGATCTCCATGCGGACCTTGTCGGTGCGGGCGTTGCGCAGCGCGTCCAGCAGATAGCGGTTGTTGAAGCCGATCTCCACCTCGTCGCCCTCGCAGTCGGCGTTGAATTCATCCACCACGCGGCCAAGGTTGGTCTGGCAGCGGACGACGACTTTACCCTCTGTAAAGGAGATGCGGAGGGGATTTTTTAAACGTTCTGTAATAATCAGCGAAGCACGCTCGATGGTCTCGACGAACTCCTTGGTGTCGATGGTCACGCGGGTGCGGCTGTCGGCGGGGATCACGTTGCGGTAGTTGAGGAACTCGCCCTCGATCAGGCGGCTCATGATGGTGTAGCCGCCCGCCATAAAGACCACATAGCGGCGGTTGGCGCTGATGTGCACCAGCTCCTCGTCATCGTTGGGCAGCAGGTGGGAGACCTCGGTCATGGTTTTGCTGGGCACGATGATGCGGATATCCTTCACCGCCGTGACCGGGCGTTCCACGATGGCCAGACGGTAGCCGTCCAGTGCCACCACGGTCAGCTTGTCGGGCAGGATCTCGAACAGCTCACCGGTATGGGCGGGCTTTTTCTCGTCCTGACTGACCGCATATAACGTGCGATCGATCATATCTTTCAGCACGCCGGTCTTGATGGTCAGGGTCTCCTCCGCTCCGGTGTTGGGCAGCTCGGGGAAATCACTGGCCGGCATGGACTGGATCTCGAACTGGACGACGCCGCTCTGGATGGTAGTCTTGCCGTTTTCGGCAGAGGTGATGGCCACCTGACCGGCAGGCATCCGACTGATCATGCTGCTGAGCAGCTTTGCATTCAGCACCACCTCGCCGGCTTCCTTCACATTGGCTTCGATGGTAGTCACGATGCCCATTTCCAGATCGTAGCCGGTCAGGTTGAGCTGGAAGCCCTCGGCCTTGAGCAGAATGCCTTCCAGAACGGGGATCGCTGAACGCATGGTGACGGCTTTGGACACACCATCGATGGCTGCGCTCAGCAGAACTTTGTCACATACGATGTTCAAACTGAATTCTCTCCTTTGTTTTCCGGGTCCGGATGCTGTTTTGGGTTGGAATGCAGTCTCCGGACCGGTCTATCTTATTGAACTTGTTGTAGTAACCGTAGTAGGGGGTGGGGAACTTGTGGAAAACTTGGAAAAGTCCTGTCGGAATGCGGGGGTTTGGGTTTCCACGGCATTGTGAATGTGTTGTGAATGGATCGTGGAAAGGTGAGAAGGAGCCCTTCTTTCCACAGCCCATGTGGAGAACACAGGTTGAATGTTGAAAACTCTGTGGAAAGTGTGGAAAGGTTTGCGTTTTTACCACAAGATATGGGCCGTTTTTCCCCATTTTCTTCCGGTTCTTCCCCATATTTTGGGGTTAGAGGTCAAAATGAGTATGACTTTTACCCCGTTTTCCCCGGTCAGGCTTTCACGTTTTTGATGATGTCGCTGACGGTCTCCCGCAGGTGCTGGTCGTTCTTCATGTCCCGCTCCATGGTCTTGAGGGAGTAGACGATGGTGGAATGATCGCGGCCGGAGAACTCGCGGCCGATCTCTTCCATGCTCATGCCGGTGACCTCCCGCAGGATGTAGATGGCCACGCGGCGGGCAGAGGCAACGTTGGCGTTGCGCTTGGTGCCGCGGATGTCGGCAGGGGAGACGTTGAAGGTGCGGGACACCTCGCCGATGATCTTCTCGATGGTGACCGGCACCGGCTGGGTCTCGTTGAGGATGTCCTTGATGGCATTCTGGGCCACGCTGATCACCGGCTGGATGCCCTCCAGCATGTAGTAGGCGTTCAGCTTTTTCACGGCACCTTCCAGCTGGCGGATGTTGTTCTTCAGGTGGTTGGCGATGAACTCGGCCACATCCTCGGGCAGGTCCAGATGCAAAAGCTCTGCCTTGCGCTTGACGATGGCCACCCGGGTTTCAAAATCCGGCGGCTGCACGTCGGCGGTCAGGCCCCACTCAAAGCGGGTGCGCAGACGCTCTTCCAGACTTTTGATCTCCTTGGCCGGGCGGTCGGAGGCAATGACGATCTGCTTGTGTGCATCGTGCAGGGAGTTGAAGGTGTGGAAAAATTCCTCCTGGGTGGACTCCTTGCCGGCAATGAACTGGATATCGTCCACCAGCAGCAGGTCTGCCACGCGGTACTTCATGCGGAAGTCCTCGGTGCTGCCGGCGCGGATGGCGGCGATCAGCTCATTGGTGAACTGCTCGCAGGTAACATACATGATGACGAAGTCGGGGTGGGTGCGCTTGATCTCGGTCTGGATGGCGGTGAGCAGATGGGTCTTGCCCAGACCGGAGCCGCCGTAGATGAACAGCGGGTTGTAGGCGCCGGAGGGATTGGCCGCCACCGCCTGCGCAGCAGCAAACGCAAACTGGTTGGAGGGGCCTTTGATGAAGTTCTCGAAGGTGAACTCGTAGTTGCCCTGCGGGGAGGCGGGGTTTGCCTCGTACTGCTGGGCCAGCACCACCTCGTGGGGCGGGGTGCTGGGCACCACCAGCGTAATGTCCACGTCAAAGCCCAGCACGGTCTTGAAGGCCTCCTTGAGCAGGCCAAGATAACGGTCCGTCACGATCTTGCAGATGAAGTCGTTGCGCACCGAAAGGGTGATGTGGCTGGAGTCCTCAAAGCTGATGGGCTCCAACCCGTCGATATAGAGATTATAGGTCGGCTCGGCCATCTGCGTTTTGCAGTACGCCTGCGCGGCCTCTAAAACGTCCTTGAAAGAATCCATAAAACATCCACTCCGTTAAAGTTTTCAACAATGCTGCTGATACCAGGTTAGTATACCACAAAAATGGCTGTGCGTCCATATTTCTATAATGTAATTTATAATACATAAGAAAAGCCCCTGCAGGGCCGTTGTGTCCGGGACAAAACCGGGCCACAATATCTTGTGGCAATAGAGTTTTCCACGGCAAAATGGTGAAAAAGTTGAAAATCTTTTCACAGAAAAATCCGCAAAAAGTTTGCGGAAAAGCGAAAAAAATGCTTGACAGAACGCCATACTATGCGATATACTGTTGAATTGCAAGCCTGTCCCCAATCTGGGACCGCATCAGACCCCATACCGGGGATAAGTTTTTACGGAGGATACAACCATGAAGAGAACTTTTCAGCCCAAGAAGCGTCAGCGCAAGGAAGTTCATGGCTTTCTGACCCGCATGAGCACCAAGAACGGCCGCAAGGTCATCAATGCTCGCCGTGCAAAGGGCCGCAAGAGCCTGACTGTCTGATCTCTGCCTTTATGACGGGATCCGGCGCAGAAATGAATATGCGCACAAAAGACCGCTGATACTGGATTGGCGGTCTTATTTTTTTTTTGAGGATCGGAAAACTGCCGGATTCTTGAAAGAATTTTTGTAAAATTGCCCGCATGGGCTTTCAAAGTAGAAAAATTTTTGATATACTGGCTGAAGAATGCACCTTCCGGGTGCGTTCTCAGTCACGGAAAGGAGGCGCGGAACCATGCGCTATCGTCCCATCCGCCGCAACAGCGAGTTTGGCAGAGTGTATGCCCGCGGCAAGTCCTACGTGAACCCGGCCCTTGTGATGTACGTGCTGAAGACCCGCGGCAAAAAGACCCGCGTGGGCCTGACCGCCACCAAAAAGATCGGCCACGCCGTGCAGCGCAACCGGGCCCGCCGCGTAATGAAGGCGGCCATCGACGAGCATCTGGACTATAACATCGGCGGCTATGATCTGATCTTTGTGGCCCGGGGCATGACCCCGCGGCTGAAGAGCTGGCAGCTGAGCAGCGTAGTGGCAAAGCTGTTCGCACAGGCCGGTCTGCCCGATAAGGCCAAGCGTCCGGATGCACCGCCGCCCGCCACAGTACCCCCGGCACGCAGGGCAAAGGCGGAAAAGGCGGAGCCCACCGCATGACAGGGCTGCAAAACGCCTGCAGGAAGGCGCTGTGCGGGCTGATCCGGGTGTATCAGTACACTCTGAGCCCGTGGATCGGCCGCAGCTGCCGCTTTACGCCCAGCTGCAGCAACTACACCATGCAGGCCATCATGACCCATGGGTGCATCAAAGGCATCCTGCTGGGGGCATGGCGCATCGCCCGGTGCAATCCCCTCGGCAAATGGGGCTACGACCCGGTGCCGGAGCCGGGCCGCTGGCAGAACCCTGCCCGCCGCCTGCAGCCCGCAAAGCTGTTTTCCACACGGCACAGGCAAAAGGTGGAAAAATAGAGGATTTTTTGTGTTCCGCCGGTTTTGAGTCGCTGCGCGACGAAATGTAAGGGCAACAGCATGTTTTTATGCTGACGCGAATGCTCCCGCAGGGAGCCAGCGTCAGCAAATGCCGTTTGCCGTTACGGCCTTTCCCGTGAAAATGCGTTTGGAGCGTTCCGCAGAGCGCGACAAACGCAAATATAAAATAATTTTTCCGCTGAATATGCCCAGAGCAACGCGGAGGGCATTTTAGATCATAAAGCTTCTTGTGACGCGGTGCACTGTGGGCAGCGTGTCCTACGATAAAAAATAACAAGTCCCGTGCCACAGACGGGGCAGAATGGACAAAGGTATGAACTTCTTTTACATCCTGAGCGGTCCTCTCGGCTATGTCATGGAGTGGATCTACAAGCTGCTCCCGAGCTACGGCTGGGACATCATCATCTTCACGCTGCTCATCAACATCGTCAAGATCCCTCTGCAGCTGAGCCAGCAGAAGAGCATGGCTAAAATGTCGGCCTTCCAGCCCATGATGATGGAGATCCAGAACAAGTACAAGGACAAGCCCGAAAAGCAGCAGGAAGAAATGCTCAAGCTGCAGCAGAACTACGGCTATAACCCCACCGCAGGCTGTGTGCCCATGCTGCTGAACTTCCTGGTCATGTTCGGCGTTATCGGCGTCGTGTACAATCCGCTGGAGCGCATCTTCCACATCAGCGCTGCTGCCCTGACCGCTGCCGGTGAGGCCCTGACTGCCTCCGGTGTCGCCTTTACCGCCATCACCCGCGATACCACCATTATTTCTCAGCTGGTGGCAGGCAACGGCAGTCTGGCTGCCTGCTTTACCCCGGAGCAGATCGCGACTGTCACCGAGTTCAGCCGTCATATGACCTTCCTCGGCATCGACCTGACCCGCGTGCCCAAGCTGGGCCTGTCGCTGGACATCGTGCTGCCGCTGCTGTCGGTCATCACCATGCTCCTGTCCACCCACATCAGCATGAAGGCCAGCGGCCAGCAGATGCAGGGCAGCATGAAGGTGACCATGTATATGATGCCGCTGATGTACCTGTTCTTCTGCTTCACCTATCCTCTGGCATTCTCTCTGTACTACGTCATTTCCAACATCGTGATGACCGCGCAGACCCAGGTCATGCGCAAGGTGTACGACCCCGATAAGATGCGCAAGGAGATCGAAGCGCAGATCGCAGAAAAGAAAAAGCAGGAAAAGCGCGGTGTGAAGAACACTACCGTCAAGGTCACCGATCCCAAGACCGGCAAGACCACGGAAAAGAACCTTTCCGCCAGTGAAATGAACAAGCGCCGGCTGGAGTATGCCCGCAAGCTGGACGAGGAGCGCTACAAGGACGAGCGCACCGTGCCGCTGAGCGAGCTGAACAAGCAGGATAAAGAATAAGAAGGAGGAGAACGGTTATGATCCGTAAGCAGGAAGCGACCGGCAAAACGGTCGATGAAGCCCGCGCAAAAGCCTGTGCCCTGCTGGGCGTGCAGGCCGATGATCTGAATGTCAGCTGCGAAGTGCTGGAAATGCCCCAGAAGACTGGTTTTCTGGGCCTGAAGCTCACCCCCGCCAAGGTGTGCGTGAGCGTGGAGGAGCCGGACGCTCCGGCAGCACCCGCCGTTGAGGAAAAGAAGGCTCCTGTTCAGGAGAAGGCCGCGCCTGCTCCTGCAGTGGAAGCACCCGCTGCACCGGCAGAGCCGGAAGCCAAGGCCGAGGAGGCAGCAGCGCCCGCTGTGGAAGCTGCCGCAGTGCAGCAGCCTGCCGCCGAGGAAGAGGAGACCGAGGAGCCCATCAACATTGAGGAAAACGCCAAGGTCAAGGCCGCAGTGGACTACCTGCGTGAGGTCATTGCCCTGATGGGCGTGGAGAACGTCTCCTTCAGCGCCGTGCAGAAGGGCGAAGCCACCATTATTCGTCTGGACGGTGAAAAGCTGGGCGCCCTCATCGGCCGCCGCGGCGAGACCATGGAGAGCCTGTCCTATCTGGCAAGCCTTGTGGCAAACCGTCTGGAGGGCGATTACATCAAGCTGGGTCTGGACGTTGCCGGCTACCGCGACAAGCGCGAGAGCGACCTGACCGCACTGGCACAGCGCATTGGTGCCAAGGTGCGCAAGACCGGTCGCAGCTTTGCCATGGAGCCCATGAACCCCTACGAGCGCCGCATCATCCACTCTGCCATCAGCAAGATGGAGGGCGTGCGCAGCGAGAGCAATGGTGAAGGCCGTGACCGCCGTGTGGTCATCTACTCCACCGCACCCGATGCACAGACCGAGAACACCTACGGCGAGCGCCGTCCCCGCGGCGGACGCGGCAATGGCCGTCGTCCCGGCGGTCCGCGCAGTGGCGGTTATCGCGGCGGAAACCGTTCCGACCACGGCGACCGCAATGGCAGCCGTGGTGGTTACCGCGGCAGCCGCAGCGGTGCACCCCGCGGCCCCCGTCCCTCCGGCGTACCGGAGCGCACCTATGCACCCCGCGATGCCGAGAATGCCGCACCGGTAGCACCCAAGCGCACCGAGCGGGTGGATGATTTTGCCGATTTCAGCTTTGGCAAGATCGAGCTGTAATTTTGCGGAATTATTTTTGAAATCAGGGTCTCCGGAAAATCTGCGGATTTTCCGGAGACCTTTTTTCACGCAAAAAAGGATTTTACCCAAAACTGACGCTAAGCTGGTTTCAGGCCGGGTGGCCGTTGCGGTATACGGAGCCTGTTAAAAGTCATTCTTCTCAAAATTTGGAGAAACTGCCTGTTTTTTGCCGAAATCTTTCTCTCAAATGGCAATTGTAAAACAATTGGTCAAGGATTTATACTGTAGTCAAGAGCGTTCTGTTCGTGAAGAACAGACAGAATGATGAGAAGAGAGGTAATCAACTATGGCTCAGAACAAGATCTCCCGCCGCAGCTTCCTGCGTGGTGCAGGGGCATCCGCCACCATCGCAGCCGCCAGCTGCATGGCACCCTCTGCAGCCGCCTGTGACATCAAGTCCCTGTGGAGCATGGATCTGCAGATCCTTGCCACCAGCGACACCCACGGCAAGTTCGATCCCTGGGACTACGCCGCCAACAAGGCAGATGCTTCCGGCAGCGTGGCCCAGCAGGCGACCGCCATCAAGCAGTGCCGCACCCGGAACACGCTGGTGGTGGATGCAGGCGATACCATTCAGGCCAACTCCGCAGAGCTGTTCCTGAAGGATGACCTGCATCCCATGATCGCTGCCATGAATGCCATCGGCTATGATATCTGGACCACCGGCAACCATGAGTACAACTACGGCATGGATGTGCTGAAAAAGGTCATGGGACAGCAGAAGGCCAAGGTGCTCACCGGCAACGTTTACGCACCGGACGGCACCCCGCTGGCCGACGGCTACACCATCATCAAAAAGGGCACCGTGAAGATCGGCGTCATTGGCATGGTCACCCCCAACATCATCCGCTGGGATGCCAAGAATCTGGAGGGCTGGAAGGTCACCAACCCTGTGGACGAGAGCCGCAGGATCATCGATAAGATCAAGGATCAGGTGGATGTTCTGATCGGCGTCATGCACATGGATACCGAGAACGAGTACGGTGTCTATGGCTCCGGCGTCACCGATCTGGCAAATGCCTGCCCCGAGTTCGACGTCATCGTGGGCGGCCACGGCCACAGGAGCATCCCCAACATGATGATCAACAACGTGCTGGTGGTGGAGAACAAGAACGCCGGTGCCACCCTGTCCGAGATCCACGTCTATCTGGAGCGCCAGCTGGACGGCAAGTGGAAGGTCGTGAACCGCACCTCGGAGAACCTGCAGATCAAGGAGTACGAGCCCGATCCGGAGCTGACCGCTCTGCTGGCTCCCTACGACACCCGCGCCAAGGAAGACGCTGTCACCCCCATCGGCGAGCTGAAGGGCGGCGATCTGGCCCCCGAAAACGAGATCGACTGCCTGCCGCAGGCCATGGTGCAGGACACCGCGCTGCTGGACTTCATCAACGAAGTGCAGATGTACTACACCGGTGCGCAGGTCTCCGCAACGGCCCTGACCTCCATGACCTCCCAGATGCGCGCAGGCACCATCCGCAAGTGCGATATGGCCAGCATCTACACCTATCAGAACACCCTGTACAAGCTGCAGATGACCGGCGAGCAGCTGCGCCGCTTTATGGAGTGGTCCGCAGCCTTCTTCAAGACATGGAAGCCGGATGAAGTGACCATCGCCTTTGACCCCTCGGTGCGCTACTACCTGTACGATGCTTTTGAGGGCGTCAACTACGAGCTGGACATCTCCAAGGAGCCGGGCCACCGCATCAAGAACCTCAAGTGGCCGAACGGCAAGGCGGTGAAGGACACCGACACCTTTGTTGTGGCAGTGAACAACTACCGTGCCACCACCCAGCTGCTGACGGCTGCGGACATCTTCCTGCCCGGTGAGGATCTGCCCAAGCTGTTGGAGATCGATGTGCGCGGCGATGTGGGCGGCGTCCGCGAGCTGCTGGGCGAGTACATCCGCACCGTGAAGGGCGGCACCATCGAGCCGCACGTGAACAATAACTGGAAGATCGTGGGCAACAACTGGAAGGCCGCCGATCACCAGAAGGCTGTGCAGCTGCTGCGCGAGGGCAAGCTGGCCCTGAATGAGAATGCCGATGCACGCACGCTGCCCGGCAAGGCCATCACCACGGCAGATATCGCCAAGTTCTAAAAAACAGTTTCCTGTAAAAAGGGGCTTTCCGCATTGGGACGGAAAGCCCCTTTTTTGTGTGAGAAACGGGCGGATTTTCAACCGTTTCCCGGGAATTGGTTGAAAAAACAGTACCATTCCGCAGCATTTCGTGGTACAATGAAACTGTATTGGTCTCGCTGCTGTGGGCAGATGGGAGCAAGCGGCCAGACCGGGCGCGGAAAGGAAGCCAGAAAAAACCATGCAGGAAGCGACCATTGCAGCAATTGCAACAGCACCGGGCGCAGGCGGCATTGCCGTGGTGCGGCTCTCCGGTGCGGAGAGCTATCAGGTGGCGGCCCGGGTGTTCTGCCCGGCCAACGCCGCAAAAAAAGTTGAACAGGCCAAAGGCTATACGGCCATGTACGGGGCCTTCCGGGAAGGGAACGAGACCTTTGACGAGGGCGTGGCCCTGTTTTTCCGTGCGCCCCACAGCTATACCGGCGAGGATGTGGTGGAGCTTTCCTGTCATGGCGGGAATGCGGTGGCCCGCCGTCTGGTGGAAGCCTGCCTTGCTGCCGGTGCGCAGCCTGCCGCTCCCGGCGAGTACACCCGCCGCGCCTTCCTGAACGGCAAGCTGGGCCTGACCCAGGCCGAAGCGGTCATGGACCTGATCTCGGCAGACGGGCGGCAGGGGGCCGCACTGGCCAATGCGGCGCTGGGCGGTGCGCTGGCCAAAAAGATCGACGCCCAAAAGCAGGAGCTCACCGCCATTCAGGCACACCTTGCCGCATGGGTGGATTTTCCCGAGGAGGATGTGCCGGAGCTGGATGATGACCACCTGCACCGGGTACTGAGCGGGGTAAAGGAAGAACTGGACAGTCTGATCCGGAACTATCAGGCAGACACCATCCTGCGCGAGGGCGTGGACTGCGCCATCGTGGGCCGGCCCAACGCAGGCAAGTCCACGCTGCTCAACCTGCTGGCCGGATTCGACCGGGCCATTGTGACGCCGGTGGCTGGCACCACCCGCGACGTGGTGGAGCAGGCGGTGCAGCTGGGGGATGTCCGGCTGAACCTGTTCGATACCGCCGGCCTGCGGGAGACGGAGGACGCCATTGAAGCGGAGGGCATCCGCCGCAGCTGGAAGAAGCTGGAGGAAGCGGGCCTGATCCTTGCCGTGTTCGACGGCTCCGAGCCGCCCACAAGGGAAGATCTGGAGCTTGCACAGCGCTGTGAGGGCCGTCCGGCCATTGCACTTATCAACAAAGAGGATAAACCGACGCGATTCGACCCGGAGTTGATCGCACCCTTCTTTGCCATGGTGCTGCCGGTGTGCTGTCAGGAGGAGGGGAGCCGCAGGGTGATCTCCGCTGCGGTGGCCCGGCTGCTGGGCACCAGCCAGATCGACGCCCATGCCGCCAGCCTGTCCGGCCAGCGTCAGCTTTCCGCCGCACTGCGTGCGCGGGATGCCGTGGCCGGTGCACTGGATGCTGCCGCAGGCGGCTTTGGGCTGGACGCGGTGTCTGTCTGTGTGGATGATGCACTGGCCGCCCTGTGCGACCTGACCGGTGAGAACGCCTCGGAAGCCGTGATCGAACAGGTGTTTGAACGCTTCTGCGTGGGAAAGTGACGAAGAGCTTCCTGCGCAGAGCGTAGTCGCGTGTTTAAAGTTTGATGCCTTTTGCAAAATGCATCGCCGCCGGGTATGTTCTCTTTTGCGTGCCAAAAGAGAACCAGAAAAGCACCCGCTACTTTCGAGGCGCGGGAGGCACGAATTAAGGGCTACTCGCCCTTAATAATCCCAAAGGAGATGGGCTCCATACAAAAAATCCAAGTCGCTCCGCTAGAGGATTTTTTGTGTTCCGCCGATTTTGAGTCGCTTATGCGACGAACCGTGAGGGTAAGCTTGTGCGCTATCTGCTGCGCGACAGCCGCAGGCTGACAGCAGCAACATGCCGTTTCCCGTTACGACCCTTTCCCGTGAAAAAGTAAATCCGAAAAGCCCGCAGGCTTTTCGGATTTACAAATTTAAAAAATATATTTCCGCTGAATATGCCCAGAGCGAAGCGGAGGGCATTTCAAATCATTGATTAGAGGAAACCCGAAAGTATATGAACCACTTAGGAGATTATGACGTCATCGTCATCGGTGCCGGCCACGCCGGCATCGAAGCCGCCCACGCCGCCGCGACACTGGGCGCGAAAACGGCCGTGTTTACGATGAGTCTGGATGCCATTGGCAACATGCCCTGCAACCCCAGCATTGGAGGCACTGCAAAAGGCACGCTGGTACGTGAATTGGATGCACTGGGCGGCGTGATGGGCCTTGCTGCGGATGCCACCTATCTGCAGAGCCGGATGCTCAACCGGGGCAAGGGCCCGGCTGTCCACGCCCTGCGTGTGCAGACCGACCGCAAGCGCTACCATGAATATATGAAGCATGCATTGGAACTCACGCCCGGCCTTGCCATCCATCAGGCTGAGGTCGTGGGCATTGAGACCGAGAACGGCCGTGTGAAGGGCGTCGTGACCCAGCTGAACGGGGAATACAGCGCCAAATGCGTGGTCATTGCCACCGGCACGAATCTGGGCGGCAAAATTTTTGTGGGTGATGCATGGTACGCCTCCGGCCCGGACGGGATGCACGCCGCCAACGCCCTGACCGACAGCCTGAAGGCCGCCGGTCTGCCGCTGCGCCGGTTCAAGACCGGCACCCCTGCCCGGGTGCACCGCCGCAGCATCGATTTCAGCCAGCTGGAATGCCAGCCCGGCGACCCGGACAATGAGCTGCAGCCCTTCAGCTTCCTGACCGACGCCCCCATGCACAACAAGGTGGAGTGCTGGATCGCCTATACCAACCCCGAGACCCACAGGATCATTCTGGACAACATCCAGCGCAGCCCGCTCTACGGCGGCATGATCGAGGGCGTTGGCCCGCGCTACTGCCCCTCCATCGAGGACAAGGTGGTGCGCTTTGCGGGCAAGGACCGCCACCCCATTTTTGTGGAGCCCTGCGGGGAGAACACCGAGGAGATGTATCTGCAGGGAGCCTCCAGCAGCCTGCCGGAGGATGTGCAGAACGCCTTCTACCGCAGCATCAAAGGGTTTGAGAACATCGAGATCATGCGCCCGGCCTATGCCATCGAGTACGATTGTGTGGACCCCACCAGTCTGGAAGCCACGCTGGAAAGCAAGGTGGTGCGGGGCCTGTACGGTGCGGGCCAGTTCAACGGCACCTCCGGCTACGAGGAAGCCGCCGCCCAGGGCCTGCTGGCCGGACTGAACGCCGCCCGCAATGCGCTGGGCAAAGAGCAGCTGATCCTGCCGCGCCACACCAGCTATCTGGGCACGCTGGTGGATGATCTGGTCACCAAAGGCGTCATGGACCCCTACCGCATGATGACCAGCCGCAGCGAGTACCGCCTGACCCTGCGTCAGGACAACGCCGACCAGCGGCTGACCCCCATCGGCAGGGAATACGGCCTTGTGCAGGATGACCGCTGGGCCAAGTACCAGCACACCCAGAGCATTCTGGAAGCGGAGCGCCGCCGCCTGCACGAGACGCATCTGCGCACCGCCGACCTGCGCACCGCCATGGAAGCGGCCGGGCTTGCCCCTGCTGCTGAAGGCGGCATTGCGGAAGAACTGCTGCGCCGCCCGGAGATCAGCTATCCGCTGCTGGCCGGTGTCATCGGCTGGGGCGAGCAGATCACTCCCATGCTGGCCGAGCGGCTGGAGACTGAGATCAAGTATGCGGGCTACATTGCCCGGCAGGACCGGATGATCCGGGACGTGGCCCGGCATGAAAAGACCCTGATCCCGGACGACTTTGAATATGCGGATCTGGCCGGCCTGACGCTGGAAGCCCGCGAAAAGCTGGCCCGCATCCGGCCGAAGAACCTCGGTCAGGCGGGCCGCATCCCGGGCGTATCGCCCTCCGACGTGGCGCAGCTGAGCATTGCGCTGGCAGCGAGAGGAAAATAAAATGGAAGAACTGAAGCTTTACGAGGGCCGTCCTGCCGACTGCACCGGGCGGCTGGAAAAAGAGATCCGCACCTATGACCTGCTGGACAAGCTTGGCATCCAATTCTGGCGCACCGACCACGGCTGGATGAAAGCCGACACCATGGAGGACTGCCATGTGATCGATGCCTGCCTGAATGCTACCGTCTGCAAGAACCTGTTCCTGTGCAACCGGCAGAAGACGAACTTCTATCTGCTCATGATGCCCGGGGATAAGCCCTTCAAAACCAAAGAGCTCTCCCATCAGCTGGGCATTGCCCGCCTGAGCTTTGCCTCGCCCGAGGATATGGAGCAGTATCTGGACTGTACGCCCGGCTCCTCCTCCATCATGGGGCTTGCCAACGACACCGAAAACAAGGTGCAGCTGCTGATGGATGAGGATGTGAAGAAAGGAGAGTACCTTGGCTGCCACCCCTGCATCAACACCTCTTCGCTCAAGCTGCGCACGGCAGATGTGCTGGAAACCTTCCTGCCTGCCGTCCACCACGAGCCCATTTTCGTCCAGCTGACCGGTGAATGAAAGAAAGGACAACACCCATGATCGACAAACAGCGTCTGGAAGCAAAATGTTCCACATGGAACATCACCCTCACCGGCACCCAGCTGGACCAGCTGGATGCCTTTGCCGAAATTCTGGTGGACTACAACCAGAAGGTCAACCTGACCGCCATCACCGACCCCGAGGGGATCGAGGATAAGCATTTCCTCGACAGTCTGCTTTTTGCCAGCCAGCCGGAAGTGGCGGGCCGCATGGTGGATGTGGGCGCAGGCGCAGGCTTCCCGGGCATTGTGACCAAAATTTTCAAGCCGGAGCTGCAGCTGACCCTGATGGAGCCCACCGGCAAGCGGGTGGAGTTTTTGAAGTACGCCTGCGCCCAGCTGGGCCTTGTCGGCGTGGAGTTTGCCAAGGAGCGCGCCGAGGAAGCCGCCCGCAAGGCGTGGCGGGAGCAGTTCGATCTGGCATCTGCCCGGGCTGTGGCTGCGCTGCCCATGCTGGCCGAATACTGCCTGCCGCTGGTAAAGGTAGGGGGGAACTTCCTTGCCATGAAGGGCTCCTCCGGTGAGGAAGAGCTGACCGCAGCGCGCGGTGCCATCAAAAAGCTGGGCGGTGAGTACAGGGAGACCCGCACCCTGCACCTGCCGGGCGGTGATACCCGCACCCTGATCCTGTGCAAAAAGATTTCGCAGACTCCGACAGCTTACCCCAGAAACGGCGGTAAAATCGCAAAAAGTCCGCTGAAATAACGCAGCAATGAACGTATTCTGAAAGACCCTGCCGAACGATTTGTCTGGCAGGGTCTTTCTTTGTGTGGTACACTGTGGCTGAAGCCTGAGATTTTCCACGCTTTCCCGGGAAAATGTGGAAAACAGACCCGGCAAAACTGCAAAGGGGGAGTACATTCATGTTTGAACGCAAAAAGCAGGCGGGCAAGATCTATTTCCTGCCCATCGACCAGATCCGGCCGTCGCCATTTCAGGCACGGCGGGAATTCAGCGAGCAGGAGCTTGCGGCACTGGCGCAGAGCATCCGAGAGAATGGCCTGCTGCAGCCGGTCACGGTGCGGAAGCTGTCGGATGGCGGCTATGAGCTGGTGGCAGGGGAGCGGCGGCTCCGTGCCTGCAGGCTGGCAAAGATGACCACCATTCCGGCCATCCTCTGCAATTACGGCGACGAGCAGACCGCGGCGCTGGGCCTGCTGGAAAACATCCAGCGGGCCGACCTGAACCCCTTTGAGCAGGCGCAGGGCATGAAGGATGTGATGGTGCTGTGGGACTGCACCCAGGCCGAGGCCGCCAAACGTCTGGGCATGGCACAGCCTACCCTTGCCAACAAGCTGCGGCTCTTGCAGTTGAACGCCGACCAGCGGCAGTTCGTGCTGGACAACAACCTCACCGAGCGCCATGCCCGGGCGGTGCTGCGTCTGCCGGAGAACCGCCGCAGCGAAGCCTTGATCAACATTGCCAAGCGCCGCATGAACGCCCGGCAGACCGATCTCTACATTGAACAGCTGCTCAACACCCCCGTAAAAGGCAGGCACCGTGTTTCCATGGTCAAGGATGTGCGCATTTTTGTGAACACCATCGACCATGCCATCCGTCTGATGACTGACAACGGCGTGCCCGCTACCGCCCATCGGGAAGAGAAGGACGGGTATATCGAGTATACGGTGCGCATTCCCACCGCAGCCGCCGAACGGTAAAATTGTTCCATGTGGAACAGGGGACGAACTCCCTCAGTCAAAACCTGACGGTTTTGCCAGCTCCCTCGGAGAGGGAGCCTTTGGCGTGCCGGAAACTTTGCAATTTACCCGGTAGCTTTGCCGCCATATCAAGGGCCCCATCCCAGAGGGGGCTGTCTGCGCAGCAGACTGGGGGAGTTCTCTCCCCAAAGTGTCCGCATTTCCGCTTTTCCGTCCCTGAAAGTTAAAAATCCAGCGGAAAAACGCTTCAGATGGTTCAAAAACCGATTTGGATGTGCTATACTAGGTGTTAAGGTGCCTGTATGGACGGGAAACCGGCGGGCATGACTGCGAATGTTCCACATGGAACAATTAAATTTTCCCGGAAGGAAGAATTGTGCGTGGCAAAAATTGTAGCAATTGCGAACCAGAAGGGCGGCGTTGGCAAAACCACCACCGCCGTCAACCTGTCGTCCTGCGTTGCGGCGCTGGGCAAGCGGGTGCTCATCGTAGACCTTGATCCGCAGGGCAATACCACCACCGGCTACGGCATTCCGAAGCGCAGCGTGGAAAAGGGGACCTACGAGATCCTGATCGGTGAGGCGCGGGCCTCCGAGGCCATCCGTAAGACCGAGTACCGCACCGATGTCATCGGCTCCAACACCCGTCTGGCCGGTGCCAGTCTGGAAATGATCGACCTGCCCGCTCGTGAGAGCCGCCTGCGCAAGGCGCTGGCCGAGGTGCAGAAGGACTATGACTTCATCTTTATCGATTGTCCGCCCAGTCTGGACCTGCTCACCCTGAACGGCCTGAGTGCCTGCGACAGCGTTCTCATTCCGGTGCAGTGTGAGTATTACGCGCTGGAGGGCCTTTCGGAGCTGATCAGCACCTTGAAGACCATTCGCAAAAAGTACAATCCGTATCTGGATATCGAGGGCGTGGTGTTCACCATGTTCTCGCTGCGGTATAATTTGACCGTGCAGGTGGTGGAGCAGGTGCAGAAGTATTTCGGCTCCAAGGTGTACAAGACCACCATCCCGCGCTCCATCCGCATTTCGGAGGCACCCAGCTACGGCCAGCCCATCAATTTCTATGAGCCCAAGGGCAAGGGCAGCGAAGCATACATGGATCTGGCAATCGAATTTGTCAAGAACAACCGCCCGCACGAGCCCAAAAAGGCCCGCAGCAAAAGTGCACCCGTCGCAGAGCAGACGAAAAATGCTCTGGAAGATTAAACCTCAGGGGGAACATGAATGGCAAGAGGAAAAGGAGGGCTTGGCCGCGGGCTGGACAGTCTGTTTGAAGATGCCGCCCCGGTTTTTGAGTCCGGCGCAAAGGTAGATACCTTGCCCCTGCGTGAGATCGAACCGGACCCGGAACAGCCGCGCAAGACCTTTGACGAGGAAACGCTGGGCGAGCTGGCCGCAAGCATTGCAGAGCACGGCCTGCTGCAGCCCATCGCGGTGCGTCCGCGTCCGCGGGGCGGCTACAGCATCGTGGCGGGTGAGCGCCGCTGGCGTGCCTGCCGCATGGCAGGGCTGAACGATGTGCCGGTGGTCATCAAGGAGGTCAGCGACGAGCAGGCCATGGAGCTGGCTCTGGTGGAAAACCTGCAGCGCGAGGATCTGGACCCGGTGGAAGAAGCCGCCGGCATCCGGGAACTGATGACCCGCTGCGGCCTGACGCAGGAGCAGGCGGCACAGAAGCTGGGCAAGAGCCGCAGCGCACTGGCCAACAGCCTGCGCCTGCTGAACCTGCCGGAAAACGTGCTGGAACTGCTGAAAAGCGGCTTCATCAATATCGGCCACGCAAAGGTGATCCTGAGCCTGCCCACGCCGGAGCTGCAGGAGCAGGCGGCGCAGATCATCGCAGACAACCAGCTGAACGTGCGTCAGGCCGAGGCACTGTGCAAAAAGCTGGCAAAGCCCGCAAAGGAGCCCAGAGAGCCCCAGCCGCGGGGCACCCTGCCGGTGGAGGTGGAAGAAAGCCTCAAGCAGGTGCTGGGCAGCGAGGTGAACGTGGCCTACCACGACGGCAAGGGCAAGCTGACCGTGCATTTCTATTCAGACGAGCAGCTGCGGGCCTTTGCCAACCTGCTGGGACAGTACCAGAACGAAGAATAAAGCGATCCAAGGCGGGCGACCGTCTTTGAACGGCGCAGGGGAGGGGATCCTCTGCGCGAACCGAAATAGAGCAAGGAGAGTCAATCATGCTTGATATCAAATTTGTCCGTGAAAACCCGGACGCTGTCAAGGAAAACATCAAGAAGAAGTTTCAGGATGCAAAGCTCCCGCTGGTGGACGAGGTCATCGAGAAGGATGCCAAGTACCGCGCATGCCTGAAGGAAGTGGAAGCCCTCAAGGCTGCCCGCAACAAGCTGAGCAAGGCCAACGGCCCCCTGTTCGGCCAGCTGAAGAAGTGCACCGATGAGGCACAGAAGGCTGAGCTGCAGGCTCAGATCGATGCCAACAATGCCGCCGTCAAGGCCGACGCCGACAAGATGGCTGAGCTGGAAAAGGAAGAAGAGACCCTGTCCGCACGCATTCAGGAGATCATGTACACCATCCCGCAGATGATCGATCCCAGCGTGCCCATCGGCCCGGATGATACCTACAACGTGGAAGCACAGCGCTTTGGTGAGCCTGTGGTCCCCGATTTCCCCATCCCGTACCACACCGAGATCATGGAGAGCTTCGACGGCATCGATATGGACGCTGCAGGCCGCGTGGCCGGCAACGGTTTCTACTATCTGCTGGGCAACATCGCCCGCCTGCACGAGGCCGTGCTGGCCTATGCCCGCGACTTTATGATCAATAAGGGCTTCACCTACGTGATCCCTCCCTTCATGATGCACGGCAACGTGGTGCAGGGCGTCATGTCCTTCCCGGAAATGGATGCCATGATGTACAAGATCGAGGGTGAAGACCTGTACCTGATCGGCACCAGCGAGCACACCATGATCGGCCGCTTCATCGACCAGACTCTGGACGAGGCCACTCTGCCCCTGACTCTGACCTCCTACAGCCCCTGCTTCCGCAAGGAGAAGGGTGCTCACGGCATCGAGGAGCGCGGCATCTACCGCATCCACCAGTTCGAGAAGCAGGAAATGATCGTGGTCTGCCGCCCCGATGAGAGCGCTGACTGGTACGAGAAGCTGTGGAAGAACTCTGTGGAGCTGTTCCGCAGCATGGAGATCCCGGTGCGTCAGCTGAACTGCTGCTCCGGCGACCTGGCCGACCTGAAGGTGAAGAGCTGCGATATCGAGGCTTGGAGCCCCCGCCAGCAGAAGTACTTCGAGGTCTGCTCCTGCTCCAACCTGGGCGATGCACAGGCACGCCGCCTGCACATCCGCGTGAAGGGCAAGGACGGCAAGACCTATCTGGCCCACACCCTGAACAACACCTGCGTGGCACCTCCGCGTATGCTGATCGCCTTCCTGGAGAACCACCTGCAGGCCGACGGCACCGTGACCATCCCCGAAGTGCTGCAGCCGTATATGGGCGGCCTGAAGGTCATGGTCCCCACCCACAAGAAGAACTAAAACTGCACCGGGTTTTCCACATCCGGACAGAAAAAGGTTGAAAAAGCACCGCTTTCCGTGAGGGAAGCGGTGCTTTTTTGTGTGGGAAGCGGGCTTGCCCTCTTCGTCATAGCGGCAAAGTTTCAGGCTGAAGCGCAAAGCCTGCCATCGCGCTAAAAGCTCCCCCTGAGAGGAAAGACTTCCCCCGGCCAGAGGAAGATGTCGCGCAGCGACAAAAGGGGGAATCTGGCATCGCGCAGCGATGACTGAGAGGGTTCGTTTTTTGCCGCAAAAACCCTGCAAAATGACGGGAAATGCAATGTTTCAACGAAGCTGCGTGAATAAAATCGAGACATTGAAAAAACGCAAAATTTTTTGAAAATATGTGTTGACAAAAGGCCCATCTATGGATATAATAATAGAGCACTGTTCAAGTGCACAAACAATATGTGGCGGTATAGCTCAGTTGGCTAGAGCATTCGGTTCATACCCGAAGTGTCACCGGTTCAAATCCAGTTACCGCTACCACATTACAGAGTTTCGCTAAGATAAGGGGGACGGTCGTCCGCAATAGTGGATGATGAAAGTCGGAGGTTTTAGCGAAGCTCTGTATTTCTAAGGCCCGTTGGTCAAGCGGTTAAGACACGGCCCTTTCACGGCTGTAACATGGGTTCGATTCCCGTACGGGTCATAAAAACGCCTTTGCGCATTGCGCAAGGGCGTTTTTAATTTGACCCGTACGGGAATCGAACAGGGCGGCGGTGCGCAGCACCGCAACCAAAGCCCCGGTGGGGCTTTGGTTAGCCCGCGGGTCCCAACGGCTAGGAATGTCTAATGTGGTTGCTGTCTTTGCGCATTGCGCAAGGGCGTTTTTAATTTGACCCGTACGGGAATTGAACAGGGCGGCCCTGCGCAGCAGGGTAAGCAATCAGCCCAGTGGGCTGTTGCTTAGTGCCTCGGGTTGCGGCTCCCAGCATCCGCGCGTGCCTTGGGCGGCACGTGCGTCTTGCTGGCCGCTGCCCCAACAACTCCTCCCTGCATCGGCCACTGGCCGCGGTCGTCGTTGTTGCAGGTCCCAACGGCTAGGAATGTCTAATGTGGTTGCTGTTTCATGCAACCCGTACGAGGACAGGAAGTCACTCTGGGCTGATAAAGTTACCCCCGAAGAACACAAAAGGCGAGCCGTCCAATGGGCGGCTCGCCTTTTTGCGCATTGTTTCCTGTGCAGAGCGTATTCGAGTAGGGGAGGTTGATAATCTCAAAGCAGTAGGCTCCACCCCAAAAAGCTGGAGATTCCCGCCTGTTCGGCGTGAAGATCTCTTAACCGCTTTTTGAGGTCCCGCCAATCAGAAGTCGCTGCGCGACGGCCGCAGGCCGACAGCAGCAGATGCCGCTTCCCGCCACGACCCTTTCCCGTGAAAAAGCAGCTCAGAAAAATCCGCAGATTTTTCTGAGCTGCAAATAAAAATAAATTTTCCGCTAAACATGCCCAGAGTAAAACGGAGGGCATTCTAAATCGTCAACTCTTCTGGATATAAGTAAAAATATCCTCCGGCACTGCCGCCAGTGCATCCGCACCGGCAGCGGTCAGTTCTGCACGGCCCCGGAAGCCCCACAGCGCGCCCATGGCGGGCAGCCCGGCATTGTGTCCGGTGAGGATGTCCACATCGCTGTCGCCCACGAACAGGGTGGCAGAGCGGTCCGCACCGATCTCGTCCATCAGCGCATAGAGTCCGGCGGGGTCCGGCTTGGTGGGCACACCGGGCCTGCTGCCGCGCACGGCATCAAAGCGGCCGGTGCCGAAATAGTGGGCGATGATCTTGCCGCACAGAGGGTCGGCCTTGTTGGAGAACACTGCGCACTGAACACCCTTTGCCCGCAGCTCGTCCAGCAGCTCCGGGATGCCGGGATAGGGGGCTGTTTTGTCCTCCTTGTGGGCGTCGTACCGGGCGGTGAACTCGGCCAGCGTGGCCGCCAGCTGCTCCGGCGTGCGGGCGTTCTCCGGCGAGAAGCGCTCCACCAGCTTTGGGATGCCGTTGCCCACCATGTGCTTGAACTGTTCCACCGTAAAGGTGGGCCAGCCGTGCTGTTCACACACCCAGTTTCCCGCATCGGCAAGGTCGTCGATGGTGTTCAGAAGGGTGCCGTCCAGATCGAATAATACAGTTTTTATCACAGAAAAAGACTCCTTACAGTTTCAGAAAAGCAAAAATGGCAATTCACTGCACTTTACGCTGCGCACCTTGTACTTCACCCCGCCCGGAAAGGTGAGGGTAAGATCGGTGCGCCCTACCGCCGCTGCCCAGGGGGAGCGCAGGGCCGTCAGGGCCGGTGCAGGGCACAGCACACAGATCTCGTGCAGGTGAAAGCCGCGCTGCCGGCGCAGGGTCAGATGCCCGTCCTGCAGCCAGATGCCCTCCCTGCGGTAGCCGACGGCCGCACCTGCAAGCAGGGCCGCAAACACGGCGGTGACCACCAGCAGCGGTACCGTGAGGGCAGGCAGGGTGTAGCGGGATACCGCCGTCAGCAGCAGACACAGCCCGCAGGGGATGCCGGCAGGCAGAAAATACGCCGGGATGCTGCGGCCTGCTGTGTCCACCGGCGCTTTGGGCGGCAGGGCAAAGCCGGGCAGCAGCTCCTGCAGAAAGGGACTGCCCTCCCGCCAGACCAGAAGCGGGATCTCGGGCCGGCAGCTGCCGGCCGTGACGAACACCGGGCAGCAGCCCAGCGCCCGGGTGGCAGGCGAGCGGCGCAGGTCTGCATAGCTCAGGTGCTCCAGCGCAAGACGCATCTCGTACCGGTGCACAAAGCCGCCCCGGCTGCCAAGATGGCTCTCGGTGCGCCACACGGTGTAGTGGGCTGCATGGGCCGCGCTGCGCGCAAGGCTTGCGCAGAACAGCACGCCGCCCAGCACCAGCAGCCATGCCGTGCCCATGGGCAGCCAGCGTGCCGCCCACGCTGCCAGCTGGTTCAGGTGGGCAAAGGCGGCCGTCTGTGCGTCCGGCACATAGGGCCTGCTCTGCCTGACGGCCAGCGCCAGAAGGGCAAGGGTGGAAAGGCCGTTGGCACCCAGCACCGCAAAGGCCAGCTTTTCGCCGCCGCGCGGGGTGTGGGCCACGGCGTCCCGGCGCGGCATCATGCAGTCGGCCAGAAGCTGTGCGTCCTGTGCGTTCAAAAGCAGGGTCAGGGTGCGCTTTTGCCCGGCAGGGTACAGCACCACCCGGCTTGCACCGGCCAGCCGGTAGAGCAGGGGCCGTTCCAGCTGGACCGCCGCCAGCTGCCCGGCCTTCAGGCAGCGGTCCAGCCGCACACCCAACCGCCAGCACACCCGCAGGGTCCCGTGCTCATCCACCTGCCAGCGGCTTGTATGGAGCACTGCGGCACTCACGGCAGCAATCACCGCCAGCAGTGCCGCACCCTGCACCAGAGCCGTGCGCAGCGCCGCCCAGTTGCGGGCAAACAGCACCTGCAAAAGCGGCAGCAGATAGAGCAGGATGGTCTTGCGCAGAAAGTGCAGCACCGCAAACGGGTGAAAGCTGCGTTCGGTCATGGCGTGTCCTCCATCAGCACAGCGGCAAGGGCCTGGGCCTGCAGGGCGTCCACGCCCGGCAGGAACAGCTGTACGCCCGGGCCGCGCACCACCAGCACGCTGCACCCTGCCAGCCACAGAAGCGGCGTGCGCAGGGCCCACACGCCGGTCACGGCCCGGCGGGGCAGCTGCTGCGTGATGGCAAAGGCGATGCCTGCCTGCACAGCCAGATCCTGTGCCGTGAGCAGTGCTGCAAAGCTGCAGGCCCGTGCCCACACGGCGAAGATGAAGCCCGCCCACAGGGCGCAGAAAATACATCCGGCAAAGCGGCTCTGCCAGAACACGAAGGGCGCGCAGAACACACCGGGCACACTGGCCCAGCTGCACAGCACGGCCCGGCCCTTGGGCGGGATGATCAGCGCGGTGCGCAGCAGATCCCCCTCGGTCATTTGCCGGAAAGGCCCCATGCGTCCATCAGCAGGTGCAGGGTGTCATCCTGGGTCAGGCAGAGGATGCGGTCCCATGGCAGCAGGGTGGTGTTGCCGTGGGGGATGATGAACTCCGCATCGCGGGTGATGCACACCAGAATGACGTCGCCCGGCATGGGGATGTCCTTGACCGCCTGCCCTGCAAACTGGAAGTTCTCCGGCAGCAGGATCTCGTTCAGGCTGGCCGTGCCGCCGCCCAGCGACAGCAGCTGACGGATGGTGTCGGTCTCGATCTCGCGCTCGAGGATGTGGCTCAGGTTGTCGGTGCCGCACACCACGGTATCCACGCCCAGCGTGTGCAGCAGCTCCCGGTTCTTGGGGTTGGAGGCCCGGGCCACGGTGCGGTTCACACCAAATTCCCGCTTTGCGATCTGGCAGGCAACAAGGTTGTTCTCGTCCGCACCGGTCACGGCCACAAAGGCGTCGCAGCTGGCCACGTCGGCCGTGCGCATGGTGTCAAAGCTGATGGCATCGCCGCAGATCACCGGGATATCCAGCGAATCCGCCAGCGTGCGGCAGAGCATCTCCTGCGGCTCGATGATGGTCACTTTGTGGTGGTGGGCCAGCAGGCTCTGGGCCAGATACATGCCCACCTTGCCGCCGCCTGCAATACAAACTTTCATATGCTTCCCTCGCTTTTACTTTGCCAGTGCGCGGAACACCGATTGCTCGGTGAGCACGGTGGGGCAGATGGTGTCGATCTCGTAGGCCTTGTGGTACAGCACCTGCAGATGCGGGTCGGACACGCGGCAGATGACCTTTTCCCGGCGGAAGATGCTTTTTGCGATCTGTGCCGCCATCAGGTTCACCGAGTCGTCCTCGCTCACAGCGGCCACGGCGTCGCAGTTGTCGATGCCGCCCTGCCGCAGGGTATCCGGGTCGGTGGGGTCGCCCACCAGTGCCGTGCCGCGGAAGCGGTAGTCGTCGAAAGCATCCAGTCGCTTGAGCTGCTCGGGGTCTTTTTCGATCAGGGAGATATCGTGTCCGATGTGCTCCAGATCACGGACCAGAGAAGCGCCCACCTGATCGCAGCCGATCACCAGAATGTTCATGCAGTTCACCTCATTGTAAAATAACCTGATAAAAATACGAGCAGTGTTTGCTTTCTGCTCGGATCTGCGGATAAAACCGGAGACAAAGGGTCTTTGCATCAGTATATCACATTTTGGGGCGCAGTTACAGCCCGCAGAGCGGCAGAGGGCCTTCCGGTAAAATTTTCGCATTCGGCGTGCGCAGAAAGGCATAGTATGATATACTGGTACAAAATAAGCGCTGTGCTTTGGCACAAGGAGGGGTCTTTACGTTTTTCGAGATCATCAAAGCGATCCTGATGGGCATTGTGGAGGGCATTACCGAATGGCTCCCCATCTCGTCCACCGGTCATATGATCCTGCTGGAGCAGGTCATCAAATTCAATGCAAGTGAAGAGTTCATGTCCATGTTCCGGGTGGTCATCCAGCTGGGTGCCATCATGGCGGTGGTGGTGCTGTTCTGGGGCAAGCTGTGGCCCTTTGGCATGAAGCGGGGCCGCGTCATTTCCAAGCCCAGCGTCTGGAGCCTGTGGTTCAAGGTGGTGGCCGCCACCCTGCCGGTGCTTGTCATCAGCCCGCTGGACAACTGGATGGAAGATCACTTCTACAATTACATCACCGTTGCGGCCATGCTGATCCTGTACGGCATCCTGTTCTTCGTGGTGGAGAACCGCCGCATCACGCCCCATGTGACAAGGCTGGAGCAGATCACCTACCGCGATGCCCTCATCATTGGCCTGTGGCAGTGTCTGGCCATCATCCCGGGCACCTCCCGCTCCGGTGCCACCATCGTGGGCGGCCTGCTGCTGGGCCTGTCCCGCGCCTGCGTGGCAGAGTTCACCTTCTATCTGGCCATCCCGGTCATGGCGGGCGCATCCCTGCTCAAGGTGGTCAAGTTCGCCGTCGGCGGCTCCGTGATGACCGGCACCGAGGTGGCCGTGCTGGCAGTGGGCTGTGTGGTGGCCTTTGGCGTCAGCCTTGCCGCCATCCGCTTCCTGATGGACTATGTGAAGCGCCACGATTTCAAGTTCTTTGGTGCCTACCGCATCGTGCTGGGCATTATCGTGCTGGCAGTGGCGGCTGTGACGGCAATCTTCTGATTTGGAATGCTTTCCACATAGAGCGCATTCGTGTGGGGCAGGCTTCATGCCTTTTGCAAGATGCCGCTGCCCGCTATGACTCTTTCCCGTGAAAATTGAAAGCCGGAAATCCGCAGATTTCCGGCTTTCATTCCTTATGAAAGAATAGTTCCGCTAAATATGGCCAGAGCGATCAGCGGAGGCCATTCTGATCGTGGGACACAGAGGGGGGCGCCGCCTTTATCCCGCTCTTTTTCTTTGAAAAACTTTGTGCTATACTGGTAAAAGAGAGAGTATGCGGCAGCGTGCCGTACAAAGCAAAATGGAGGGAACTGCTATGGAAGCATCCAAGGTCTATTATACAGATTTCCGCTGTCCTGTGGGCACCAGCCTGCTGGACAAGCTGCGCCGCGTGTGCATTGCTGCCGGCATCAAGGACATTGATATGGATGGCAAATTCGTTGCCATCAAGATGCATTTCGGTGAGCTGGGCAATCTGGCATTCCTGCGCCCCAACTACGCCAAGGTGGTGGCTGACCTGTGCAAGGAGCAGGGCGGTCTGCCGTTTCTGACCGACTGCAACACCCTGTATCCGGGCAGCCGCAAGAACGCACTGGAGCACCTCACCTGTGCCCAGCTGAACGGCTTCTGGCCCATGACCACCGGCTGTCAGGTCATCATTGCGGACGGCCTGCGCGGCACCGATGAGGCAGAGGTGCCGGTGCCGAACGGCGAATACTGCAAGACGGCAAAGATCGGCCGCGCCATCATGGATGCGGATATCTTTATCAGCCTGACCCATTTCAAGGGCCACGAATCCACCGGCTTCGGCGGTACTCTCAAGAACATCGGCATGGGCTGCGGCTCCCGCGCGGGCAAGATGATACAGCACGCCGCCGGACACCCGGAGGTGCAGCAGAGCCTGTGCCGCGGCTGCCACCGCTGCGCCAAGGAGTGCGGCTCCGACGCCATCACCTACGATGCAAACAACAAGGCCGTCATCGACCAGACCAAGTGCAAGGGCTGCGGCCGCTGCATCGGTGCCTGCAACTTTGACGCCATCTATTCCCAGTGCGACAGCGCCAACGAGATGCTGGACCGCAAGATGGCCGAGTATGCGGCTGCCGTGTGCGCCGGTCGTCCCTGCTTCCATATTTCTCTGGTGCAGGACATCAGCCCCAACTGCGACTGCCACTGCGAGAACGATGCTCCCATCCTGCCGGATATCGGCATCTTTGCGTCCTTTGACCCGGTGGCGCTGGATCAGGCCTGCGCGGACGCCTGCCTGAATGCACAGCCGCTGCCGAACAGCCAGCTGGGCCAGAACCTTGCAAAGCCCGGCTGGAACTGCCACCATGACAACTTCAAAGATTCCAACCCCAACATCGAGTGGAAGGCCACGCTGGATCAGGCCGAAAAGATCGGCATGGGCACCCGCCAGTATGTGCTGAAGAAGGTCTGATGCCGCAGGCGGCCCCGGCCTTTTCGCAAAAACAAAAAGAAGCTGACCAGTCCGGTCAGCTTCTTTTTATGTTGGGTTCACTGGCCCACTGCGGGCACGCAGTCGTCCAGCACGGTCTGCAGGGCCTGCCAGTTCTTCAGGGTGCAGCCGGGCAAAGCGTCCGGGTCAAGGCCGGCGTCCTCAATGCGGCCGGTCATGCTCTCCTTGTCGCTCAGCAGGCTCAGCGCGTCCGGCTCGATCATCGTCCAGGCCTCGGCAAAGCTCTCCTGCTCGTCGGCGTCCAGAGTGTCGTACCAGTTGTAGAAGGCTTCCTGCACAGCATCCGGCGTGCGGGAGGCAAGACGGGCGTTTTCCGCCCACTGCAGCAGGGATGCCGCAGCGATCACCGATTTCAGCGAGCAGCCGGACACGCCCGGGCCCCAGCCGAGGCAGGGCTCAAAGGCAGCAGAGGTTCCGGTGATGGAGAAGATGGAGTTCTCGTCAAAATCACCGGGGTTCAGCCCGGAGGTGTCGGCCCGGGTGGTGGAATCGGGCAGCACTTCGCTGGAAGCGGGGACGCTCTGGGAGCTGCTGGCAGAGCTGGGCGCTTCGGAGCTGCTGGCAGCAGTGTTGCAGCCGGCCAGAATGCTGCAGGCCAGTGCGGCGCACAGCAGAACAGAGAGGATGCGGGTATATCTTGATTTCATAGCAGTGTCCTCCATGAGCAGTGCCTTGGCGCAGAGGCCGCAGCACCTCAAAACGATACACCCTAAGTATACGTTCTGCGGCAGCGGTTGTCAATCGGACGGGGCAGAACGAATTTCAAGTGGGGGAATCGGCACCCTGCACAAAGAACGGCGGCATTTTTAGGAGCTTTGCATTCTTGACATTTTCCGCAAAAATCGGTTGACTACAGATAGGACTTTGCCGCACCGGCGGCCGGAAAGGAAGGAAACGCCATGAAACACCGGTTCACGGCCGCACTGGAGCGGTTTTCCCGCGCGATGCTGGCCCCGCTGACCTATCTTTCGGCGGCGGGCCTGCTGCTGGCAGCGGGGGCTCTGCTCACCAGCACCGCGCTGTCCGGGGCGCTGCCGCTGCTGCAGTGGGGGCCGGTGCGGCTGATGGGCAGGATCCTTTACAAATGCCTGTCGGCGGTCATCTCCAACCTCAGCGTGCTGTTCTGCACCGGGCTTGCGGCGTCGCTGGCAAAGCAGGAAAAGCATCAGGCGGCGTTCATTGCGCTGATGAGCTACTTCATCTATCTCACCGCCGGCAATGTCACCCTTGCCGAACTGGGCCTGCTGGCGCAGCCGGACGGCCTGACCGGTCTGTACGGTGCAGGCCAGACCAGCGTGCTGGGCATCCAGACCGTGGATACCGGCGTGTTCGGCGGCGTGCTGCTGGGCCTGCTGACGGCCCATGTGTATGACCGCACCTGTAAAAAAGCCCACAAAGGGATCCTGGGCGGCGTGTTTTCCGGGGAGCGGTGGTCCTTTACCTGCATGGCAGCGCTGGCGGCGGTGCTGGGCTTTGGGGCCTGTTTTGTCTGGCCTCCGGTGCAAAAGGCCATCGGTGCCTTTACCGGCTTCCTTGCGGCGTCCGGCAATATCGGCCTGTTCCTGTACGGCTTTCTGGAGCGGCTGCTCATCCCCACGGGCCTGCACCATCTGGTGTATATGCCCTTCCAGTTCTCGCAGCTGGGCGGTCAGCTCACGGTGGGCAGCGTCACCTATACCGGTGCCTATGTGGTCATGATGACCGAGTACAATCTGGGCCTGCCCTTCTCCGATGGCATCGTGTGGATGTACACCGGCTTTACCAAGACGTTTGGTTACTTTGGCATTGCGGCGGCATTCATCTTCTGTGCCCGGCGCGGCAGCCGCCGCAAAACGGCGGCTCAGCTGCTGCCGCTGGCCTTCACGGCATCGCTGGCCTCGGTCACCGAGCCGATGGATTTTCTGTTCTGCTTCTCGGCACCGGTGCTGTGGCTGGCTCACGCGGCCATTTCCGGCGTGTTCATCGTGCTGCTGCACCTGTGCCATGTGACCGCCTTTACCTCCAACCTCCTGGGTTCGCTGGCAATGAACCTCTCTGCCGGTGTGGCCCGCACCCATTATCCGGTGCTCTACCTGCTGGGCCTTGCCCAGATCGCGGTGTACTTTGTGGTCTTCACCGCGCTCATCAAAGCGCTGGACCTGCCCACGCCGGGCCGACGCCCGGAGGAGCCTGTCCGGCCGGAAGCGGCACCGCTGGACGATGCCGGGGTGGAAAAGCTCATCGCAGCCCTCGGCGGGCGGGAGAATATCTGCACGGTGGATAACTGCTTTACCCGCCTGCGGGTCACGGTGCAGGATGCGGCCTTTGTCCGGGAGCAGGCGCTGAGGGAGCTGCCCTGCAGCGGGGTGGTGCAAAATGGCTGCAATGTGCAGATCGTTTACGGCATCCGTGCGCCGCAGGTCCGGCAGGCGGTGGAGCAGCGGCTGGACAGGGTGGTCTGTTGACCTTTGACGGGTGGGTAACTATAATAGGGAAAGAGCTGCTTCCTGTGCAGAGCGAAAGGATTTTTTGTGCTGCGCCGATTTTGAGTCGCTTATGCGACAAACCGTGCGGGTAAGCTTGTGCGCTATCTGCTGCGCGACGGCGATAAGCCGACAGCAGCAACATGCCGTTTGCTTTTACGACCCCTTCCCGTGAAAATGCGTTTGGAGCGCTCCGCAGAGCGCGACAAACGCGAATATATAAAATAATATTTCCGCTGATATTGCCAAAGCGAACGCGTCGGCAATTTTAAATCGTCCAGCGGTTGAAAGGACCCCCCAATGCAAAACCAAGCACATTGTGATAAATTGGAGATAATACCGCCAACCGGCCGCTTTGCCCCCAGCCCCAGCGGTCGGCTGCATCTGGGCAATCTGGCCTGCAGCCTGCTGGCGTGGCTCAGCGCCAGAAGCCGGGGCGGACGCATCGTGCTGCGCATTGAGGATCTGGACGCCGAGCGCTGTCCGCGAGTCTACGCCGACCTGCTGGAGCAGGACCTCGACTGGCTGGGCCTTGTCTGGGACGAGGGCGGCAGCACCGGCGGGCCGAACGGCCCCTATTACCAGAGCGAGTGCGCGGAGATCTACGCCTCCAGCTTCCGGAAGCTGGAGGACAGGGGTCTGGTGTACCCGTGCTTTTGCTCCCGCGCCCAGCTGCACGCAGCCAGTGCGCCCCATACCTCAGACGGCAATGTTATTTACCCCGGCACCTGCCGGGGCCTGACCGCCGCCGAAATTGCAGAAAAACGCAAAAAGAAAGCCCCGGCCTACCGCCTGATGGTGCCGGATGAAGAGATCACATTCGTGGACGGCTGCATGGGCCCGCACACCGAGAACCTGCTGCGGGACTGCGGCGATTTCTACCTGCGCCGGGCAGACGGTGTGTTCGCCTATCAGCTGGCCGTGGTGGTGGACGATGCCCGCATGGGCGTCACCGAAGTGGTGCGCGGGTCAGACCTGCTGTCCTCCACGGCACGGCAGCTGTACCTGTACCGCCTGCTGGGCCTGCAGGCACCGGGGTTTGCCCACTGCCCGCTGCTGCTGGCCCCGGATGGGCGGCGGCTGTCCAAGCGGGACGGTGACCAGAGTCTGGAAAATCTGCGCACAAAATACACCGCACAGGAGATCGTGGGCAAGCTTGCCTACGCCTACGGCCTGCAGCCGGAGCCTGCGCCCCGCACGCCGGAAAGCCTGATCGGGGAGTTTTCCTGGGCAAAGGTGCCAAAGCAGGATGTCTGCCTGCCGGAAGGGCTGTTTTAAAGCAAAAAGAGAGCGCCGTCGTTGGACAGCGCTCTCTTTTTGCGTATCAGTTCCACCGCATCTGCGGCACTTCGCTGCGCTCCTCGGAGCGGGTGAACAGGGCATCCAGTGCCAGTGCCAGCAAGGCGCCCAGCGCCACATCGATGCAGCTATGCTGCTTGAGCAGCACGGTAGAGCACACGATGGAAATGCACAGCACGGCAGCGGCCGGACGCATCCAGCGGCGGCGCGGCTGCTCAAAAATACGGCAGCGGTAGTACGCCAGCAGCAGTGTCACCGAGTTGAACACATGGATGGACGGGCACACGTTGGTGGGGGTATCGGTGCGGTACAGCGTCCGCACGGTGCGGGCAAAAAAGTCGTTGCCCGGCACGTAATAGGGCCGCAGGGCAAGGCCGGTGGGAAGGATGACATAGCAGGCCAGTGCGATGGTCATGCCGGCAAACAGCGGCAGGCACAGCCGCCAGAAGTCCTCCCGCGGGGCACGCCACAGCAGATAGAACAGTGTGAACGGGATCCACACAAACCATGCAAAATAGGGGATGACGGCATATTTGCAGAAGGGGATCAGGTCGTCCAGCCGGCAGTGCACCAGTACCAGATGGGGCATGGAGATCCGCGTCTCCAGAAAATTGAATGCGGAAAGATAAAATAACAGATAAAGCGCCATGAAACAGATGGGATGGCGCGAAAACCAACTGCGCTTCATTGAAAAAGCCTCCTTTTTGCAGAAGCAAAATCTCTTAGCATTGAGAAATTATACGCCGGGAATGTGACAAAAACAAGAAGGAAAGCGGACAACATTACTGAAAAACAAATGAATTATTTGTGCGTATTGCGTAAAAATGGGGTAAATCCGCAGCGCAGCTTTGGTTACGGGAATATAAAAGGGACTGCCGCACGAAATAATGTGCAGCAGTCCCTTTGTACAGTCTCAGATAAAAAGCCTATACCCAAAGCAGAAGGCATCCCGATCACTGTGCCCTCAGATCACATTCTGTTCCAGCCACTTGCCGCGCACGAAGCGCACAAAGAAGCACAGGGAGCGGAACGCCCAGTCCAGATACATGCCCATCCAGATGGCCAGCAGGCCGCCGTGGAAGGCCAGCACACACAGGTAGCAGAAGCCCACCCGGAAGGCCCACATGGACACGATGCTCACGGTCATGGTAAAGCGGGCGTCGCCTGCCGCACGCAGGATGTTGGGCATGGTAAAGCTGGAAGGCCAGATGAACAGCGAAACGATGTTGAACCACACCATCACTTCCAGCGCCATGGCGTAGGCCTCGGGCGAGAGGTTGAACAGGCCCAGTGCAAATTTGTTGGCAAACAGGAAGGCCGAAAGGTTCATGACCCATGCGCCGCAGTAGGCAAACAGCATCAGGCGGCGGGAGTAATACACGGCCTGATCCTTTTCGCCTGCGCCAAGGCACTGGCCCACCACGGTCAGCGCGGCCATGCCCACGGCGTTGGCCGGGATGTTCAAAAAGGTGGTGGTGGTGTTTGCCACGGCGTTGGCCGCAATGGCGGCGGTGCCAAGGGTGGAGGTCAGGCTGGAAACGGACAGCTTGCCGATCTGGAACATGCCGTTCTCGATGCCGGCCGGGATGCCCACCCGCAGGATCTGCCGGATAAGCCGTGCTTTGGGGGCCAGTGCACGCAGGCCGTCCACGCGCAGCGGGCAGTCGGGCTTCTGCAGCAGGTACAGCACGGCAAAGCAGGCAATGGCGCGGGACACAAGGCTTGCCAGCGCTGCGCCCATGACGCCCATTCTGAAGCCGTAGATCAGCACGGCGTTGCCGCCGATGTTCACCACGTTCATCACCAGACTGGACAGCATGCTGATCTTGCTGTTGCCCTGCGCCCGGAACAGGGCCGCACCGGCGTTGTACAGGCCGATGAAGGGGTAGCTCAGGGCCGAGAGCAGGAAGTAGGTCTCGGCATAGCGCATCACATCCGCGTCGATGGCGCCAAAGATGCCCTGCAGGATGGCATGGCGGCCCGCCACCACAACGGCGGCCACCAGCAGGCTGAAGCTGGACAGGATGAACAGGATCTGCGCCGCTGCATTCTTGGCATCCTTTGGCTCCTGCCGGCCGATGTACTGGCTGGTGACCACCGCGCCGCCGGTGGCCAGTGCGCTCATGATCTGGATCATCAGGGTGTTGAAGCTGTCCACAAGGCTCACGCCCGACACGGCGGCTTCACCCACCGAGGACACCATCAGGGTGTCCGCCAGACCGATGGTCACGCTGAGCGCCTGCTCTGCGATCAGCGGCAGCAGCAGGGCAATGAGCTGCTGCCGGGTGAACAGCGGCGGCTTATGGAACGCGGGCGTTTTGGTTGCTGTCATAGGTTCCTCCGTAACGGTAACAAGATGCGCTTGGATACATGACCTATATCATACAGCAGAACGCGCAGAATTACAAGAGATGGATACAACAAAACACGGAAATCAATTTTGGAAGCTTGATCTGGAGCTAAAGCCTTCACCCCTTGGGGACAGATTTCCCCCGCACCGGGGGAAAATGTCGCATAGCGACAAAAGGGGGAGCAGGTGGCGCGTAGCGCCGGATGAGGGGTACTTAGGGTGAAATGCTGCTGTCCTGCGCCCTCATCAGTCACCTGCGGTGACAGCTTCCCCCGACCGGGGGAAGCCTTCATGCGGAAAATGGAGTTCCATGCACCAGCGTTTGTTCCGCTTTACCCGTGCAGGCAATTGTGCTAAAATAAATCTGAGGTGCGCCGCGCTGTGCAGGAGCGGGGAGTGCACCATGGTAAATGAGATTGATACAGAAGATAAATCAGAACCCAAAGGGGGAACAGTATGCCCAAAACAGCCCATAAGGTCGTTGTCATCGGACATCGCAATCCGGACACCGACTCCATCTGCTCGGCCATTGCCTATGCAGAACTGAAAAACAAGACCAGCGATCTGGTCTGCGAACCCCGCCGTGCAGGCAAAATGAACCAGGAGACCGAGTTCGTGCTCAAAAAATTCGGGGTCAGGCCCCCGCGCATGTGCACGGACGTCAACCCCAAGATCCGGGATGTGGACTACCGCGAAATGCCCGGCATCCCCGGCTCCACCAGCCTGCGCAAGGCGTGGGAGATCATGCGCGACCGCAAGATCGACACCCTGCCGGTGACGGCAGCGGACAACGAGCTGGAAGGTCTGATCACGGTGAAGGACATCGCCACCGCCAACATGGACCTGTTCGATACCGGCATCCTTGCCAAGAGCCGCACCAGCTACAAGAACATTCTGGAAACACTGGGGGCCACCATGGCGGTGGGCAGCGAGGACGCGGTGTGCACCACCGGGCACATCCGCATTGGCACCGCCACCCCGGAAATGCTGGAAAACAGCATGGAAAAGGGCGATATCGTCATCCTGACCAACCGCTACGAGAGCCAGCTGTGCGCCATCGAGAAGGAAGCCTCCCTGCTCATCCTGTGCAACAACGCCAAGGTGGGCCGCACCATCCAGCGCATTGCCGAGGAGACCGGCGTTGCCATCATGACCACCCCGGTGGATACCTATGCCGCCGGCAAGCTCATCAGCCAGTGTGCGCCCATCTCCTACTATATGACCCGCAGCGACATCATGAAGTTCACCCTCGTCACGCCGGTGGCCGATGTTACCCGCGTGATGGCCAAGGTGCGCCACCGCTATTTCCCCATTCTGGACGAGGATGGCAAATACTGCGGCATGGTCAGCCGCCGCAACATCATCAATCTGCGCAAGCGCCGCATCATTCTGGTGGACCACAACGAGGCAACGCAGGCGGTGGAGGGCTTCGATCAGGCCGAGATCCTGGAGATCATCGACCACCACCGCATCGGCAGTCTGGAGACCAGCGGCCCGGTGTACTTCCGCAACCAGCCGGTGGGCTGCACCGCCACCATCGTCACCCAGATGTACGACGAGAGCGGGGTGGAGATCCCCCAAAAGACCGCCGGTCTGCTGCTGGCGGCTATCCTGTCGGACACGCTGGTGTTCCGCAGCCCCACCTGCACCCCCATGGATGTGGGTGCCGCCAACCGTCTGGCAAAGATCGCCGGGGTGGACATCAACGAGTTTGCCAATGAGATGTTCGAAGCCGGCGAAAAGCTGGACGGCAAGACCGCCGAGGAGGTGTTCCTGCAGGACTTCAAGGTGTTCATGTGCGGCGATATCCGCTTTGGCGTGGCACAGGGCAGCTACATGACCCGCAAGAACCTGCAGGCCGCCGAAGCGCTGCTGCAGCCCTATCTGGAAGAGGCCCGCAACAAGCAGAACGTGGAGGATATCTACATGCTGCTCACCGATGTGCCCAAGGAAGAAAGCGTGGTCATCAGCGATGGCCGCTATGCCGCCGAGGTGCTGGCCGACGGCTTTGAGACCCAGCCCGCCGAGGACGGCAGCTTTACGCTGCCCGGTGTGGTGAGCCGCAAAAAGCAGTTCATCCCGGCCCTCATGACCGCGTATCAGGAGCTGTAAAAATGTTTGATTTTCTCAAGCAAAAAGACCGCACGCCGCCTGCTCTGCCGGAGGGAACGGTGCGCCGCCGTTATTCCATCGAAGGGCAGGTGCAGGGGGTGGGCTTCCGCTACCGTGCCCGCTATGCGGCCCAGACACTGGAGCTGACCGGCTGGGTGGAGAACGAGGATGACGGCAGCGTGACGCTGGAAGTGCAGGGCGATCCGGATCAATTCATGCGGCTGTTCGCCATGATCCAGAAAAGCGATTACATCCGGATCACCGGCATCCGCCAGAAGGATCTGCCGCCCGACCCGTGGGAGCGCGGCTTCTCGGTGCGGGGATATTGATACGAGACCCTCTCAGGCAAAGCGAGACCGAGAGGGCCCGTACAAACAAAAAAGCTGACGCAGAAGCGCCAGCTTTTTTGCTTTTCTAATTTTGTCAGCCTGCTGTTTTCAGCGGAGAATTGTCAGTCCAGATGGTGTCGTCCAGCAGCCGGGTCACAGCCAGTGTGCCGTTTGCCGAGACGCGCGCCGGGTCCAGCGCGTAAAAATCGCTTTCCTTCAGGTCTGCAGGGTCTGCATCCGCACGGATGCCCACCACGCAGACCCAGTGGCCATACGCAGCGCTGGTGGCGATATGGGGGTAGTTCACCTCGTTCCAGCCGGAGCCGGTCAGGTGGTATTCATAAGTAGAAGTGCGGTTCGTGTGCCGTTTTACGCCGCTCACCGCAGTGTTTTTCAGATGTACGATCACCGGACGCCCGGCGGAAAGCTCGGTGTAGAGCTTCTGCAGGCACTCGGACAGGCTGCCGGAGTAACCGTAGTACCCGCCTGCCGACCAGACCGCCCCGTTCGACCACATGCCGCTGCCGGAGCAGGTTTTTCCGTCCAGAATGGTGCGGGCGTAGCGCAGTGCGTACCAGCTGCATTTGCCGGAGGTCTGGTTGCCGATGGAGAGGATGTGGCTGGTGTTGAACTCCAGCATCCGGATACCGTGTGTCTCCTGCAGGGCAGCTGCGTGGGCATGGGGAATGGCCAGAGCCAGCACAAGGCACAGCGCCAGAACTGCCGCCGCCAGCCGCTGTGCCGCGCGGGCGGGACAGTGTTGCATGTGTTCCACATCCTTTATCGTTCTACGACCTCATTTTACCACGCAAAAATGTTAAAAATGTGTAAACAAGCAAAGTTTTTGGGCGTAATTTTGTAAAATCGAGGGCAGTTGATAAAATTTTGTTGACACAGGCCCCCGGGTATGCTAAAATCAACACGATTTTGGAGAGATGAAGAGCTATCAGGGTCTTTCCAGGAGCATTACACTCGAACCACTCCGTCAGGGAGTCAAGGCCATACGGACAGCCGGGTTCACTGCCGACCGGCGGCGCAAGCTGCCATTATTGATTGAGTTCAAAGCTCAAATTTTATAAGTTGGTTTCTTACAAACCGAACAGCGCCCGCTGCGCTGACTTGTGAAACGGTCAATAAGAGTAGTAAAAGTAGTAAGTGCTATATAGACTCTGACAAAACTTTATCTCGATGTCCTGCCGCAATAGCCTGCTTCTGTTTCCCGCGCAATGCGCCGGGAAATTTGGCGCGCTTTGGGCAGGGGAACATTGGGAACTGCCTTCACGGGTCAGCAGAACGGTCTTTGTGCTGTTCAGCCGGCCCGTGTTTTTTTGTGTGCCGGGTCGTAAAAAAGAGGTGGAATGGATGAACAAAAAACAAAAGCTCAACCAGAACCGCGCCCCCATTTACGAGGCGCTGGAGCGGTTCCGGAAGATGCGGGTGGTGCCCTTTGATGTGCCCGGACACAAGCGGGGCCGCGGCAACCCGGAGCTGACGGCCTTTCTGGGCCAGCAGTGCGTGGGCGTGGACGTGAACAGCATGAAGCCGCTGGATAATCTCTGCCACCCGGTATCGGTCATCCGGGAAGCAGAGGAGCTGGCCGCAGACGCCTTTGGCGCTGCCCACGCGTTCCTCATGGTGGGTGGTACCACCAGCAGCGTGCAGAGCATGGTGCTCACCGCCTGCAAGCGGGGCGATGAGATCATCCTGCCCCGCAACGTGCACCGCAGCGTGCTGAACGCGCTGGTGCTGTGCGGTGCGGTGCCGGTGTATGTGAACCCCGAGGTGGACAAGCGCCTTGGCATTTCGTTGGGCATGAAGCGGGAACAGGTGGAAAAAGCCATCCGGGAGCACCCCAATGCGGTGGCCGTGCTGGTGAACAACCCCACCTACTACGGCATCTGCTCCGACCTGCGCGCCATCGTCAAGATGGCCCACGACGCCGGGATGCTCTGCCTTGCGGACGAAGCCCACGGCACCCACTTCTACTTCGGCGGCGGCCTGCCGGTGTCTGCCATGGCGGCGGGCGCGGATATGGCCTCCGTTTCCATGCACAAGAGCGGCGGCAGCCTGACCCAGTCCAGCCTGCTGCTCATCGGCCCCAACGTGCACCCGGGCTATGTGCGGCAGATCATCAACCTGACCCAGACCACCTCCGGCAGCTACCTGCTCATGTCCAGTCTGGATATCTCCCGCCGCAACCTTGCTCTGCGGGGCCGGCAGGTGTTCCACCAGGTGGCAGACATGGCCGAGTATGCCCGGGAGGAGATCAACGCCGTGGGCGGCTACTACGCCTTTGGCAAGGAGCTGTGCAACGGCAACTCCGTCTTTGACTTTGACACCACCAAGCTCAGCGTCCACACGCTGGACATCGGCCTTGCGGGCATCGAGGTCTACGACATCCTGCGGGACGAGTACGACATCCAGATCGAGTTCGGCGATATCGGCAACATCCTTGCCTATCTTTCCATCGGCGACCGCCCGCAGGAGGTGGAGCGTCTGGTCAGCGCACTGGCCGAGATCAAGCGCCGCTACCAGACCGACGGCTCCGGCCTGCTGAGTCAGGAATACATCGACCCCGTTGTGGCCGCCAGCCCGCAGGAGGCTTTCTATGCCCCCAAAAAGAGCCTGCCCCTCCGGGAGACCGAGGGCATGGTGTGCAGCGAGTTCGTCATGTGCTACCCGCCGGGCATCCCCATTCTGGCCCCCGGCGAGCGCATCACAAAGGAGATCCTGAACTACATCGAGTACGCCAAGGCCAAGGGCTGCAGCATGACCGGCCCCGAGGACCCGGACATCGAGCGGCTGAACGTTCTGGCATAAGGAGGGAACGCAGATGGAATTTTGGTTTTCGGAGTTTCACACCCCGGACGTAAAGCACAGCATCCGGGTGAACAAACAGCTCTATTCCCGGCAGAGCGATTACCAGCGCATCGACATCTTTGAGACACCGGAGTTTGGCCGGGTGCTCACGCTGGACGGCAACGTGATGCTGACCGAGCGGGACGAGTTCATCTACGATGAAATGATCGTGCACGTGCCCATGGCGGTGCACAAGGAGGCCAAGGATATCCTTGTCATCGGTGCCGGTGACGGCGGTGTGGTGCGGGAGCTGACCCGCTACGACCGGGTGGAGCGCATCGACCTTGTGGAGATGGACCCGCAGGTGGTGGAAGCCTGCCGCGCCTACCTGCCCGGCAATGCCTGCCGCATGGATGACCGCCGGGTGCACATCTACTTTGAGAACGCCCTTAAGTACATCCGCCGCTGCGAGGAGGAGTACGACCTCATCATCGTGGACTCCTCCGACCCCTTCGGCCCCTCCGAGGGTCTGTTCACCCGCGAGTTCTACGGCAGCTGCTTCAACGCCCTGAAAGAGGACGGCATCATGGTCAACCAGCAGGGCAGCCCCTTCTACGCCGAGGACGCCAGCGCCATGCAGCGCAGCCACAAGCGCATTGCCAGCACCTTCCCCATCAGCCGGGTGTATCAGGCCCACATCCCCACCTTTGCCGCGGGCTACTGGCTGTTCGGCTTTGCAAGCAAGAAGTATCATCCCATCGATGATCTGGATGCGGCGGCATGGAAGGCCCTGAACATGCGCACCCGCTACTACACCACCAAGCTGCATGTGGGTGCATTTTACCTGCCGGCATTTCTGGAACAGATGCTGGAAGAAGTGGAGTAAAAACCTCTCAGGTTCAAAGCGATCCCGATAAAAAATATCGTTCAATAGAAGAATACTTTTCCCTCAAGAAGTAAAAGCTCCCCCTTTCGGGGGAGCTGGCATCGCGCAGCGATGACTGAGAGGGTCCAAACCAGTGAAGGAGATATCACAATGAGCAAAGTTCTGATCATCGGCTGCGGCGGCGTGGCCTCCGTTGCCATCCACAAGTGCTGTCAGGTGCCCGAGGTGTTCACCGAGATCTGCATCGCCAGCCGTACCAAGTCCAAGTGCGACAAGCTGGCTGCAGAGCTGGCTCCCAAGACCGCCACCAAGATCACCACCGCACAGGTGGACGCCGACAAGGTGGAAGAGGTCATTGCCCTCATCAAGGCGTATCAGCCCGACCTCGTAATGAACATCGCCCTGCCTTATCAGGACCTGACCATCATGGACGCCTGCCTTGCCTGCGGCGTCAACTACATGGATACCGCCAACTACGAGCCGGAGAACACCGACGACCCCCAGTGGCGCGCCATCTACGAGAAGCGCTGCAAGGAGGCCGGTTTCTCTGCCTACTTTGATTACAGCTGGCAGTGGGCCTACGCCAAGAAGTTCGAGGAAGCCGGCCTGACCGCCCTGCTGGGCAGCGGCTTCGACCCGGGCGTCACCCAGGCCTACTGCGCCTACGCCAAGAAGCACGAGTTCGATACCATTGACACCATCGACATTCTGGACTGCAACGGCGGCGACCACGGCTATGCCTTTGCCACCAATTTTAACCCGGAGATCAACCTGCGCGAGGTGTCTGCTCCCGGCAGCTACTGGGAGAACGGCCACTGGGTGGAGATCCCGGCCATGAGCATCAAGCGGGAGTACAACTTCGATCAGGTGGGCGACAAGGATATGTATCTGCTGCACCACGAGGAGATCGAGTCCCTTGCAAAGAACATCCCGGAGGCAAAGCGCATCCGCTTCTTCATGACCTTCGGCCAGAGCTACCTGGATCACATGCGCTGTCTGGAGGATGTGGGCATGCTGTCCACCACCCCGGTCAACTTCAATGGTCAGGAGATCGTGCCCATCCAGTTCCTGAAAGCGCTCCTGCCGGACCCCGCCAGCCTCGGCCCCCGCACCAAGGGCAAGACCAACATCGGCTGCATCTTCACCGGCAAAAAGGACGGCAAGGAAAAGACCTACTACATCTACAACGTCTGCGACCATCAGGAGTGCTACAAGGAGGTGGGCAGTCAGGCCATCAGCTACACCACCGGCGTGCCTGCCATGTGCGGCGCACTGATGCTGCTGACCGGCAAGTGGACCACCAAGGGCGTGCACACCGTGGAAGAGTTTGATCCGGACCCGTATCTGGACGCTCTGGACAAGTACGGCCTGCCCCGCTCCGAGAGCCACAGCCCGGCTCTGGTGGACTGATGCAGGTGCACGACAGCCGCCCGCCCTTTGCGGGCCTTGCAAATCTGACAGACGAAGCACTGGCCTCTCTGCCCACGCCCTGCTATCTGCTGGACGAAGCACAGCTGCGCCGCAACGGCGAAATTCTGCTGGGGGTGCAGCAGCGCACCGGCTGCCGCATCCTGCTGGCGCAGAAAGCATTCTCCAACTTTGATCTCTACCCGGTGCTGGCGCCCTATCTGGCAGGCACCGAAGCCAGCGGCCTGTACGAGAGCCGCCTTGGCCGGGAAGAACTGCCGAAAAAGGAGAACCATGTGTTCTGCGCGGCCTACCGGGCAGACGAGTTTGCGGAGCTGCTGCAGTACGCCGACCACATCGTGTTCAACTCGCCCAGCCAGCTGGCAAAGTTCGGCCCGGCGGCAAAGGCGGCAGGCAAAAGCGTGGGCCTGCGCATCAATCCGCAGCGCTCCACGCAGGACGGCCATGAGATCTACGACCCCTGCGCCCCGGGCAGCCGCCTTGGCACCACCCGCGCCCAGTGGGACGCCGCTGTGCAGCAGCATCCGGAGCTGCCCACCCTGCTGGACGGCCTGCACTTCCACACCCTGTGCGAGCAGAACGCAGATGCGCTGGCCGAGACGCTCCCGGCGGTGGAAGCCGCCTTCGGCGACCTTCTGCCCCGCATGAAGTGGCTCAATTTCGGCGGCGGGCACCATATCACCCGCCCGGATTACGATCTGTCCCTGCTGGAAAAATGCATCACCGGGATGCAGGCAAAATACGGCGTTCAGGTGTATCTGGAGCCGGGCGAGGCATGGGCGCTGAACGCGGGCTATCTCGTCACCACGGTGCTGGACACTTTGCAAAACGGCGACACCAGCCTTGCCATTCTGGATCTGTCTGCCGCCTGCCACACGCCGGATGTCATCGAGATGCCCTACCGCCCGCCCCTGCTGGACGCGGGCGAACCGGGGGAGAAGCCCTGCACCGTCCGTCTGGGCGGGCCCACCTGCCTTGCGGGAGATGTGATCGGCGATTACAGCTTTGCCGCCCCCCTCACCGAGGGGCAGCGGCTCATCTTTGGCGATATGGCCATCTATTCCACCTGCAAGAACAACACCTTCAACGGGATGCCCCTGCCGGACATCTGGCAGCTGTGCGCGGACGGGACGCTCCGGCGTCTGGCGCACTTTGGCTACGGGGATTTCAAGTACCGTCTGGGGAGCCGTGGCGGCAGCGCCCAGCCCACAACATCCATCCAAATTTAAGCGGGCGGTCTCTGCCGCAAAAACAGGGTGACCTCTCCGGCGTCTGGCAGGAAATTCCAGACGGCAAAGATTCTTTGCGAAGTCCGGTATAACAATTACAATACCGCAACAAATAGCACCTGTTTTCGTGCCTTTTTCACGAAGAAGCCTTCCTGTTTTTGGGAAACTTCCCCATTGACAATTCCGACTCCAGTTGGATATAATCAAGGCAAGAGGAGCGTCCCGAAGGGGGCGCGGCCTTCTGAACTGCGAAACATATCCACAAAATCATCAGACTGGAGGGATACCCTATGAAGAAGCTTTCCAAGATCGTTGCCCTGCTTCTGGCAGGTGCGCTGACCATGCTCCTGTTCACCGCCTGCAGCGGCGGTGGCGGCGGCAGCTTTGGTCAAAGAATGCCGGAGGATGAAGAGAAAGCCTTTAAGAACTTCATGAGCGAGGCACAGGCAAGCAAGGTGACAGAAAACGATAAAAGCCTGCAGGCTGTTGCGGATGGATATCTGCAGAAGGACCTGAACTCCAGATTTGAGTTCCTTGACGCAAAGCTGGTTTGCAAGGTCCATGTGGATGGTAAGGATCAGGAATACCTGACCATTACGGTGACCGCACTGTATGACTATGGCATTGTTGTGAATAAGATCCTGACGAAGATTCAGGAAGAAGTCGGCAGGGAATTGCCCGGAACAAATGTTGACGTAAAGGGTAATGGCAGCTGGACGAAGCTCGGCGTTGTTGTCCGGTCGGACGGCACTCACAGCTACATCGCAGTAGCATTCCAGATCGATAACCCCAAAAAGTAAAAACTCCTCACCCTTTCTCCCCGGAGCGCAGCCGCAAGGCCGCCCTCCGGGGCTTTTTGTGTCCAAGGAACGGACTTATCTGCCCGAAAATAACTGAAAAATATAGGCAGTCTGCACATTGACACGGGGGGGGTGTGTTGTAAAATAAACATAGGCCGTCCGGGCGTTTGGGACGCGGAAAAGGCCTGTGATTTATTTTATTATGGAGGAATCTAACATGAAAAAGATGAAACGTCTTGTGGCTGTTCTTCTGGCCGGCGTGATGGTTCTGGCAATGCTCACCGCGTGCGGCGGTACCGGCAACGATGCAGCCACCGCGAAGTTTGAAGGCAAGGTCGAGCAGGCCTATATGACAAAACTGAATGAGAAGTTTGGTGAGAACTTCGAAAACGATGCCGCCATTAAGAAGTTGGCTGTCGAGTATATTGAAAAAATGGCCAACAAAGAAACTCTGACCAAGGATGAACTTTGGACGAAAGAAGAACCGACTGAAAAGACCCAGAATTGGGTAATGATTTGTTACGATGTCCAGAACACCGGCAAATATGTGATGTCCTCCTATGAGGCGGCTCAGGCAGAAACGATCACGCCGAAGAACATTGATACCTTTTGGAGCTTTGCTCAGATGAAGAGAGCGAATGTTGGTCAGAAAGCCAAGTTTACCGCGCTGGGCGTTGGCGTAAAGACCATCGACGGCAAGACCTATGTTGCTATCGGCGTTAGAGTGGAAGGTTGATCTGCACAGTAATTGAATCACATCCCGCCCCGGAGAGCACCCGCCCTCCGGGGCTTTTTTGCGTGAACCCTCTCAGTCACGCCTTGCGGTTAGATGTAATAAACCTCCCCCTTTCGGGGGAGGTGGCATCGCGCAGCGATGACGGAGAGGGTCAACCCTTGTGCACCCTTTACAAAAACGGCGAAAAAACTTTGGCAGCTCTGCGTGAATGCCCCTGAAAACAGCGTGAATAACGCTTGCACGCCGGAAAATATCTGTTATGCTTATAGTATAAGAAAGCAGTTGCGCATTCGGCGCCAAAGAAAGGAAGTACCCTATGAAGAAGCTTACAAAACTGACCTCCCTGCTTTTGGCCGGCATCATGGCACTGGCAATGCTCACCGCGTGCGGTGGTATCGGCAACGATGCAGCCACCGCGAAGTTTGAAGCCAAGGCCGAGCAGGTCTATATGGCAAAACTGAATGATGCTTTTGGTAAGGAGTTCAAAAACGATGACGCCATTAAGAATTTGGCTGTCAAGCATATTGAAGCAATGGCCAGCAAAGAAACTCTGAGCATGGATGAACTTTGGGCGGAAGAAAAACTGACTGAAAAGACCCAGAATTGGGTAATGATTTGTTACGATGTGAGCCAGAGCAACGGCAAAGCGTATGTGAAGTCCTCCTATGAGGCGGGTAAGGCAGAAACGATCACGCCGGACGAGACGACCATTAAGGCCTTTTTGAACCTTGCTCAGATGAAGAGAGGGCAAGTTGGTAATACAGCCAAGTTTACCGCGCTGGGCGTTGGCGCAAAGACCATCAACGGCAAGACCTATGTTGCTATCGGCTTTAGAGTGGAAGGTTGATCTGCACAGTAATTGAATCACATCCCGCCCCGGAGAGCACCCGCCCTCCGGGGCTTTTTTCTGCTGCCTGAACCCTCTCAGTCACGGCTTACGCCGTGCCAGCTCCCCCGAGAGGGGGAGCTTATTTGCTGCAAACCGTCAGATGCTTAAAACCTCCCCCTTTCGGGGGAGGTGGCATCGCGCAGCGATGACGGAGAGGGTTGCCTCCCTCACTGAGGGAGGTGGCAAACCCGCAGGGTTTGATGGAAGGAGTTCACCCCGCGTCCCTCCCATCGGCAATTCTGAATGGTTTCTCTGTCAAACCGTGTCGTTTTGTGGTACAATAAAAGGGTATCGAACCAAGACAGAAAGGACGTTTCCATGCAGCTGTTTGAACTGGTGTCCCCGCGGCTGTTCCGCCCGCTGGCGGGGCCGAACCGGGCGTTTTATGCCGAACTGCTGCTTCTGCTCTGGGAGGAATGCCGCCATACGGCGGACTACAGCATCTCCCGGGCAGAGGCGGTGAGCCGTGCCGAAGATTACTTTGCCGCGCTGGCAAAGCCCCTTGCGCTGGACGCGGACGGTGCGGGCGATGAGGACGAGCAGCCCACCCGCGACCCCCACACGCTGGCGGTGGGCTTTCTGCTGCGGCTGCGCCGCACCGGCTGGCTGGAAGAGACCCCCGGCAGCTATGAGGGTGAAGCGTCCCTTGCCTTTGTGCCGGAGGTGGCCCCGCTGCTGGAAGCGCTGGAAGAGATCCTGAACCCCCGCGTGGTCACCTACACCGGCAAGCTGTACAAGGCGTGGCAGCTGCTGGGCGGCATCGGGCAGGAAAAAAGCCCCTATGAGAACGTTCTGCGGGAAGTGGATTCCGACCTTGACGCCCTGAACCGCTCTCTCCGGGCGCTCAATGCCTCCATCGGCCACTACATCGACCGTCTCACCCGCAACCGCACCCCGCAGGAGGTGCTGGAACTGTTCGACCAGTACGAGGAAAAGGTGGTGGCGGCGGCCTACCACCGCTTCAAGACCAGCGACAACCTGTTCAACTACCGCGCCTATCTGGAAGAGGAGCTGGACGACTGCGAGGAAAATCAGCTGCCCCGGCTGGCGCTGGACTACGCCCGGGTGGAGCGCTGCGCTCCAAACGAGGCTGCGCCCCGGGTAAAGGCCCTGCTGCAGAAGCAGCGGGACGCGCTGGAAGAGATGAGCCTGCTCATGCGCCAGATCGACGCCAGCCACATCCGCTACCGCAAGCGGGCCGTGCAGCGGGCACAGTTCCTGCTGCTGAGCGACCGCTCGTCGCAGGGCAGCGTCACCGCCCTGCTGCGCCGCTACGCCGAGGATATCCGCACTCCGGAGCAGCTGTTTGAGCCGGACGACGGCCCGGTGGCAAAGCGGCTGCACCTGTACCCGGCGGCGGTGTTCGGGGAGAAATTCCTCTACCCGCCCGCCGCCCAGCGCACCGCCGAGCCGCTGGCCCCGGTGCGCACCGAAGCCTTTGACCCGGAACAGCTGCGCAGAGAACAGCAGTTGCTGCTGGACTACGCCCGCCTTGCCGTCACCGAGGAGAACGTGGCCCTGCTGGCCCGGCAGGCCCTTGCCGCCCGCCCGCAGGTGAACGCATCGGCGCTGGCAGAGGAATACCCGGGCGATTTTGCTCGCATCATCGGCCTGCACACCTACTCGCAGTCGCCGCACCGGGACTACGACATTCAGCTCACCGGCAATTGGGTGGAGCGCGGCGGCTTCCGCTTTGAGGATTTTGTCCTCACCCGCCGCAGGGAGGAAGAAAATGGCAACCATTAACATGCTGGAAGAAACCGCAAACTACCTGCTGAACCACTGCTTTCTGCTGGGCAGCGTGGAGGATCAGCGGTCGAAATATCTCTACGTGCAGGACCATCTGGACGAGGTCCGTGCCGTGTTCGCGCCGCTGGGCTATTCGGTGCTGCTGTACCCGGCACCCCTGCAGGCGGCGGCGCTGGTCAACGGCCACGAGGGCAGTCAGGCACGGCTGCTGAAATACGAGAGCATCCTGCTGCTGGTGCTGCGGCTCTTGTACCTGCAAAAGCGCGAGAGCCTTGCCGTCAATGCAGACGAGGTGCTGGTGACGGTGGAAGAGGTGCAGACCGAGCTGCAGAAGATGAACCTGCCCCGCCGTCTGGACCAGAAAACGCTGGAAAACCTGATGCGCACCCTGCGCCGGTACAATCTGGCGCGGCCTGTGGGGCGGCTCTCCGGGCTGGACAGCCGCATTGAAGTATTTCCCACTGTGCTGCTGGCCCTGCCGGACGCCGACCTTGCGGACGCCGCCGCCGAGAGCGGGCGCACCCGCACAGAGCTTGGCTTATACGAACGTGCAGACGAAGCAGGGGAGGGTGAAGAATGATCGAACTCAAGCGGCTGAAACTCATCAACTGGCATAACTTTGAAAACGTCACCTTTGACTGCGCCCGCCTGACCTATATGATCGGCGTCAACGCCGTGGGCAAGACCACCATTCTGGACGCCATCCGCTACTGCCTGACCACCAACCGCAATTTCAATGCGCTGGGCAATAAAAAGAGCGGACGCACCCTGCAGGGCTCTGTCCACGCCAAGCAGCGCGGCGAGAATGCCTACCGCCGCCCGGGCCATACCGTGGCCTATATCGGGGCCGAGTTCTGGGACAGCGTCAAGCGCACCCCCTTTGTCATCGCGGTGCGGGTGGAGTCCGAAGGCCCTATGCAGGAGCTGCACCCCGGCGACCAGACCTGGTACCTCTCCGAGGACGGCATCACGCTGGAACAGCTGCCCTTCATCGACCCGCGCACCGGCGCACCCAGCGCCAAGGAGGACTTCAAGCCCGAAACAGGCCGTCTTTCCTACACCCGCAGCCCCAGCGAAGCCCGCGACCGCATCTGCCGTGCGCTGGGCATCGGGCGGGCGTCCAGCCCGCTGGGCAAAAAGTTCAACGAGGTGTTCCAGATGGGCACCAGCATGGACGAGATCCCCAACTTCCGGGAGTTTTTGTACCAGTACATCCTGCCCCAGCCGGAGCTGGATCTGGACGCGCTGCAGGGCGACCGGCTGGAGCTGGAAAATCTGCACGCCGTGCTGGCCGAGGCCCAGACCCGCGCCGACGCGCTGGAAGAGATCGTGAACTTTGGCCGCGAAGCTGCCGAAAAGCAGACCCAGACCCTTGTGAACCGGGGCGCGGCGCTGCTGGCCCGCGCCGCTGCCGACGGCGGCGAACAGACGGTCTGGCAGGAGCATCTGGATGCGGGACGCCGCCAGCTGGAACAGCTGAACGCCCGCTATGCGGACGCCAAAAACGCCGAAGCGGAAGCCCGCCGGGCCTATCTTTCCGCCCACGGTGCCGCCAGCGCCAGCGGCGAGGGCCGGGCACTGGATGCCCTGACCGAGGAGCTTTCCCGCCGCAAAACGGCGCTGGACGCCGCTGCACGCAAAGCCGAAAAGGCAGAGAGCGCCCTTGCCCGCACCCAGAGCCTGCTGGCAGTGCTGCGCCGCAGCGGCTTTGCATCCGGCATCCGGGCCGAAGCGCTCACCGCCGAGGAGCTGCCGCAGCTGACGGCGTGGCTCTCTGCGCAGGAAAAGCCGCTGGAAGAAGCCTATTTTGCCGCCCGCCAGAATACCGCCGCCCTGCACCGGGAGCAGACCGGCAAGCGTGCCGAGCTGGACGCTGTGTCCGGCGGCAAGTGGGTCTACCCCCACGACGATGCCGCCACCCGGGTGCGGGACGCCGTGAATGCCGAACTGAAGAGCCGGGGCATGCAGCCGGACGCGAAAATTTTCTGCGAACTGCTGAACGTGGAGGATGAGAGCTGGCAGGACTGCGTGGAAGCCTGCCTTGGGGACCGCCGCTTTGATATCCTTGTGCCGCCCGCCCACTACGAAGCCGCCAAGAGCGCCTTCGTGGCCCTGAAGGACAAGGTGGGGCCTATCAGCCTGCTGGACACCCCGGGCATCCGCAAGGCCAACCGCCGCGCCGACAAGTACGGCCCGGACAGCCTTGCCGCGCAGGTGAGCAGCGAAAACCCGCTGGCTGCACAGTATGCCCAGACCATTCTGGGCCGCATCGTCTGCTGCGACACCCCCGATACGCTGGAACAGCATCCGGACAGCGCCACCCGGGACCTTCTGCGCCACCATCCCTTCCGGCTGGAACGGCTGCGCACCCCCCAGCGGTACATCGGTCTGGACGCCCGCCGCGCCCGCGCCGGTGCGCTGGCGGCCGAGCTGGAAGCTCTGGGGGAAAGCGCCCGCGCTGCCGCCCAGACAGAACAGAACCTGAAAGCCGCCTATAACCAGTACCAGACCCTGCTGCGGGGCACGGCGCTGGATGAGCTGGCTGCTTTGTGGGACGCCCGTGCCGCCCTGACTGCTGCACAGAATGCTGTGACCGAGCAGGAAGCAAAGCTCACCGAGTGCCGCGAGAACCCGCTGCTGCAGCAGCTTTACAAGGAGGAAGAAGCCCGCGAAGCCGCGTGGGAGACTGCCCGCGCCGCCGTGGAGCAGGCGGGCGGCGATATCCGCGTGTGCGAAAAGCAGATCGCCTCCTGCGAAGCGGAGCAGAAAAAGGCAGGGGAAACGGCCCGGCAGAGCGCCGATGCCGCCCGGAGCTTCTTTGCGGCGCACCCGCTGGTGGAGCCGCTGGCCCGCACCCGGATGCTGGCGCTGGCCCCGGCGGATAAGCCCCGCGCCGCCGCACAGGCTGCGGAAAAGGCGCAGGCCAAGCTGGACGATGCGCTGGCCGTCTATCTGACCGGCACGCTGGAACCGGCCCAGAAGGCCTACAACGAGCACTATGTGTGCGATTATCCGCTGGGCCTTGCAGGGCTGGACCAGTACCGCGCCCAGCATGAGAGCCTTGTGCGCATCGATCTGGAACGCTATGCCGCCCGTCTGGAACAGGCCCAGCGGGACTGCAAGGACCGCTTCCGCAAGGATATCCTGTTCCGCATGAAGGACGATATCTTCAACGCCCGGCGGCAGTTCCGGGAGCTGAACAAGGTGATGGAACAGCTGACCTACGGCGAAGAAGTCTACCGCTTTGAGCTGGAGCCCAGCCGTGACCCGCAGCTGGCTGCGTTCTATCAGGTCATCGTGGACAAGGGCAACCAGCAGATGACCGAGGGCGACTCGCTGGACAACCTTGCCGCCACCGCCGACCCGGCCTATGAGCGGCAGGTGGACGAGCTGATGGAAAAGATCATGGCGGACGTGGACGAGAACACCCGCGCCCGGCAGGAGGGCCGCACCGGCGGCGTGACCCTCTCGGACTATGTGGACTACCGCACCTATCTGGACTACGACATCAAGGTGACCAACCGGGTCACCGGCCAGCAGGCGTACCTGTCCCGGGTCAGCCGCGATTCCTCCGGCGGCGAGAATCAGGCCCCCTTCTATGTGGCCATCTGCGCGTCTCTGCTGCAAATTTATGAAAAGAGCGAGAACAGCATCCGCCTTGTGCTGCTGGACGAAGCCTTCAGCAAGATGACCAGCGACCGCATCCGCCCCATGATGGAGCTGTTCCGCCGCCTGCAGCTGCAGGTGCTGCTTATCTCCACCGTGGAAAAGAGCACCGCCATCCAGCCCTACTGCGACATCACCTATTCCATCGTCCGCCACGGCGACGCCAATGCTATTGCACCGTTTATCAAATTGGAGTAATATAGATATGAGCAACGGAGGACGGAACAGGCAGCCGTCGCCCAGCGTTAGGAGATGTGGGAAGCGTCACCCCACCCTTGCTCAAGAAAGAGAACACCCGCTGCGGATGCAGCGGGTGTTCTCTTTTTGTCATGCTTTACCGCAGTGGCAGCACATCTTCATCTTCGTTGATCTCTTCCATCATCCCGTCCGCAAAGTACCAGCCTTTGCCGTACAGCGCTTCGCTGCCGTCGGCGCACAGGATATACGAGCCGTCCGGCAAAGCGAGAAAATGCCGCTTTTTGCTGTCGGCAAGGGCGATATCCTCCACCTTCTGTCCGTCCAGCACATGATCCCGGATGAACTGGTAGTGGGGCAGGATGCGGGTCTCGGTCAGGCCAAGGCCGTTCATCCAGCGGGAGTAATGGGGGTCGGCGGCTTCGCCCGGTTCCTCGGGTGCGGCGTACACGATGTGGGCGGCGTTCATGCTGCCGGCACTCACGCCCATCACGATGCCGTGGTAACCGTGGAAAAGCCCCGGCAGGCCCAGCTGAGCAAAAAAGTGGTTCTGGGTGGGCACATGCCCGCCGCACAGCATCACAAAGCCGCTCTGGGACAGAAGAGAACCGATCTCCTCGGCGTTGCGGGCGTCGCAGGGAATGAGTGCCGTCAGGGGCAGGTGGGCATTCGCAAAGCTCTGGGCAAACACCCGGCACATCTCGTCGTTCTGCTCATAGGCTGCGGGGTCTGCCGCAATGGCAAGGCCCAGCACGGCGTGGTCCGGCCAGACGGCCCGCAGGTTTGCCACAAAGTGGTTGCGGGTGTCCAGCACCGGAATATCCGGCCCCGGCTCAAAGGGGCAGCCGCTGGGGCTGCTGGTCAAAAACAATGTCATAATGATCCCTCGTAAAACAGTGAATAAAAAGCTGTGTCCATTCTAACACGATTTGCCCTGCAGCGGCAGAGCCAGAATCACCAAAAAAATCCCCTGCTTTTCGCCGTTTCGCAGAAAGCAGGGGATTTTTAGAAGAAATTAAAGTTCAGTAAACATAGCCTTTGGCGGTATAATCGCTCAGATTGACACGGAAAACTGTCCAGCCATCCGCATTGCGATACATACCGGGTGCAATCTCGGTGTAAGAAGGATCTCTGCCGTTTGCAATCAAAGCCATTTTATTATATTCACTTGCATTGCCGATAACAGTAATAGAGCCAAGTACAGAGTAGGCTTTCTTAACACGAACCTGTTTCAAGTTGAGATTTACGGTAGTGTAGTCCAGCCAGTACTGAATCTTACTGTCATCAGTATAGCTGATAGAAGCAAGTTCATCATCTGTATAGATGCCCTTTACGCAAACGATAACTTCGTTTGTCTGAGTATTGGAATCAAATGTCATTAAAAGTTTTTCAAGGTTGGCGTAGTAGCGCTCAGGTGTTTCCACAATAGAAGCCACTTTTGCCGCACGGGCAGCGTTGACCTGTGTTTTAGTAGTGGAGTACCCTTTGGCGGCATAATCAGAAAGGTCAATGCGGACTTTGTAATTGAGAGAGTCTTTGATAAAGCCGTTTCCTAAAATGCTGATGCCGGAACCACCCGAAAAGTTTTTAACAGCAGCTGTATAGTTGAGTTTGGCAAGACCTTCATTGAAATGTCCGCCAACGGGTAGCAAATCATAGGAATAGCCGGTTTTACTGTGGCCGTTCTGGTCGGTCACAACATACTCGATATAAAGACAAGGACCATATGTAGTACCCTGAGCAACTCTTGCATCAAACTCGCTTTGAACCCAGTAATCTGTGTCACAAAAACCAATGGCACCGGTCAAGGTAACTTCGGCGGCATTGCCGTTATCATTTGCAACATTGCTGAAAAACTGGTTTAGAGAAGAATAATACAGCTGTCCACGTGCAAGAACTTCCGCATCGGTAAATGCATAGGTGGGCTCTTCAGCGAATACGTGTAACGGAAGCATAAGCAGTGCCAGCAGTAACGAGACCAGAAATTTTCTGCGTTTCATATAAAACCTCCTTGCGAACAAAGCCCAAAAACATTATCTTGATTAAGTATAATATGGTCTTATGCGGGCTTCAATGGAGATGATAGACAAAAATAACCGCAGAAATTCGTTTATTTGTCGAATTTCTGCGGTTACGTTTAATGGAAAGAATATAGATGAACTGCTTACACCTTTCGGTAATGGAACACCTTGTCCTTGGTGAGGAGCATGGCGGCGCTCACGGCCAGAGCCGCCAGCTCGGCGGCGGTGACGGCCAGCCAGATGCCGTCGATGCCCAGCAGCATCGGCAGCAGGAGAATGGCGATCACCTGAAACGCCAGCGTGCGCAAAAAGGAGATCAGTGCGCTGGTCACGCCGTCGCCCAGCGCCGTGAAGAAGGAGGACGCGTACACATTGAAGCCCATGATGAGGAAGCTCAGCGCATACAGCCGGAAGGCCCGGCTGGTCAGGGCCAGCAGCTCCGCGTCGTAGCCCACGAAAACGCGCGCCACACAGGGGATGATGAACATGGAAGCCAGCGTCAGGGTCACAGCCACCACGGCGATGAGCCGCAGGCTCTTGCGGTAGAGGTTGTGCACCTCGGCGTGGTTGCGGGCACCGTAGTGGAAGCTGACGATGGGCGCACTGCCTACGGCATAGCCCACGAACACCGCCACGAACAGGAAGGCCGCGTACATGATGACGCCGTAGGCGGCCACGCCATTCTCACCGGCCAGACGCAGCAGCTGGTAGTTGTACAGGATATTGACCAGCGACATGGAAAGGTTGGTCATCAGCTCGGAAGAGCCGTTGATGCAGG